>ENA-OURP01000287-OURP01000287.1-human-gut-metagenome-genome-assembly--contig:-NODE-287-length-15035-cov-2.99192_pt1 | contig 15035 bp, 16 predicted proteins | sample MGYA00242101_ERZ508991 | MGnify/ENA primary metagenome ERZ508991 (study PRJEB26280, sample SAMEA2338730) | human gut metagenome | biome: human gut; feature: human-associated habitat; material: faeces...
CCTCCTTCATCTTCCTCGGCACAACGGGTACGGGTAAGACCGAGCTGGCGAAGGCGCTGGCCGAATACCTCTTCGACGACGAGACGATGATGACGCGTATCGATATGAGCGAATACCAAGAGAAGTTTAGTGTCTCCCGCCTCATCGGCGCGCCTCCGGGGTACGTCGGTTACGACGAGGGTGGCCAGTTGACCGAGGCCGTCAGGCGCAAGCCCTACTCCGTGGTTCTCTTCGATGAGATAGAGAAGGCCCACCCCGACGTCTTCAACATCCTGCTCCAGGTGCTCGACGACGGACGACTGACGGACAACAAGGGCCGCACGGTCAACTTCAAGAACACCATCATCATCATGACCTCCAACCTCGGATCGCAGTACATCCAGCAGCAGTTTGAGCACATCAGTGCCGCCAACCGCGCCATGGTGGTCGAGGAGACGAAGACGAAGGTGATGGAGATTCTCAAGAAGACCATCCGTCCGGAGTTTCTCAACCGTATCGACGAGACGATCATGTTCCAGCCGCTCACGAAGGGAGAGATCGCGGGTGTTGTCACCCTCCAGCTCGACCGCGTCAAGGCTATGCTGAAGCCGCAAGGTTTCGACCTGGAATGGACGCCGGAGGCCGTCAGCTACCTCTGCGACAAGGGCTACGACCCGGAGTTTGGCGCACGCCCCGTGAAGCGGGCCATCCAGCACTACGTCCTCAACGACCTCTCCAAGGCGCTGCTGACAGGCACGGTGATCCGCGACAAGGCCATCACTATCGACCAGAGCAACGGTTCGCTGATCTTCCGCAACGAATAAGAGAAAAACGGATAAGACAAACAAGACGGGGGTGGCCGGAAGGCCGCCTTCCGCTTCCACTTCAAGCAAGACAACTTCATAAGTTGACAATAAGCCTGTTAATAGAAAGCCCGGTGGCACTAAATGGTGTCACCGGGCTCTTTTTGTTGTTGGCTATTGGTCAAGTCCGCCTACTTGCTCACGCCGCGCACGGAGTAGCCGCTGGAGCAGTAGTTGTCGCTCGAATACCAGAAGTCGCGACCTAAGTAGAGATAATAGCTTCTGTAGCCGTAGTCGGTGTTGAGCATGCTCGACCAATAGAAGCCGTAGTAGCCCTGGGTCTCCACCTCGTCGTAGTTGCGGTAGCCCGGGAGCGGGAAGAAGATCTGATTGCCGTTGGGGCCCGTGACGAGCACACCGTTCATGCCGCTGCGCTGCGTCTCCTGCAGACTGCAGTTGTCCATCAGTTCCTTCTGGTCTTCCACCGTCGGCATCCGCCATGCGTCGCCCATGAGGACGTGGGCCACATCATAGGAAGTGCCAGCGATGTCCTCGCCGATTTTCACCTCGTCGATCCAGTCCTCAGTGTAAGCATAGGTATAGCGGTTGTAGGAGTCCTTCTGCCACGTCTCTCCCCATGCATAGAAGCCTCCGAAGGCCTCGGGGAAGGGTGCGCCGACATTGCAGCAAGCCCACTTCGTGCCACTCGGCAGTCCGAGATCCACGGCGTGAGGATGGTGGGCATCGGGACAGGTGTTGACGACAGTAGCGAAACTCACGCTGTCGATGGTCGAGAGCAGCGTGCGATAGACGCTGTCGCGGGTCCAGATCTCCTGGACGACATACTCCTCGTGGCGCTGGCCCTGCAGGTCCACCTGCGAGCAGACCACACTGTCGATCTCCGACTTCAGGAACGTCAGTTTGCCCAAGTTGCTATTGCGATACACATACATGGCCTCGTTTTGCGCCATTGCCCCACAGACCATGGCGAAGAGGATCAAGAATGAGAGCGAGAGTCTTTTCATTGCTTACGGATTTTGAAGGTTACTGACGAGGTTTTCACTACATAGACCGCTGCTGGCTGACCCGAGAGCGAGATCGAGGCAGCACCCTTGGCGTCGGTCGTAGCCGTGGCCCCACACTTTCCGTCCAGGGTATAGACCGCCACCTCGGTAGCCGGGGTCAGGTGCGCCACTTGGAGCTCATCGCCCAGGAAGGAGATGAGAGAGCCCGTCTGAGCCAGGCCGTTGACGCCCGAATACTCCACCGCCTCGTAGGTGAACTTCATGATGTCGGCCGAGGGATAGCTGACTTCGTTGCTTTGGGTAGTGACGACCAGGTCGTTGCTGACAAAGGTGACGACGGGACGCTCTTTGAGCAGGATTGTCACCTCCTCGCCCGAAGCCTTGTGAAGGCGCAAGGCGTTGAGGATCTCCGCATCGTCTGCCCCCATGGCCAACATGGGCAACAAAAGGGCAAGTGAAAGGATCATCTTTCGCATCGTTTCTTTAATTTGATTGATTAATATTCATTACGTCTCATATACCGAGTAGACGATCTGCCAGGGCCCTCGCGCCGACGACGATGTGCCTCGTGGTGGCCCAAGATCAAACTCATCTGCAAAAATAATGCTTTTTCTCCAAACAACATCTTAATTTCATGGAAAAAACGTCGCTGGCTCTACGATTGGTGCGGATTTCCCTTGAGATCGGTTCACAGATTGACTCAAAATGCCACAAAAAATTGGCTCGCAAAGGCCACGAGAATCGGTTTAGAAAACCACGAGAATGGGAACGCTAAACCATGAGAATGGGAACGCTAAGGGACGAGAACGCTTCGCATAGGGACAAAAAAATGCCCTGCTTTCAACGTTTCACACGCTCAACAGGGCTATAACTATAACTCTAACTTGTCTAATATTTGATTAAAAACAAAGTTCTAATGTCAACGTATCCCTCTGAGCGGAATACGGGAGTCGAACCCGCCTCCTCGGCTTGGGAAGCCGATGCACTACCGATGTGCTAATTCCGCGGGATGTTTCACTTTGCTTTTTTCTTTCCTTGAATCTTACAGAAACAAAGAAAGAGCCGATACCCGGACTCGAACCGGGGACCTACGCATTACGAATGCGTTGCTCTACCAACTGAGCCATATCGGCTTAACGGGTGCAAAGGTACTACCTTCTTGGTGAACCACCAAACTTTTCGGCAACTTTTTTTCAATAAATGTGAATTTTGCACCGAAAATTGGACAAAATCACTGATAAAGGTGGAAAATGCGCTCCATCATCTGCCATTTCTCGTCGGAAGTGGCCCCTTTCGCGCAACTTTGAAACTGCGCCACATGGTCTTCCCACTCTGCCTGTCGTGGCAACTTGGCCAGTCGTGCCATCACTTCGTCCCAGTCGAGCTCGTCGGGCATATCGACGATCATGACCAGTCGCGTGCCGAGGATATAGAGTTCCATCTCCAGGATGCCCACGGCGCGGATGCCCTCCCCTATCTCCGGCCAAAACTCGGGCTGGCTATGCGCCTTGCGGTAGAGGGCGATGAGCTCGGGGTTGTCACGCAGCGACATCGTCTGCACATAGCGGCGGACGGGGAATGGATACTGTTTTTGCAAGATTCCTTTTCTCATGTTTCAGTTTTTTTTGTTGTTGCAAAAGTAAGGGTTTCCCCCCGTCCCCACAAATCTTTTCACTCCAAAATGGGTTTCGGCCCCTATTTTCAGTATAAATTCGTACCTTTGCACCCCGTTATATATAAATAGGTATAAGACAAAGATGATATATCCCCACAACTACGAAAGGAAGATCGGCATCGACAGCATCCGCCTCCTGCTCAAGGAGCGCTGTCTGTCGTCGCTGGGCAAGTTGCTTGTCGATGAGATGGCGTTTTGCAAGGACGCAGCGACCATCAACGAATGGTTGGAGCAGGTGCGCGAGTTTCGGCGCCTGCGCCAGGAGCGCGCCGACGTGCCGCTGACCTTCTTCTTCGACGTGCGCCCCGCCCTGAAGCGCATCCGCCTGGAGAACACCCATTTCGAGGTGGAGGAGCTCTTCGACTTCCGCCGCTCCCTCGACACCATCCACCGCCTCGTGGTCTTCATCCGCGGCCTCGACGAGGAGCTGGACGAGGACGGCCACATTGCCGAGAAGCACTATGAGGCCCTCTACCGGCTGGCCGACGGCGTGGCTACCTTCCCCATCCTGATCCAGCAGGCCGACCAGATCGTCGATAAGTTTGGCCACGTCCGCGACACCGCCTCACCCGAGCTCAACCAGATACGCCGCGAACTGGCGCGCGTGGAGGGATCCGTCTCCCGCACGCTCCACGCCATCCTGCGGTCTGCTCAGTCCGAGGGCTTGGTCGACAAGGACGTCGCTCCCTCGCTGCGCGACGGCCGCTTGGTCATTCCCATCGCTCCGGGCGTGAAGCGCAAGATCAGCGGCATCGTCCACGACGAGTCGGCCTCAGGCCGCACGCTCTACATCGAACCGACCGAGGTCGTCGAGGCCAACAACAAGATCCGCGACCTCGAGAACCAGGAGCGCCAGGAGATCATCCGCATCCTCACCACCTACACCAAGCGCGTGCGCCCCCATGTGGCCGAGATCATCGACAGCTACGACTTCCTCGCCCAGATCGACCTCATCCAGGCCAAGGACCAGTTGGCCGAGTCGATGCGGGCCACGGCGCCCCACGTAGCCGACGCCCCCGTCATGGACTGGATCGCGCCACCCGCTGCTGGAGCGCGCGCTGGCCGAGACGCGGCCCTCCACAGAGGAGGACGACGAGCCGCGCGACAGCCGTCCACAGCGCATCATCCCCCTGGAGATCACGCTGACGAGCGAGGGCCGCATTCTGATCATCTCCGGACCCAACGCGGGCGGCAAGTCGGTGTGCCTGAAGACGGTCGGCCTGCTCCAGTACATGCTCCAGATGGGCCTCCCCATCCCCGTGAGCGATCGTTCCAAGGCGGGCCTTTTCGACGACATCATGATGGACATCGGCGACGAACAGAGCCTGGAGAACGACCTGAGCACCTACTCCTCCCACCTGCTGAGCATGAAGCGGATGATCCGCCAGGCCAACGACCGCACGCTGATCCTCATCGACGAGTTTGGCACGGGCACGGAGCCCCAGATCGGCGGCGCCATCGCCCAGGCCGTGTTGGAGCAGTTTTGGAAGCGCCAGGCCTGGGCCGTCATCACCACCCACTACCAGAACCTGAAGCATTTTGCCGAGGACCATCCCGGTGTGGCCAACGGCGCCATGCTCTACGACCGCCACGAGATGCGCCCCCTCTTCCAGTTGGCCATCGGCCGCCCGGGCAGCAGTTTCGCCATCGAGATAGCGCGCAAGATCGGACTCCCCGAGGAGGTGATCCGCGAGGCTTCGGAGATCGTCGGATCAGACTATATCCAGAGCGACAAGTACCTGCAGGACATCGTGCGCGACAAGCGCTACTGGGAGGCGAAGCGGCAGACCGTCCACGCCCGCGAGAAGGAACTGGAGAAGCGGCTGGAGAAATACGAGTCGATGGTGGAGGACGTGGAGAAGAGCCGCAAGGAGATCCTCGCCCGTGCCCGCGCCCAGGCCGAGGAACTGATCAAGGAGAGCAACAAGCGCATCGAGAACACCATCCGCGAGATCCGCGAGCACCAGGCCGAGAAAGAGGAAACGCGCAAGATCCGCCAGCAGCTCGCCGAGTTTGAGCGCGGACTGGACAAGGAGACGCCTGCCCCGTCGAAGGAGAAGCGGGCGAAGGGCCACGGCGTGATGAGCGATGAGGACTTCCAGGCCAAGGTCGAGCGCATCCGCAGTCGCAAGGAGCGCCACGAGAAACGGCAGGCCGAGAAGGCTTCGCAGCAGAAGAAACAGGCCGAGATGCGGCCCACGACCCAGCGCGAGTTGCCGATCGACAAGGGCGACACCGTACGCATCAAGGGACTGACGAGCACGGGCACGGTGGAGAGCCTGGACGGCAAGATGGCAATGGTCGTCTTCGGCGGCGGCATGCGGACGAAGATGCGCCTCGACCGGCTGGAGCGCGCACAGGAGCCGAAGGCCAGCGCCTCCACGGGCAGCACGAAGACCTCCCTGGCCAACCTACAGACCTACGCGCCGACGAGCAACATCACGCGGAGCACGGTCGATGCCCACGTCAAGCATTTCCGCACGGAAATCGACCTGCGCGGCATGCGGGGCGACGAGGCGCTGATGCAGGTGCAATACTTCATCGACGACGCCATCCTGGCCGGTGCTTCCCAGGTGCGCATCCTCCACGGCAAGGGCAACGGCATCCTGCGCCAAATGATCCGCCAGTATCTTGCCACCGTGCCCAACGTCCGGTCCTACCGCGACGAACATGTGCAGTTTGGCGGAGCCGGCATCACCGTCGTGGAACTGTAATCGCTGGAGCCAACTGAAAATAGAGCCGAAGGACTCCTCGCAGCCACACAAAAAAAAGCCGAAGGACACGAGACGGACCACTACCAATGGTTTCTCTCGCGCCCTTCGGCTCTTTTTTATATTCTCTTCGACCAGAGGATCTCTCTGCCGGAATACTATTGTACAAAGGAAGGCTATTTCATAAGCACAGCTTCCTCTACGCAGGACTTACTCCACCACCACGAGGGGATCGTCCTCCAGCACGGCCTGGCCCACCTTGACGGCGATGGCCGTCACCTTGCCGTCCTTCTCCGCCTCGATGCTGTTCTGCATCTTCATGGCCTCGAGGACGACGACCGTGTCGCCAGCCTTCACCTCCTGGCCCACGGCCACCTCGATACTGGTGATCGTGCCGGGCAGCGGTGCCTTGACGGCGTTGGCCGCATTGACCTGGGCAGCGGGGGCGGCGTCGTCAGACGCCTCCTCGACGGGCTTGCCCAGCTCCACCTTCTTCTTCTCCGGCTCCTCCGGCTTCTCCATCTGCACCTGGAAGGTTTCTCCATTGACGGTGACGTCGGCCACGTAGTCGTCGCTCACGCCTCCGATGGCAACGTGATACTCCTTGCCATCAATCGTATATTTGAACTCTTTCATCTTGTGTCTTTACTGTCTTGTCTATGGCTTTGCCGTCATGGCCTCCAGGCGGTTGTCCCACTGCGTGAGTTTCGGCTGGATGGTGATCACCGTCGGCTCCGTGTCGTGTACGTTGTTGCCAGCGTAGTCGTAGAGCGCCATGGCGATGGCGGCATAAATATTCTTGTCCATGATTCTTTCTGATTCTATTGTTGCGGATAGGCTTCTACATCGGCATGCAACCGTGCTTCTTCGCCGGCAACGTCTGCTTCTTGTGTGCCAGCTGAGCCAGAGCGCGACAGATGCGGAAGCGCGTGTTGCGCGGCTCGATCACGTCGTCGATGTAGCCAAACTGCGCCGCCTGGTAGGGGTTGGCAAACTTCTCGGTGTATTCCTCCTCCTTCTCTGCGAGGAACTCGGCCACGTTGCCACCCTGCTCCTTCACCTCCTTGGCCTCCTTGCCACAGAGGATGGCGACGGCTCCCGAGGCACCCATGACGGCGATCTCGCTCGAAGGCCATGCGAAGTTGATGTCGGCGCGCAGCTGCTTGCAGCCCATGACGATGTGGCTGCCACCATAGCTCTTGCGCAGCGTGATGGTGATCTTGGGCACGGTGGCCTCGCCATAGGCGAAGAGCAACTTGGCTCCGTGCTGGATGACGGCGTTGTACTCCTGGCCCGTGCCCGGGAGGAAGCCCGGCACATCGACCAGACTGACGATGGGGATGTTGAAGGCATCGCAGAAACGGACGAAGCGGGCGCCCTTGCGCGAGGCGTTGACGTCGAGCACGCCAGCGTAGGCTGAGGGCTGGTTGGCCACGATGCCGACGCTCTGACCGTTGAAGCGGGCGAAGCCCGTGATGATGTTCTTGGCAAACTTAGGCTGCACCTCGAAGAAGTCGCCATGGTCGGTGATGGCGTGGATCACCTTGTACATATCGTAAGCCTGGTTGGGGTCGTCGGGGATGATCTCGTTGAGGATCTCCTCCTTGCGGCTGACGGGGTCGTCGCAAGCCACGCGCGGCGCCTCCTCGCGGTTGTTGGAGGGCAGGTAGGTCAGCAGCGTGCGGATGTCGCCCATGAGATCTTCCTCGGTCTTGGCCGTGAAGCTCGTCACGCCGCTCTTGCTGGCATGGACGCTGGCGCCACCGAGGTGCTCGGCGTCGATATCCTCGCCCGTGACGGTCTTGACGACCTTCGGGCCGGTGAGAAACATATAGCTGGTCTGCTCCTTCATGAAGATGAAGTCGGTGAGGGCCGGCGAATAGACCGCACCACCGGCGCAAGGGCCGAGGATGGCGGAGATTTGGGGAATGACACCCGAGGCAAGGATGTTGCGCTCGAAGATCTCGCCATAGCCCGCCAGGGCGGAGATGCCCTCCTGGATGCGTGCACCACCCGAATCGTTCATACAGATCATCGGCGCGCCGTTGGTCATCGCCATGTCCATCACCTTGCAGATCTTCTGCGCCATCGTCTCGGAGAGCGAGCCGCCATTGACGGTGAAGTCCTGGGCATAGACATAGACCAAACGGCCGTCTATCGTGGCACTGCCGGCTACGACGCCGTCGCCCAAGAACTGCTTCTTCTCCATGCCGAAGTTGTGGCAACGATGGAGTTTGAACATGTCATACTCCTCGAAAGAGTCCTTATCGACCAGCATCTCGATGCGCTCACGCGCCGTGTACTTGCCGCGCGCGTGCTGCTTCTCGATGGCCTTCTGACCACCGCCGAGGCGAGCCTGGGCACGCTTTTCCACCAGTGCCTTAATCTTTTCTGTCTGCTTACTCATATATCCTATATATTATATATATCCGTATTTATTATCCTTGATTCTTGATATTTGAGGCTGCAAAAGTACGACTTTTTCCTGAAAAGACCACCAACTGAGGTTATAAATCTCGCTATCGAGGGGCGGTTTTTTTGCCATTCGGCCGATTTGTCGTAACTTTGCACCCATGAAACGTGAAGAAAGATACCACCAGGTGCTCGATTTTTTTCGCCGCGAGGCAGGTCCTCAGACCACGGAACTGGAGTTTGGCTCCGTCTTCCAGCTGCTCTGTGCCACGCTGCTCAGCGCCCAGTGTACGGACAAGCGCGTCAATGCCATCACGCCCGCCCTCTTCGCCCGCTTCCCCGACGCCCGCGCCATGGCCCAGGCTTCTGTCGAGGCGGTCTATGAGCTGGTGCGGTCGGTGAGCTATCCCAACGCCAAGGCCCGCCATCTGGTCGAGATGGCGCGGATGCTGACCGATCAGTATGGTGGCGAGGTGCCCTCGGAGGCCGCCGAGCTGGTGAAGTTGCCGGGCGTGGGCCGCAAGACGGCCAATGTGGTGCAGGCCGTGTGGTTTGGCCGTCCCACGCTGGCGGTCGATACCCACGTCTATCGCGTGAGCCACCGCCTGGGTCTCGTGCCCGAGAGCGCCGACACGCCGCGCAAGGTGGAGGACTACCTCATGGCCCACATCCCCGAGGAGGACGTGGCCGACGCCCACCACTGGCTGCTGCTCCACGGACGCTACGTCTGCCAGAGCGCGCGGCCGAAATGCGAGGAATGTCCATTCGACGGCTTTTGCCCGAAACGGATGAAGGGTAGCAAACTCCGCTGACGAGCGGGCTTTCCCCTTGGCGTGTGGACTTTTCCTGACGAGCGGACCGCCACAGACCAATTGATTTCGACCTGTACGGTTGAAACGGGCTGAAAGGGCGTATTGGGCAATTTCAACCGTACAAGTCGATTGATTTCCAAACAAGAGAAGAAGAAAAAAGAGAGAAAACAAACAAGAGAAGAAAAAAGAAAAAAAAGAGAGAAGAAAGAAAAGCATGACACTACATCGTTATACTCCCTATTACAAGCCGTTGACGATGCTCGGCGTCCCCATCGTGGTGGGACAGCTCGGCACGATCGTCCTCGCCTTTGCCGACACGCTGATGATCGGCCACCATGCCACCAGCGAACTGGCTGCCGCGGCTTTCGTCAACAATATCATCAACCTCGTCATCATCTTCGCCCTCGGCTTCTCCTATGCCGTCACGCCCACCGTCGGCACGCTCTACGGCCAGGAGAAGACGCAACGCATCGGCGAGATGGTGCGCAACGCCATCTGTGCCAACCTGCTGCTCGCCGCCCTCATCGTCGGCGTGATGGGGGGATTCTACCTCTCCATCGACCACCTGGGCCAACCCGCGGAGCTGCTGCCGCTGATCAAGCCCTACTACCTCGTGCTGCTCGCCTCCCTCCCCTTCGTCTGCCTCTTCAACGTCTTCAAGCAGTTTGCCGACGGCATCACCGACACCGCGCTCTCGATGTGGGTGCTCATCGGCGGCAACATCCTCAATATCTTCGGCAACTGGGTGCTGATCTACGGCCAGCTCGGCGCGCCCGAACTGGGACTGACGGGAGCGGGACTCAGCACGCTGGCCTCGCGCGTAGTCATGGCGGTGGCGATGATGGTGGTCTTCTTCTCGCGCCGGAAGTATCGGGCCTACGCCCAGGGCTTCCTCCGGGGACGCATCAACCGCGCCGACTTCCGCCAGCTCAACCTCCTGGGATGGCCCATCGCGCTGCAGATGGGCATGGAGACCTCGGCCTTCAGCCTCACGAGCATCATCGTCGGCTGGATCGGCACGACGGCCCTGGCCGCCCACCAGGTGATGCTCACCATCAGTCAGGTGGGCTTCATGGTCTATTACGGCATCGGGGCCGCGGCGGCGGTGCGCATCAGCAACGCGATGGGTCAGCACGACTACCGTGCCGCCCGGGGCAACGCCTACGCCGCCTTCCAGATTGTCATGATGCTGGCCGTGGTGGTCGGCGCCGTGGTCTTCGTCCTGCGCCACAATATCGGGTCGCTCTTCACGCCCAACGACGACGTGGTCCACCTCGTCTCACTCACGGTATGGCCGTTCCTCGTCTATCAGATCGGCGACGGCATGCAGATCGTCTTCGGCAACAGCCTCCGCGGCCTCGCCCACGTCCGCCCGCTGGTGATCTACGCCTTCCTCGCCTTCTTCGTCATCTCGCTGCCGCTGAGCTACCTCTTCGGCGTCACGCTCGACCTGGGCCTCATCGGCGTCTGGTATTCCTTCCCCTTCGGACTGACCACTTCGGGCCTGCTCTACTTCCTGGCCTTCCGCCGACAGCTCGACCGCCTCACGCGCTCGGGCTCGGAGCGCCTCGCCACGGAGAAGTAAGGAAGAAATGAAAAAACTCGGATAAAAATTTCATGCTTTAGCGGAAATCCGCTAACTTTGCACGAAAAGTCACTCAACCAGCCAAATACGCAAGAAGATGATTTGTCCCTACTGCCATCAAGAGATACCGCAAGGAAGCGACCGCTGCCCCCATTGTGGCCGGTCCATCGTCCAAAAGCCCATTGAGGAGGAGCCGCGACTCAGCCGGGGGATGAAGGTCTTCATCGCCGTGGGAGGCGCGCTGCTTGCCGCCTTCACGATCTACAACGCCGTGAGCCATTTCGGCGACCCGGAATATACGCGCACGCCCTCCTACCTGGAGCCCGACAGCACGCTCATCGAGAAGCTGGCGGAGCCCACCGACCTCGTCTCCGTCGATACGGCTGCCGCCGACTCCATCGAGCAGCTGGAGAAGGAGGAGGCCAAGAAGGTGTATAACAGCATCCGCCGTCCGCAGCGCAACGAGGAGGACGAGGAGTCTGAGGCCAGTAGCGAGACCAGCAGCGAGGGCGAGGCCAGCAGCAGCGACGACGCTGCCTCCACCGCGCCTTCCTCCGCCCCGTCGCCGTCCGTCTCCGCCCCCAAGGTGGAAGCCATCGGCAACGAGTAGTTTCCCCATCCCCACAATCATCCACATGGAAATCCATCCGATAGCCGTCTTCCGATCGCCCTTCAAGAGCAAGTTTGGCGTGCCCCGGCAGAGCGGGCTCGTCGAAGACCTGCAGGGCCGCATCGTCCTCCTCGACGCCTACGCCGACAGCGAGTCGCTGCGTGGCCTCGACGACTTCGACTACCTTTGGCTCCTCTGGGGCTTCTCGGCCAACCGCCACCAGTCCGCCACCTTCCAGCCCACGGTGCGTCCGCCACGGCTGGGGGGCAACGAGCGGATGGGCGTCTTTGCCACGCGGTCGCCCTACCGTCCCAACGGCCTGGGCCTCTCCTCGGTGCGCATCCTGGGCGTGGAGGGCACGGAGATCGTCGTCGCGGGAGCCGACCTGATGGACGGCACGCCCATCTACGACATCAAGCCCTACCTGCCCTATGCCGACGCCCATCCCCAGGCGCGCGGGGGCTTCACGGACCAAAGCCAATGGCGCCAACTGCAGGTCGTCCTCCCCGACCCTGCCGACAGTCCGCTCTCTGAGGCTGAGACGCTGGCCCTGCGCCAGGCGCTGGCCCTCGACCCGCGGCCCCACTACCACAACGACCCCACCCGCCTCTACGGCCTCGCCTTCGCCGACTACGACGTCCGCTTTCACGTCGAGGACGACCAGCTGACGGTAGTGGAGATCGTCGAGGGCAAGGGAGCGCAGCCCAAGAAGACCTGACACTTCTTGTACCAAGAAACCCCACAACAAAGATGATAAACAACGGAAAGTAAAAATATGGCATACACAGACGATGAGACATACAGACATATCCATTTCGCCGTTATGGCAATAGAGAGTGGAGCCCGCAAATTGGGCATCTCTGGAAAAGAAATGCATGACCGCCTGCAAAAGCAGGGGCTGATACATCGTCGGCTGATCCAACGCTATGAGGACCTTCATACGCAAAGCCTTGACTGGGTGGCGGACGACATTTGCGAAACGCTGTTAAACTGGGAGAAAGAAGTATGATCTCACTATATCACGGCTCTTATATACAAGTTGGGAAACCACTTGTAAAATTAGGAAGAAAGAAGGTTGATTTTGGACAAGGTTTCTACCTTACTAAATTGCGCCCACAAGCATCCTCGTGGGCAAAGACTATTGCAGAAAGAAAGGGACGCAACGCCTTACCAATACTGTCAATTTATTCATTCGATTACGATGCGGTAAAAAGTAAAGGTTTTCGCATTAAAATCTTCGAGAGTTACAATCTCGAATGGTTGGAATATGTAGTAGATTGTCGTAAAGGAGGCACGAAGCAAACCATGTACGACATCGTGGAAGGTGGTGTTGCCAACGATAATGTCATTGATACCGTAGAAGACTACGAAAACAATATCATTACAGCCGAGCAAGCCTTAGGGCAATTGAAATACAAGGCTGTAAATCATCAAATCTGCATACTGAACCAAGAGATAGTAGATAACTACCTCTCGTTTATTTCGTCAGTACAAATAGAAAAGGAGGACTGAATATGAGAAGCTCTGTATTATGGCGCAAACAAAGCCGAATCATCATGATGTTGGCAGAATCTCTGCATATCGATGCTGAAAGAGCACTCAACTTGTTTTACACGACCAAAGTGTACCAGCATCTGTCAGACCCCAAATATGGTTTACAGCTTATGAGCGACGACTACATTCTTGAAAACCTCATAGAAGAACTAAGGGAGACACAATAGGACAGAGGGAGACACTACGACGGATCAGCCGAAAAGCGTAGTTTGTCACAATCATTTTTAGCCACGATCGTCCTCGATCATTTTGTCCAATGACACCAGGCAGGCATAGAGGGGGACGTTGACCATCCAGTCTTGATCCTTGTAGGGCAGCATGGAGAAGCGAAGGGCTTTGAGCTGGGGATGGCGCATGATGAATGTTCTGAGGGATTTGGCCTTGACATTGACCGCTGCCTTCACCTCTATTGGAACGACCCGATCGTGCCATTGAGCCAGAAGGTCTATCTCTATCGTGGAGTTGTCCACCGCATGATAGTACAATGACATTCCGCGACTCTTCAACTGGGTCAGGACGTAGAGCTCCGTGAAGGCCCCTTTGTACTCGGAGAAAATGCCGTCGCCCACCAGCGTCGACTCGGCGGAGGTTTCCGCCATGGCTCCCATCAGCCCTACGTCGAGCATGAAGAGTTTGAAGGCGTTCGGGTCCTCATAGAATTTGAGGGGGAGGCGTGGCGTGTTGACCCGCTGCACCTTGTAGGCCAGTCCCGCATCTATCAGCCACTGTATGGCCAACTCAAAGTCAGCAGCCCTCGCGCTTTTCCTCACGGCGCCATAGACGAACTTCTTGTTTTCTTTGGCAAGTTGGGCTGGAATACTGTCCCACACCATGTTGATACGAGGCACCTCCCGCCCAGGAGCGTGCTTCGAAAAATCGCGACGATAGTCTAGGAGTATCTGCGTTTGGATGGACCGCACCTCCTGCAGTCCCTTTTGCCGCACATGGGCGAGGACGGCGGCAGGCATTCCGCCCACATAGTAATACTGGCGCAGCAGACTGGTCAATTCTGTTTCCAGCATGTTGACGACATTCCAGTTGGCGTCCGTCAAGATGCTTACCAGTTGTCTTTTGCCCATCGCGCCGAGAAACTCGAGGAAGTTCATCGGATAGAGCCGCAGCTCCTCCACCTTGCCCACAGGATAGGAGACGCCGTTGTGGAGAGAAATGCCCAGCAAGGATCCTGCCACGATGATATGAATATCGGGCGTGTCCTCGCAAAAGTACTTCAAGGCTTCCAACGCCTTGGGGCAGTCCTGGATCTCGTCGAGCACCACGAGGGTATCATTGGGGGTGATATCCACCTGACTAATGGCCGAAAGCGCCATCAACATATCGGCAGTAGATCCACCCTTCTCAAACACTTCCGCGGCCTTCTGATCTCTGTCGAGACTGAAGAAAGCAAGTTGTCTGTATTCCCTTCTTCCAAATTCTTGGAGGATATAGGTTTTACCCACCTGCCTTGCTCCGTTGAGTATCAACGGTTTACGCTCTTGCTTATTCTTCCATCCTAATAGGCTCTGATAGATGCTTCTTTCCATGACTCACACTTTTTCCGACGAATAATCGCTATAAGTGCACACTTTTTCTGACGAATAATCAGCCATACGGCACACTTTTTCTAACGAATGTCGGAGCAAAGGTACACTTTTCCTGACGAACAACCAAGAGCGGGCGCTACTTTTTTTTCGAGGGATTGATGATGGTTCGTGCAGTATCGTGCGGCGGGAGAGGGAGCAATGCCCCTCCAAGATTCACGTCTCAGAGGGGCGGAAGCATTTTTCATTTAGCCCATCATTCTATGAAAACTTCTATCGTTCGCTATTGCGTGGCTACACGGCTGCCATGCAGCTCGTCACGCCGAGGGCC
>ENA-OURP01000291-OURP01000291.1-human-gut-metagenome-genome-assembly--contig:-NODE-291-length-14807-cov-7.44367_pt1 | contig 14807 bp, 12 predicted proteins | sample MGYA00242101_ERZ508991 | MGnify/ENA primary metagenome ERZ508991 (study PRJEB26280, sample SAMEA2338730) | human gut metagenome | biome: human gut; feature: human-associated habitat; material: faeces...
GGTGGGATATAAAAGCAGTCATATAGGTCTTTCAGTAGCTTGTATTTCATGCGCTCGCCTCCTTGCAGCACAAACATATACCACAGTTCGGCGGAAACAGCTACTGAAACTTTTTAGAAAAATAGCGGCTGAAGCAATGCGTCTCAGTCGCTATTTGGGGATGTGGGGTACTTATGGTGCGGGCTCGCGGGTTAACTATACCCCTAAGCAATTTTTACTTCTGTTTGCATCCACGCTGAGAGGTCCTTTTTTATAACGATGCCAGCCCTGAACAATTCGTGGCGGCATTGCGAATGATGATAAGCGACATCCTTGCACCACCAATTTCCGCAAGCCAAGATCAAGTCAATGCATCTTTGTCTTCCACCTTTTCCGCTTTGGACAACTCTTCCCAGTCCTCACGATTTCCGCATCTGCGAAGGTAATCGTGGCCGCCGTCCACGGCGCATGAGCCACAGCTGCAAAATTTGAAATCATGGACAGTTTTACTCTCGATGACATCTCCACATTTCTTGCATCTAATCGCATTCCTAATAATCTTCTGCATAATCATTCTCCCTTTAGCGCAGTCCTGATCTTCTCTTTTTCTCCACTGCCGTCTGTACGGAGGCGCAGGAGCGGAACGGCACACTTCTTCAAAATAGAGTTCTTCTTTATATCTCGCTCTGCCTGTTTGCTCCCCGCTTCGTGGAAGCCAGTCCCATCTACTTCAATCGCCAGCACGGGCTGCTTATCCATCTGATTGAACAGCAGAAAATCCACATGGGTCAACGGATTGTGGGCATATTTGCGTTCTTCCTCTGTCAGCGGTTCATAATTCTTTACCAGCGTCGCAAGAGAAACATGCACCGCGCAGCCGATGGAGGAAAATACCTCCTCGGCCAGCACCTCTTGAATCACAGAGTACATGAGATTCTCGGAATCGTATTCCGATACCCGCTTATGTTTTTGCAGGTATGCCCTGCGCTGCTCGGCATAGCCCTGATAGAGCATATCGAACACGGAGTAGACCTGACTCTGGATAACCTCAAAATTGTTATATTCAATGTACCGCGTTAGATCGCCGTAGTTGGTTTGGTCATTGCGCGGGTCCTGCGATGTGACCACCGCCAGCGAATGAACTGCGCGGGAAACTGCCACATTCAGCATGTGGGGATCATCCACGAAATCTGTGATGACATTGTCGACCGAAGTCAGAATGATGGCATCCTGCTCCCGCCCCTGAAACTTGTGGACGGTGTCCACCTCATAAGTATCTCCCAGCTGCTTGCGGATGGCTGTCACCTGATCCCGGTACGGCGTGATAATGCCGATGCTCTGGAAATTCTGCTGATGCAGCCGCGGAAGCACCTCCTGCTGGATGACATCGATCTGACGCTGGTTGAGATGACCGCGGGCGTGGTTGCCCGCAGTTGTTCGGTACATGGTCAACACATTCGGCTCATCATGGTCTTTGGTCATGACGATCAGCTGCCCGTGGTAGAACTTCTGGTTGCAGAAGTTAATGATTTTCGGGTGGCAGCGGTAGTGTTCCCGCAGCAGCGTAACAGGCGCGTCCTGCCATATTTCCAACGCAGAGGACAACAGACTGTGGGTCGAAAAACGATACCGCTCATCCAAGGAATACTTCTGCCAGATAGCATCGCTGGTGCGGATGTCGTCCTCTGTCAGCACATTGGGAAGCTGCTTCAAGTCTCCGACAATCACGATATTCCGTGCGCAAGAAAATGCCAGCACCCCAGTGGCCAAATCAACCTGGGAGGCTTCATCCACGATTAAATAATCATAGACATGATCGATGCTCAACGTTCCCTTAATGGAATAGGTCGTGCTGAGTACCACCGGATACTCGTGGATAAACACTGCGGAATTCCGGCGGAAATCACTCATTTCAAAACGTTGCCTGTCATTCTGCCAGTGATACCGCGCTGCCAGCTCCGCCCGGAACAACCGCAGGGACTTCTGGGTAAGCTCGTCCATCTTTGCGTCAAAAGCGTAGCGCTCCAGCTTTCGGTGCAATTCCTGCTTTTCGGCCTCCAGTTCCCGCCTCTTCACGGCATAAAACTGACTCTGCAAATAGGGAATGACCAGTTCCGGGGAACGAAGAAACAGTTTGAGCGCACTGCGATTGAATCGGAACATGATGGAGAGCTTTTGCAAAAGTCCTAAACGGCTCTCATACTCTGCGTGCTGTTCAAATTCCATCCAGAGCGCAAGGATCTTCTGCGAGGACAGCTTGTCCAGACTCTCTGTCGGCGCATCGCCGTAGGTCGCATAATACTCCTCAAAATAGTGCTGCTCTGGATTCAATCGCAAAAATTCCTGCTCAATTTCCGCAATGCGGTTCTTGGCATTGAGCATTTCATTCAGCTCTTTGGAAAGCGCGGTTGTCTCCTGATCCAGCTGCTGCCGTTTCTCTGGTGGTATCTCCCAATCGCTCATATCCGGATAGGCACCGGTCTGAGCCTCCAAGAACTTTTGCTTGTTGGCAAGGCTTCCGAGAAACGCAGTCAGAAAAACAGCATTCTTCTTTTCCAGCTTTTCCGCCACATTGTGTGTTGCAGAGTTGTTGTTGGATACGACCGCCACGGTCTTCCCGCTCCGGATAACATTGGCGATGATATTCAAAATCGTCTGCGTCTTTCCTGTCCCCGGAGGGCCCTGAATGATGCTGATTTTGGAGGAAAGCGCCCGCTCCACCGCCAGCTTCTGGCTCTGGTTCAGGCCAAACGGATAGATTACCGCCTCCGGCATCTGAGGTGCCCGGACTTCTTTCCGTGGTGCAAGATAGCTTGCCAGCACAGTATCCTCGCTGACCTGCTTGATCTTGTCATACTGCATACTCAGAATGTTGATACCTTCCACCTCGAGGCTAATTGCCGCGGCAGTTTCCTTGAAATATTGGAATGCTTCTTGATTTTTACCGTCTGTCAGGCAATTCTGCTGGAACTGCACTTCGTTTCTACAGAAGGATAAATCTTTCTTTCCGTCGCGGACAATGCGGTAATATCCGCCGAAGTCGAGAAGTTCGTCGATTCCGCCGATCGTTTGCTCGTTTGCGGTGACAATCACCTGCGCAGGGTCGATTTTCTTTTGTAGAGGCAGGATCTCCACATTACCGCTCTGGAAGCTGTATGTCTTATTGGGCGCACTGGTATAGACGACCTCACACTTCCCATCACGGAACTGGAAGCTCGCAACCGAGTCCGTCTGGTCTTTTCCCTTTATGATGATTAAACGCTTTCGTGCGTCCATAGGTATCTCCTATTCAACCAAACCTATAGGTATAAATTTATTATAGCATACTGAATGGACTGTGCCAACATCGTCTTTGATACCTCCACAAAACGCCTTTCAAAATCTTATATTAGGGACTACTAATATCAAATTACATTAGTTCGCCAGTAATAATCCATTTAATTATAATAGGTCATTTAATAGATTCATACACTTGACCTTTTGCTGAAGGTTTGCGCTTCCGTATACATTCAGGGTAAAAGATACGTTCTTATGTCCGAGGATTTCAGAAAGAGACTTTATATCAAACTCTGGTATCTCGATTGCCCTAACCGCAAATGTATGCCGGATCTCATGAAACTTCACTTTCTCCAATCCGTTCCGCTTCAAGAAACGTGTGAAAAATTGCCGATATGTTCTCGGCTCGGTTGGCTTTGTCTTGCCCGTGAGAAAATAGTGATTCGGGTTTTCCGTGTAAAACTTCTTGATGATATTCATGAGAAGGGACGGAACAGGAATCGTTCGAGCGGAGGTCTTCGTCTTTGGCGGTCCTATATGAAGATACGATTCTCCCTTCTTCTTGTCGTAGATACGCTGGACGGTTTTGTTGATGCTGATGGTCTTGTCCGTCAGCGAAATGTCCCTCATCTGCAAGCCGCACAGCTCGCCTATCCGGACTCCGGTAAACAATGCAATCAAAATTCCCGCTGTCTTCCGGTTCAAGTCCATGTAGATACACTGGATTAGAGCTTGCTCTTGATCTTTTGAGAGAGAAACCACTTTCTTGATACCAAGCTCTTTTGGGTATTCGATTAGGTCCCAGTTCAGGAGTGGAATAGCCCGTTCCTTGTAGGCATACTCCATTGACAACCGGAGAACGAGGATAACATCCCTTATCGTCTTCACGGTAAGCCCTCCGGTCTTATCCAAGCGTCCAGCATTGTAGAGATACGAAATGTAGCTCTGGATGTCCGCTTCGGTGATGCTGCCAATCTTGCGCTTGCCGAAATATGGGATCAGGTGATTTTCGGCAATCAGCGTAAAGCTGGCGTGGGTTGACGGCGTGATCATGGGCTTCTTTTGATTTAGCCATGTGTTCACAAGCGTCTTGAATTGTGTATTGTTAGTCATAATGACCACCTCCACGAACATTATCCGGTGGAGGGATAATCAGGGCATTAACACCCTCAAGTAACGGTCTTGAGAAGCGTCCAAAGCTCCGCTTTCCGGGCTTCGATGAGCCGTGGGAGCATAAAGAACTACTACATTATCTCGTTGAAAACACCGACCGCAATAAACAATTAAAGTTTGGAAAAGAGAATGTTCTTTCCGTCTCAGGGGAATATGGTATTGTTAATCAGATAGCGTTTCAGGGACGATCTTTCGCTGGTGAAAGTGTTGCTGATTATCATGTAGTCGAAACCGATGACATTGTATATACAAAGAGTCCCCTCAAAGCAAAACCTTATGGGATTATCAAAGTCAACAATGGTGTTCCCGGTATAGTGTCCACTCTTTACGCTGTGTACCACCCCTTAAAAACTGTTGTTCCGAGGTTTGTTGATTTCTATTTCTCGAACGATCTTCGACTTAACAAGTTTCTAAAGCCACTGGTTAATATTGGCGCAAAACATGATATGAAGGTCAATAATACATTTGTACTAACGGGGATGGTAGTGTTTCCTCCTTTGCGTGAGCAACAGAAAATCGTTGATTTTCTAACCATACTTGACCGTCGAATTGATGTTCAGCGAAAAAAAGTAGAAGCCCTCAAGAAGTATAAAAGAGGTGTCGTTCGCACACTATTGACTCCCTATTCATGTTGTATTGCAGATGCAACATGGACTACGGCTAAGATTGGCGATTTTGGGTCATTTACAAAAGGCGCACCGTTATCAAAAGCAGACATAGCACCTGATGGAACTCCGTTTATCCTGTATGGTGAACTTTATACGACATATCATGAGGTGATAAATGCGGTTATACGCAGAACCCAAGCTCAACCCGAAAAGCAATATTATAGCCGTGTTGGAGACGTGGTCATTCCCACCTCCGGTGAAACGCCGGAAGAAATATCAACCGCAGCGTGTGTTATGCTGCCAGATATAATTCTCGCTGGTGATCTCAACATATTCCGCAGTTCAAAAATTGACGGGCGGATTATGAGTTATATTTTGAATCATATCGTAAACGGACAAATTGCTCGGATTGCACAGGGAAAGTCCGTTGTTCACATTCAAGCAAGTGAACTTTCAAAGATAGAAATTAGCTACCCCGACTACAATACGCAGCGCAAAATGTTCAAAATATTTGACGCTCTCAATACAAGAACTGAAATTGCACAAAAGAAACTGATGGCTTTGCGTTGTATGCAAAAAGCTCTGCTACAACAACTCTTCATGTAAAGAGTCTCTGCATCAGGCCACTGCGGATACGGAGCAGCTTTTCAAGCACGGCTTGTGCGGAGTCAAGCCGCGCTTGGAATAAAGATAGATAACTTGCAATAGCTAATTGTTCCTCTGGATCAGAAGGCAATGTATGAACTGTATTAAAGAAACCATCCGTTGGAACATTAAGGAGTCCGTGATTTCTTGCACCCTCGGCGCAAATCTCATTAACGCCACGATGCCATTGAGAAGACTCAAAATACCATTTTGCAAGATCACTCAATACTATATCGTCTTTAACCCTAAAGCAAAGGTAGAGGGTTGAAACAGCCCCCATAGGATACAATTCGAGACGCTTGATAGAGCCAAATGGATAATCATTTGATGTACTACGATTGTAGGCGTATTCTCCAGAACGAAGCAAATAATACCCGCTCATGTCTGCGCTTGCAACGGTCTTGGAAAAGAAATCCCGTTGATCAATCAAACCGTATTGCGCAGAGATAGTCAGCGGTATATCCGATTGCCCTCCATTTTTCCTCGTTACTCTCGTGGCAAAATCGGACAGTTTATATTTCTGCCAGTCCTTTCTCTTGTTGTCGCAGACGGCCTGTTCTGTCGTGAAATAGACGGGCTGTTTTGTCGGTCATCGCCGGACATCATTGTCCGGCGCCGGTGCGTTTTGTCGCATAAGAGAAGGGGATGGCTCCAGCCATCCCCTTCTTTCCGGTATTCAAGAAACCTCGCCCTCCAGAACGAGTTGTACCATCCGGTCATCAATAATGGCCCGGCGGTTTTGGTATGCGTAGACAAGAGACTGGGTACAGGCCCGGTTAATCAGTCTCGGGATGCCGGATGAGAAAGAGTGGACTGCTTTCATGGCGTCCTCAGAGAAGATTGCGTTGGGGTGTCCAGCATAGGTCAGTTGCTTCTCAATATAGGCTTTCGTCTGAGCGTATTCGTAAGGCATCAGAAAGCACTGAATATCAACCCTGTGGAGGATCGCTCTGTACGCTTGCAGCCGTAGTTTCTCCCATAGCTCCGTCTGGCCAGCCAAAATGAGTGCGAGGGGATTTTCAGAATCCATTTTGTAGTTGAGTAAGAAGCGGATTTCCTCCAGCATTTCCTTAGAGAGTAGATGCCCTTCATCCACAATCACAACCAGTTTTCGGTGTCCAACTCCACGCATAATTTCAATTTCGTGGTGCAGTAGATTCCTTGCGTCACCTCGGTAGAACCGTGTTTCACACCCCAGCTGCTCCAGAAGACCGTTGTAGAAGTGTCTCGGGGTAAGTTTAGATTCAGAAAGGTAGAGTACGGTGTAATCTTGCCCATCTAAGACGCTTTTCAGGCGGCGCAGAGCCGTTGTCTTCCCCGTGCCCGCATCCCCAACCACAAGAGCAAAAAGCTGGCGGCTGGCAGCATAGAGCAGACGGTTATAGACTTCTTCGGTATCCTGGTCTTCATAGAGATTGTCAACAGGAATGCCCCGTACAAAAGGGGTATGTGTCATTTCAAAAAATTCCTCGTACATGCTTGTCACCCCTTTTCAATTTCTGTGGTGTAGGAAATCGCCCTCCTGCGCTGCTTGTCTTGGTATGGTTCCGTTATGGCATCCAATAGACGGGAATGGTCAACGGGAATACGCTCAATCTCTTTTCGTTTTGGCTTCGGTGCAACTTTTTCGCCAACTACAATCTGCCGCACTTGAAACGGCTCATGGTCTGGTGTCTCAATCGTAAGGATCTCTGTACAGATTGGGTCATAGACTACATCAACCTGCTTGCCGGCAAAAGCAATGCCAAGGTCATATCGTTTTCCGCCAAAACTAATTACACCACTCTTGTCGGCCTTACGGGATTCACAATGCAAAAATGCTCGTGCCATCAGAGCCTTGTCCACAAATCGTGGAGGCATGGAATCGGACTTAAATGCAATTTCTGGCGTTGTGCCAAGAGCACTATGCGGTTTGGAGTGGTAACATTCATGTAGCCATGCTTGGAATTTTGTGTTCAATTCTTGCAGGCTCTCTGGTGGATGTAGACTTACCTCTGCTAAAAAAGCATCCATCGTTTGGTTAAATCGCTCCTGTTTGCCTTTGCCCTGTGGATTTCTGGGCTTTGCATAGATCAGCCGGATACCAAGCAAATCGCAGGCGCGCTTCATCCAGCGTGTTCGGTACTGCGTCCCATTGTCAAAATAGAGTCTCCGTGGAAGCCCAAATTTCAGCATGGCTTTTTGCAGGGTGTCTTCTACAATACCTTGCTCCATCGTCCCGTAAAACTCACCGTGGAGAATGTATCTGGTAGCATCGTCAATCAGGCAGGAGAAGTAGGTCTGTGTCTGTACACCGCCAAGATTGAGCACAAGTCCATATTTAATATCTCCTTGCCACAGGTCATGCCGGTGCAGCCGTTGAAATCGTTGGGAAGCGTACCCTTTGTCATTGTAAAGCTTCATCATTGCGGTGGAATACCCTGCACGGCTCAAAGCATCCTGCAATGTGGTTCGCTTCAGAAATCCGGGAGGAGCCTTCTTCTCCAACTCCAGGATTTTAATAATTGTAGGGATGCTCCTGCTGGGAAGTTCCCTGCGTAGCTGGATTGCCTCATCCAGTAGCTCTTGTGGAATTTTGTAGTTACTTTGGCTGCTCCTGCTCTGCGGTTTCAGTGCTTCAAAACCTCCATTCAAATATGCGCAGAGATACCGTTCCAGAGTTCGTTGGGAAATCTGGTTTCGTTCGCATATCTCCTGTCGTAGCTGTTCCACCCGTCTGCTATCCATGTTTTGGGACAGCAGCGGTGCAATCATAGACATTCGCTCCTCTGCAATCTCTGCGGCGAGCTTCCTGTTTTTCATTTCCATGCTGGAATCGCCTCCTGTTTTATTGGCATGACACCAGTATAGCCGGAGGAAAATCCATTGTCATGGCGGAACGGTGCTGTATCCAATTTCCGCTGTTTGCTACCAGCCGGACAAAATGCACCGTCTGCTGGCGCAGAGTGTAGCCGGGGTGAAATGTCATCGGAAGGAGGTTGGCTGCAATCAATCCGGTTGCAATATTTTGGGCATAACAGATGAACCACGCAAGCCAGGATCGGATGCGCAGCCAGGTAGATGTTTCACAGGTATGTCGGGCTTCTGTAGATTCGGCAATCTCACAGAATGCTTCCACTCCATATCGCTTATATGGAATGAGGCTATCCGGTAACTCTCTGTGTGTTTTTCCACAGCACTGGCACTTTAATACTCTGAGATGGTATTTGTGTATGCAGTCTCCATATCGGACTTTCCGCGTACAGGTTCCATGAACTTTAAGTGCTCCTCCACAGATTGGACATAGGCTGCTCTCTTTGCTTAAAATTTTGGTAGTGTCCCCGTTGCAGGACAATTCATACTGTGCTATACTAATCATGGTTTGTGAGAGGGAGCATTGAGTCGTTGTAATTATTGGAAATGTGCTTGTTTCCAGTGATTGGACTCATTGCTTCCTCTTGCCTCATTTTTTGAGCTGTCATAATAATAGCATATCCAACTAAAAACAAGAAGCAAAACCGAAAAAATATATGCAAAACACAAAATTTAGGTTGCCATATACGAAATTATTCAGTATAATGAAGATGGTAGCTACCTAACAAGTATCAACGGTTCCAAGAAAAGGAGGAAAGTACCATGAAGAAAGTCCTGTCGGCTGTGTTAGCTCTCGCAATGGTGTTCTCTTTGTCCTGCACGGCTTTTGCTGTTGAAGAAGTCCCGTATGAACCGGTAGCCACGGAGGAAACCAATATCGTGCCGAAGTCGAGCCTGTCTCTTTCGTTCACCTCTTTGGGTTCCGGTTCCAGAAAGACTTCCAGCGAAACATACTACATTTCTGGTGAAGATGCTGTACTTACTATCAACTCCTGCACATGGAGTCCCTCTTCTCAGGATGTAAAAATCGGCTGGTATAATGTGGACACCCGGGTAACATACACTGTTACCTATGAAGGTGGAGATATTAACAGCAAGAGAGTCAACTCCAGTGGTGTTCCAGATGGAGATTATAAGGTTTGCATTGTGAATGGCGGAAGTAAGAGCATCACCGGAGCTATGCAGTACGAGGTAAAATAACCATGAAAAAGGGAATTCATCGAGGATTAGGGCTATTGTTAGCAATCGTGGTGGTTGCCATGTTAGCTGCTTGTTCTACTAAGGATTCTGTATCGGAGGTTCCAGACAAGGATGACAGCGATGCCATCGTTCCTCCGGCTTCTGTTCTTCCATTTGCTGATGTGGTGGATTTAAGTGAATACTTTGTAGATGAGCCTGTGGAATTCTCTGAGAGTACGCCAAAAGGAGAACTTGTGTGCGTCAATATTGATGAATCTCAATATTCAAAAGCAGACGATACCATTCTGTTGCCCAATGAAAAAACAAAGGCAATGGCCGTTCATTGCACTTGGGCCTCTGCTTCCAGAACAATCTATATTGGATTTATCGATGAGGTGTCTGAAGAGGTGTATACCCTATCTGCCGTTGGTGGTGCTCTTACAGGAACGCTCGATCTGAGTTGCCTTCCAGAAGGTGAATATCGTCCCATCATGTACAGCAGCGACAACCAAAATATCAATGCTGTTATGCTGTATCAATTCCAATAGTCTCAAGTTGAAGAGAGGTGCCGTTCTACCAAGAACGGCACCTCTCTTTTCCCTTTTATGATATAGCGATGCCAAAACAGACCGGCTTCAACGACAGATTAGCTCGGCTGTCGTGACAAAACAATCCGGCTATGCGACAAAACAGACCGGCTATTTCTGGACAAAACAGCTTGGCCTTAACACTTGTTACGAGGAATGAGTCTAACTTTTTGGGAAAATACCGTCTCAAACACACCTCTTTTATACTTCTGATCAAGAAAGCAGAAACAGCTATATGACAGACGAAATCCCTTGCAATAGCGGAAAATCTCTGCTACTGCAAGGGATTTTACTTTTGGTTCATACCGAAATGAGGTCTGAAAATAGACCTCAAGTAACGGTCTTGAGAAGCGTCCGAAGCTCCGCTTTCCGGGCTTCGATGAGCCGTACAAGCAATGTCACATAGGTGACATATATGCCGAAAGAAGTCAGCGAGGAGCGTCTGACATGGTGCTGCTTTCTGTCACGATGAATGATGGTGTCATACCTCGTTCTGAGATCGAAGGCAAAGACAACTCAAGTGCAGACAAAAGCAATTATAAGGTTGTTCTCATGGGCGACATGGTCTATAACTCCATGAGAATGTGGCAAGGAGCAAACGGCATCTCTCCGTATGATGGTATAGTTAGCCCTGCATACACAGTTCTAATGCCTAAAATCCCGATTAGTAATGGCTATTTTGCAGCTCTCTTCAAAAGTCCTAACCTGATCAATGAGTTTAGAAAGAACTCTCAAGGCATGACTTCCGACACATGGAACTTGAAGTATCCTCAGATTGAAACAATCAAGGTTCACATACCACCTCTCTCTGAGCAAAACCGGGTAGCAGATATGCTCGGTACGCTTGAACGGAGGATTGCAAAACAGGCACAGCTTGTTGAAAACCTCAAGAAGTATAAAAGAGGTGTCATGCAGCGCATTTTTCGCCAACTCCCTTCTCAGAATGGCGCAGAGTGGACTTGTGTTCGACTGGGTGATATTTTTAAAAAAGTTTCGCGCCGTAACACAGATGGAGTAATAAAAAATGTAATTACCAACTCTGCGGAATACGGACTAATTCCTCAGCGCGATTTCTTTGACAAGGTTATTGCAGTGGACGGAAACACAGCAAATTACTATGTCATCGAAAATGGAGACTTTGTTTACAATCCGAGAAAGTCAAATTCTGCGCCATACGGACCGTTCAATAGATATACTCTCAGTGAGCAAGGTATTATCTCGCCGCTATATACCTGTCTTGTGCTGCAAGCAGATATTTCTCCTTCATATCTCGCTTGGTACTTTAAGAGCGACGCATGGTACAGGTACATCTATGATAACGGCTCACAAGGCGTTCGTCATGATCGAGTATCTATGACGGATGATTTGCTTATGGGTATTCCTGTTATGTATCCCAGCCATGTGAAACAACTTCTGTATGCAGATATTCTTGATATGGTGGAGGCACGGTTGCAAGCAACCCAAAAAACACTTGAACTTCTGAGTAAAACGAGAGACGGCTATATGAGGCAGCTCTTTATATGAAGAGCTGTTGCAACAAGCCATTTCGCATTTGGGATAATAACGATAGTTCTTTTTCCTGAACATCTACATACTTTTCGAGTTTAGCCAGCTTGTCGATTATGCTTTGTTGCTGGTCAATGTCAGGCGTTGGTATTTCAATGTTTAAGAAGGAATCCATCATGAGACTTTGTACAGTTGTTCCGGTTTTCACAAGGGTTCTAATGATATTGTCCTCTTGCGACAGAATTGCATAATAGAGGTAGAATGCGTTGCAACCATGTACTTGCAATGCTTTGATGTCCTGATTTATCGTTGCATCTACTTCGAGAATAGCGAGAGGCAGCGAATGTTTCAAGATACCACTCCGCGCAACCAACAATAATGTCCCCGGATGATAAAGCGTCATCTCATTGAGCGCCAGATTTGTTATCTTTAGCTCGCTACCGGAAATTCTACTACTCTTCATGTCTTTGGAGGAAATCCAAACGATGTCTCCGTTCCAATAGAGCGAATTACTCATACTTGGCGTTTTGCCTCCTGAAACGTGAACAAGCTCACGAAGTTTTCTGCGCTGAGAACCTTTCGAGATTGCAGAAAATATTTGATTAAGCAATCCTCTTTTATACTTCTTGAGGTTAACTACGAGAGATTGCTGCGCGTCGATACGACGATCTAAGGCAATGAGAAAGTCTGCAACCTTTCTTTGCTCGGCAGTATTCTCCGGCAGATAGTGTTTTGTGGCGAAGAACTCATCTGTTGGGACATTAAGCAATCCGTGATTTCTTGCCCCTTCTGCTGAAATCATATAGATTTCCTTGTACCATTTGAGTGAATCAAAGTACACCTTAATGAAGTCTGTATCGTGCTTCTTGAGCGCAAAACAGATATATAGTGTAGACAACGCTCCCATAGGATAGCGGTCTAACCGCTTTATTGAACCGAAGTCGTAACCTACGGAATAGCTCTTGTTATACGCATATTCGCCATTCCTCAAAAGGTAATATCCGCTCATGTCTTTGCTTGCAACGGTTTTGTTGAAGTAACTGATCTGATCGACAAGACCATCTTTCGAGGATATTGTCAGGGGTAGATCAGTTTCATTGTTGCTGTTTTTCCGTGTTACTCGTTCTGCAAAATCAGACAATTTTTCTGCTCTCCACGGCTCATCGAAGCCCGGAAAGCGGAGCTTCGGACGCTTCTCAAGACCGTTACTTGAGGATACATTTGCCATAATTATTTGCCCTCCACGTCAAAGGGGAAAACCAGCCCCAACTCATCAAAAAACGGTTTCATTTCCGCATCAATATCCTTGATTTCAGATTGCAGCTTGCGGATCTCAGCGGCAACTTCATTCAAGTCAATCTCAGGTTCCGGCTCAAAGGTGTCAACATAACGGGGGATATTCAGATTGAAGCCATTCTCTTCAATCTCTTGCATGGTCGCAACATGAGCGTATTTATCGACATCCTGACGGCGCTCGTAGGTTTCAACAATCTTGTCAATGTCGCACTCCCGAAGGATATTCTGGTTCTTTCCGGCTTCAAAGTCGCTGGAAGCGTCGATGAAAAGAATGTTGTCAGAGTTACCGTTTCGCTCTCTCTTGAGAACAAGGACGCAGACGGGGATGCCCGTACCAAAGAACAGATTTGCAGGCAAACCGATTACCGCGTCCAGAACATTTAATTTCTGAATGAGATGCTTGCGGATTACTTCCTCAGCAGCACCACGGAACAGGACGCCATGCGGCAGAAGAACGACGGCTCGCCCGTCCTCATCCATGTGGTAAACCATGTGCTGAACAAAGGCAAAGTCAGCCTTGCTCTTCGGAGCAAGTTTGCCATACTCATTGAAACGCTCGTCCTCCATGAAGTGCATATCGGCAGACCAGTTTGCAGAATAAGGCGGATTGGCAACCTGAACACGGAACTTCATGTCTCCGAAGTAGTCATGCTCTAAGGTATCACCGTTGTAGATGTTAAAGTTGCGATATGGGATTCCGCGCAGAATCATGTTCATTCTGGCGAGGTTATAAGTCGTGGAGGTCAATTCCTGTCCATGGTAGTTTCTCACATTGGCGTAGTTCTTGAGACGCAGCAGCAGCGAACCAGAGCCACAAGTGGGGTCGGCTGCATCTTTGACATCCGTGAGACCGAGGCAAGCCAGACGGCAAAGCAATTCGGCAGGACCGGAGGGCGTATAGAACTCACCGGCTTTCTTGCCAGCAGTTGCAGCAAACTGACCAATCAGATATTCATAGGCGTTACCAAGAACGTCAATTTTGGTATCATCCACGCCGAAGTTGATTTCGTCCAGCGAAGCGATGATCTTTGCCATAACAGCACTTCTATCTTTGACAGTATGACCGAGCTTCGATGAATCGAGCTGCATATCAGAAAACAGTCCGTCAAAGTCCTCCTGAGAATCGTTTCCGATTGTGGACTCCATCAGCGCGTTGATTGCGCTTTGCAAGAACTCAATGTCGAAGGAACGGTTTTCTACCATCTTGACCATCTTGCGGAACAAATACTGTGGCTCGATGACATAGCCGAGGTCGCGCAGTGCCTCTTCGATAACGGCGGTCTTATACTCTTCGTCTGCCCACGCCTCTTCATAATCGATACCGTCATCCTTGAGAAGATTTGCCATATACTTCTCTGTCCGGTCGGAAAGGTAGTAGTAGAAGATCATGCCCAAGATGTAGTTCTTGAACTCATACGCCTCCATGTTTCCGCGCAAGGCATTTGCCATTGCCCATAGCTTATTGCAAAGCTCTTTCTGGTGAGCCTGAATCGAATTATCCATTTGTCTCTCTCCTTATTGGTATTTCTCTGTGTGCTGCCGGATGAAATCAACGATCCGATTTACAAGGGATCGCTTCTTCAAAAGCGGCAAGGGCTTCTCAATCCTATCCCGGATAGTTCCTGCATCCATTGTGCCAGAAAACTCATATTCCGAAATAATATCCGTCAGCATAGATGCGTCAATGTCCTCAGTCTTCGCAAAG
>ENA-OURP01000292-OURP01000292.1-human-gut-metagenome-genome-assembly--contig:-NODE-292-length-14571-cov-2.84837_pt1 | contig 14571 bp, 16 predicted proteins | sample MGYA00242101_ERZ508991 | MGnify/ENA primary metagenome ERZ508991 (study PRJEB26280, sample SAMEA2338730) | human gut metagenome | biome: human gut; feature: human-associated habitat; material: faeces...
GGGCATTCTGAACCGCCGCGTGCGCCGGAGCACCGGCGACATCGCCATCGAGGACGCCATGACCCGTCCGCAGGCGCTGGCAGCCATGGCCGCCGGCATGGAGCAGGCGGCGCGCGCCAGAGCCGACAGTATCACCGCCCTGGGCATCGGCGAGATGGGGATCGGCAACACCAGCACCTCCGCCGCGGTACTGTCCGCGCTGACCGGGGCGGATATCGAGGTCGTCACCGGCCGGGGCGGCGGACTGACAGACGAGGGCTTCGCCCGCAAGAAGGACGTGCTGCGCCGTGCGCTGACGCGTCGGGCTGTTGACAAGGACGATGTGTTGGATGTGCTGTGCGCCGTGGGCGGGCTGGATATCGCCGCCATGGCCGGGGCTTTCCTGGGCTGTGCCCGTGAGCGCATACCGGCAGCGGTGGACGGCTTCATCTCCGTTGTGGCCGCACTGTGTGCCGTTACGCTGTGCCCCGAAGTGCAGGACTATCTGTTTCTGTCCCACGACTCCTATGAGGTGGGCTACCGCCTGGCAGCAGACCGGCTGGGTCTGGAGCCCTGCCTGCATCTGGGAATGCGGCTGGGTGAGGGCAGCGGGTGTCCCCTGCTGTTCCGGGTGTTAGAGGGTGCCTGCGGCGTAATGGCCGGTATGGCCACCTTTGCCCAGGCGGCCATACCGGATGACTATCTGGACGAAATACGCGCAGGCGACAGCTTTACGGTGGACAAGCCATGAGGATACTGCTGATCGGCGGCGGAAAAAGCGGAAAGAGCACCATGGCCCAACGCCTGGCCGCCGCACTGTCCGGGGACGCACCTCGGTATTATTGGGCCACCATGACCCCCCATGACGATGAGGACCTGGCACGTATCCGCCGCCATGTGGCGGACCGGGCAGGCATGGATTTTATCACCGTCGAGCGTAGCTTCGATCTGCCTGCCGCCTTACCGGCACTGGACAGGCACGGTACGGTGCTGTTCGACAGCGTCACTGCCTGTCTGTCGGAGCAGATGTTTCCCGGTCCCGCGCCGGACGCCGGCGCAGCAAATCGGGTACTGCGGGAGCTGCTGGATATCAGCCGTTACCTCGACCATTTTATCGCTGTGTGCGACGATATCTGGCACGGCGGCGAGGACTACCGGGACTGGACGGAAGTTTATGTTCGGGGCCTGGCGGATATCTGTCAAGGGCTGGCTGCGGAATTTGACGTGGTATGTGAGATGACGGCGGGCCTGCCCCACCTGTGGAAAGGAGAACTGCCCCGTGTCTGACTGGATATACGGCTTTTTCATGGCGTGGGGTATGTTCCTGACCATTCCCTGCCCTAAAAAAATATGGCGGGAGAGCGCCCGGCGAAAAATGCTGGCTTGTCTGCCCCTGATAGGGCTGATCGTCGGCGGCATATGGGCGTTGTGCGCGTGGCTGGGCAGCTTTTTGCCACAGCCGCTGGCTGCTCTGCTGTGCGCAGCAGCTCCCTGGCTGATCACAGGTTTTATGCATCTGGACGGCTATATGGATGTGTGCGACGCGGTATTGAGCCGCCGGGACCTGGAGACACGGCAGCGAATACTGAAGGATTCCCACTGCGGGGCCTTCGCGGTGATCTGTCTGATGCTGCTGACCCTATGCCAATGGGCGGTATTTCTGTCGGCGGAGGCGCTGCCCCTGTGGCCGCTGGCACTGATACCGGTGGCATCACGGGCCTGTGCAGCGCTGGCCGGTCTGACACTGCGGCCCATGTCCACCAGCCAGTACAGCGCCATGACCCGCGGCGGCGCACCGGTAGTGTTTGCCGCCGTTGTGCTGGCGGCGGTGTGCGGGCTCTCCGTACTGCTGTGGGACAGCTTTGCTCCGTTGGCTGCGGCGGTGTGCTATTGGCTGGCGGCATGGTACGCTTTCCGGCAGCTGGATGGTATGTCCGGCGATGTGTCAGGCTTCGCCCTGACCATTGCGGAGTTAGGTGGTGCAGCGGTACTGGTGTTGTGGAGGTAAATATGATCCTGATCATTGGAGGCGCGTTTCAGGGAAAGTTGGCATACGCGCTGAAAGCATATAACTTAACAGAGAATGACGTATGCGATCTGGCAGTCAGCCACCCCGAGCCGGGATACAAATGCTATTGGCATTTGGAGGCGCTGAGCCGCAGAAATAACGATATCACAAGGTTTTTGCCGCTGTTCGAGGACGCAGTCGTCATCGCCAGACAGGTCAACGGGGGCATTGTGCCCATGGACGGTGCGGAGCGGGCATGGCGGGAAAACTACGGCGTGCTCTTACAGCAGCTGGCGAAAAAAGCGGAACATGTGACGCGCGTTTTCTGCGGAATAGCGGAGGAATTGAAATGAAACTGACACTTTTGCGGCACGGGGAGACCGAGGGCAGCCAGAAAAATCTGTATTATGGCGCGGCGGATATCCCGGCGCTGCCGAAATCGCTGGAGGCCTTGCAGCAGAAAGCTTTGACCGGCGTATATCCCACGGCGGAGCACTACTACGTCAGCGGAATGACGCGGACGATACAGACGCTGCGGGCCATATACGGCGACGTGGCATACACGGTGCTGCCGGGGCTGCGGGAGATGGATTTCGGCGATTTCGAGATGCGGGCCTACGCCGGCGATCTGGAGCACGATCCACAATTTATTGTGTGGTGTGAGGACTCAGAGCACAATATGTGTCCCAACGGAGAGAGCGCGCCGCAGGTGCTGGCACGAAATCTGGCCGCGATACAGCCCGTTATCGACGCGGGGGAGGACGCGGTGTGCGTGATCCACGGCGGGGTGACGTCGGGACTGATGATGCACTGGTTCGGCGGAACGCGGTACGACTATCTGCTGGCACCCGGCGAGGGATATCAGGTTAGTTTTAACGAGAAAAAACCTGTAAGCTATTCGAAAATAATGTAATCTTTCTGCAAAGGAGTGGCAAAATGGAGCATATATACAGAACGAAGGGCACTTGCTCGCGGGAGATCTCCTTCGAGCTGGACGGAGACAAGGTGCGGAACGTGCACTTTGTGGGCGGCTGCGACGGCAACCTGAAGGCCGTGAGCAAGCTGGTGGACGGCATGAGCGTGACGCAGATCGAGGCGCTGCTGCGGGGCACCCCCTGCGGGCCGCGGAGCACCTCCTGCGCCGACCAGCTGGCGGTGGCGGTACAGCAGGCCTATGAACAGGAGCAGGCGCAGAAGTGACAAATATGTGCACGCGGAGAAAAGCGGCCCTTTCGGGCCGCTTTTACGTTTATCTTACCAGACCGCGGGAGGCGGAATATTCGGCGTTTATCTCCGCCAACTCCTTCTCGCCGTCGATATAGGGTTGGTAGATACTGTCTACCCGGCCGCCGCCGGCGTTGCCGCAGCCATTGCAGCCGTCACAGGGGCTGCCGCAGGCGCTGAGGGCGCGGCGGACGATCTCCTCCCGCTGGGCGCGGGTGGTGTCCTTAATGAGCAGGGACTGCATGAAAAACGCTCCTCTCGTTTTTATAGGAAAGGCCGGACGGGGAGGGCTTCCCGGCCCTCCCCGCCGGGTCTGTCAGCCGGCCATGTCGAGCATATTCTCAATGAATATGCCGTAGCCGCGGGTGGGGTCGTTGAGCAGGACGTGGGTGACCGCGCCGACGATGCGGCCGTTCTGGAATATGGGGCTGCCGCTCATGCCCTGAACGATGCCGCCGGTGGCGGAGAGCAGGGCGGGGTCGGTGATGCGGAGGAGCAGGTTGCGGGTGGGCTCGTCCGCGCCGTAGAGGCGGACGAGCTCCACACGGTACTCCCGCACATCGCTGCCGGAGACGGTGGCGAGGATGGTGGCGGGGCCGGGGGTGATCTGGCCGGCAGCGGCCACGGGGACAGGCGTGCCGCCGGAGAGGAAGTCCGGGTCGGCCACGGTGCCGAAAATGCCGCCGCTGCTGTTGACGGTGACGGTGCCCACATCGCGCTGGACGGAGAAGTCGCCCTTGAGCTCGCCGGGATCGCCCTTGGCACCCTTTTTCACCGCTTTGACGGTGGTCTCCATGATGGCGCCGGAGGCCAGAGGCATGAGCTGGGCGGTATCCACGTCGGTGATGCCGTGGCCGAGGGCACCGTACTGACCGGTGGCGGGGTCGTAGTAGGTCAGGGTGCCGATGCCGGCCATGCTGTCGCGTATCCAGGCACCCAGCTGCCAGACACCGTTATTTTCGCGGGCACAGGCGGTGAGGGCCAGAGCGTCTGCGCCGCGGCGGACGGAGAGGACAATGGGCGCGCCGGCCGTATCGGCCAGAAGGTCCTGGACCTGCTCGGTGGAGCCGACAGCGGCGCCGTCCATGGCGGTGATGATATCGCCCTGACGAAGGCCGCAGGCGCGGGCGGGCGTGGGGCCATCGGCCAGAGCCACCACCAGGACGCCGTCCGCAAAGAGTTTGATGCCCACCGCCTGACCCAGGGGGATCACGGTGCGCTCCGCCGGGGCGGCCCAAGCCTGCTGCAAGCAGAGGGAGAGGGCAAACAGCGCCGAGAGCAGCCAGGCGGAGAGACGATGGGAGGCGGGGATATGCCGTGGTTCATACAAGCGTCTCACCCCTTATTTTATTGTGATGTTTCCCGTTTTTGCCGTTGAACGGGCGAAAACGGGGTTTGTTTTGTCGCCGGCGACAGGGTTACTTTGTGTCAAAAGGGCGCAGAACATGAGGTGCAAATTCAGGGGGAAATGTGTAATTTTTTCTTTTGTTTTTTTGCGGGGGCTTTTTATGCGTCTGCGGGCGCGGGGAAATGGCAAAGGCACCCACGAGGGGTGCCTTTGCTGTATATTCGCCCGGTGCCGGGGTCAGAAACACCGGGGGAATACCTTTTTAATGCCGCTTTTTGGCGGTGCAGGCCAGACCGGTGAGGGACGCGAGGGCCAGACCGGCGTAGAGGAGGACACCGGGGTCGGCGGTCTTGGGAGAGTCCTTCTTATTCTCGGCTGCGGAGGGGGCGTAGTAGTAATAAGAACGAGTCAACGGTTCGCCCTGTGTGGCACCGCAAACGGTACAGGTCTTGGGGGCGGTGTAGGTGGCGGGCTGCCATTCGTGGGCCGCCTTGCCAATCTGCGTATGGCAGACAGAGCATTCATGCCAGTGGTTGTCCACATCGCTCTTCCATTCGGTTGCGGAATAGGTGTGGTCTGCCATTGGGATTTCTACTTTCGTGGTGCTATAGTCGCAGCGGGAACAGGTATCGTAGGCTTCCAAGCCTTTCGCTGTACAGGTAGCCGGTTGGGCATCGTGGTGAACAAAGTCGTGGCCGAGGGCGTCACCGTAGGGTGCATTACAGCCGCCGCACTTTGCCTTTGCCGTGCAGGTGGCGGTGCCGCCGGAATGAACATGGGTCAGGTATAATGCACCATCATCCTTCTTTTGGACCTCGCAGTAACCGGTATCCGGTGTGAAGTGGCCTTTATCTTCGTCCGTGATCGCATGCGTTCCTTTTCCCGCGGCAATTTTTACGGACGCATTTCTCGTTGTAGCAACTGAGGTTTTTGTCGTTATACCGATGCTGCCTGTGCCAGTCAGGGGCTCTTCGATGGCAATGGTAGCCGGGCCATCACTGCTGCCATTGTTGCCATACTCAGACAGGTACACATTGTTCGCATTGTTATTGCTTGCGCTGCTTTGCGCATCGCCCTTCCAGTTGCCGGAAATGTTAATATCGCCGCCGACAATCATGGTACCAGCAACATAAACAGCTCCGCCATTTCTCTCTGCGCTATTTCCGGTAACACTGCCGCCGTAGATGCTAATGTTATTGCTGGTCGAGTATATTCCTCCGCCATCGCCTGCGGTATGATTCCCGGTAATGCTATCACCGTACATGGTGAAATATTTATTTTCTGTATCACCACCTGCCACGTACACTCCGCCACCGTTGCTAGCATACCGACCAGGATTCGCTTTATTGTCGACAATACTGCCTCCGTACATAGTGAAGGTCGTACTATCAGCCACATACACCCCTCCACCGCCAGAAGTCGAAGTATTCCCGGTGATACAGCCATTGTACATAATGAATGTGTGAGCCGGAGTGTTTGCAGCTCTTTGCAAATCCACACCACTGCCAGTTGCTCCAGTCTTATGGGTAATTTTCCCCACACTGCCGTTTGGTTGACAATCACAGAGCGTGAAATTGGCGGAATAGGCTCCGGTAGGTGTCTGTATTACGGCACCATTACTTGTACACATAACTGTATTTCCATTGAGGCAAAGGGTAACTTCCCCTCCGCTATTTTTAATCCTAATCCCGTGATCCAACGTGAGATCAGTACTCAAATAGTAAGTCCCGGCACCAAGCATGTAGCCACCCCAGCTGCTGTCGTATTTCCATTCGTCTGCGCCTATATACAGTGTATTACCATCTTGACGGAGTTCTGTAGCAAAAGTCACGCTGCCATGGTTATTGCCATTATGTGCAGGGTCGGTGCATTCCGTACCCTTACAAATACAAATGCGGTGGCTGTGCGGGTCCGACACTTCCGACGCGGAGGCGGTGACCACCATGCAGAGCAGGGCACACAGGCACAGGGTCAGGGTCAGGAGTAATTTTTTGTAGTTCATGATGTACGCTCCTCTCAAATATCGGGGGTCTTTCCAGTGGGGCAGCGGGTATCTGTCTTCGCCCAGGCGAAGACAGAGGTGCACATGTGCACCTCCAGTGTTGACTTTAATGGGTTTTTCCTTATAATGGAAGTATAACCCGTTCACCTGTGAACGAAGCAAGGGGTCAGGAGGGATTTTTTTATGGCGGAGAACACAAAGCAGTTTTTTCAGATCACGGAGGCGGCCCGGGCCTGCGGACTGTCGCGGAGCACGCTGATGCGGATGGAGGAGCGCGGGCTGCTGACGCCGGTGTTCACCGCGCCGGACAGCGGGCGGCGGTACTACGACAACCACAACGTGGCGCGGATCATGCAGATCGAGAAATTCAAGGCCATGGGGCTGGGGTCGAAGGAGATCGCGGACTATTTCGCGCAGGGCGGCGAGGCCGAGGTGCTGCTGGAGGCGCTGGAGACGCGGCTGCGGGACCTGCAGCGGAGCGTGGAGGAGATGCGGCTGCGGGCGGCGGAGGGCGAGAGCCTGTCGGTGCAGATGATGGAGCTGCCGGCGGTGACGTGCCGGATACGGTGGTGCGAGGGGCTGACCACAGCGGAGCGATACCGGGATATGTACGACTTCTATGGGGCGTGCGTGCGGAAGGGGTGCGTGCTGTCGGACGAGCCGCTGTTCACCATATCGGAGCGCACGGACTATCTGGAGGGATACATCGGGCAGGAGCCGTACCGCTACGGGGTGTGCGTGCCGGTGCGGAAGAACCGGGCGGCGGCGGACGCGGTGACGCTGGAGGCGTGCCGGGTGCTGTCGGTGCTGTACTACGGCGATTACAGCGGCGTGGGCGAGGCGTGGCTGACGCTGGGGCGGGAGGTAAAGGCGCGGGGGCTGAAGCCCGCCGGCGCGCCGCGGGTGCTGGGCATCGTGGCGCCGTACACGGGGCGGGAGATCGAGACGCGGCGGTACTGCTCGCGGCTGGCGCTGCCGGTGGAGGAATAATGGGAAGCGGGAGGCCTGCTGTGCAGGTCTCCCGCTTCTGTTATACCAATTTGTGAGGAAACAAATAGGAGAATTACTGGTTCAGGTACTCGACGGCGATGGCGGCCAGGCCGGTAACGCCGTGCTTCATGACCTCCTCGTTGAAGACGATCTTGCCGTTGTGGAGCGAGACAGCGTTCTCGCCGCGGCCGGCATCGACCATCATAAAGGCGGAGGGGGTGCCGGTGAGCTTGCCGAAGAAGCTGAAGTCCTCGCTGCCGGAGAAGGGCTTGTCGATGAACTCCGCCTTGCCGCCGGCAGCGGTGACGGCCTTGTTGACCAGGTCGATCATGGCGGGGTCGTTGTACTGGAGCGCGTAGCCCTCCTCCAAATTGACCTCGATGTCGCAGTCGAAGGCGATGCCGATGCCCTTGCAGATGCGCCGGACCTCCTGAATGGCGGTGTCGCGGCCGGCGTCGCTGAAGCTGCGGAGGACGGCCACCATCCGCGCTTCGCCGGCGGTGATGTTGACGGCGTCGCCGCCGGACATGGTGCCCACCGTCAGCACGGCGGTATCCATGGGGTCGATGCGGCGGGAGACCACGGTTTGCAGCACGGTGATGAGATACCCGGCGCAGGCGATGGCATCCCGTGCGGTGTGGGGTGCAGCGCCGTGGCCGCTCTTGCCGTGAACGCTGATGTGGAACAGGTCCACCGCGCTGGTGAAGTAGCCCTTATACAGCTGCATACGGCCCACGGAGTCATTCTCAGAGGGGCAGACGTGCTGGCCGAAGATGGCGTCCACATGGGGGTTCTCCATGACGCCGGCTGCCACCAGTGCCCGTGCGCCGCCGGGCATCAGATCCTCGCTGGGCTCGAAGATCAGCTTGACGGTGCCGGCGAACTGGTCGCGCATATGGCACAGCGTCTTTGCGGCGCCCAGAAGCATGGTGGTGTGCAGGTCGTGGCCGCAGGCGTGCATAATGCCCTCGGTCTCGCTGGCAAAGGGCAGACCGGTTTCCTCGTAAACGGGCAGGGCGTCGATATCGGCGCGGAGCGCCACGCACTTGCCGGGACCCTTCTTGCCGTGGATCAAAGCCACCACGGCGGTGGGCAGAGGCTGCCGGATCTCGTCCACGCCCATTTTCTCCAGCTCACTGCGGATGAGGGCGGAGGTGCGGACCTCGTGCATACCCAGCTCCGGGTGGGCGTGGATATCGCGGCGGATAGAGACCAGCTCGTCGAAGATGGTATCGACGAAGGAACGAATATCAGACATGGAAAAGCACTCCTTTCAAATGAGCCGGACTCACAGCCAACTGCTCATAACGCCGGCCACCAGTACGGAGGTGATGGACACGGTGACCATGCCGGCCACCAGCATCTTGGGCATGATCTGGGCGTTGATGGCGGCCTTTTCCTCGGCGGTGGTGCCGGTGGACTCAGAGACCTCGTTGGAGATGATGACCGTTCCAGGGAAGCCGAACAGGCAGGAGCTGCCGATGGCCCCGGACATCTGCCAGCTGTAACCGAAGATCTTGCCCACGAGGATGGAGACGACGGAGAAGGCCGCCGTGCCGATGACCACGCAGACCAGCAGGGGCACCACCATGCCGCCCACCATCTCCGGGGTAGCAGCGGCCAGATTGGTGAAGATGGACAGGGTGATGATGGGCATCACGATGCCGGTGGCGTGAGCCTTGCCCAGCGCATCCTCATCCAGGAAGCCCAGCTCCTTGCAGAGCACACCGAAGATCAGGCACCAGACCAGCTTGTTAACGGCATCGTGGAACAGGCTGGACACCCACACGGACAGCAGCGCCACCAGAATGACCTTGGCGATAATGGCGTTGGGGGTGTTGTACTTATCGGGCAGGGCGGGGATCAGCTTCTTGCGGGCAGCGGCGGCGTTCTGGGCCGCGGCAGCACCGGCGTCCACCTGGAGCGTGCCGGCGTCGATCTGGGCCTTGATGCGCTTGGCCTCGCTCTTGAGGCACAGGGAGGCCACGGGGTAGCCCACGAAGCCCTGGGCGCACATGACCAGGGTGGCGAACACCGCCAGGTCAGGCAGGTTGGCCTTGTTGGCCATATCCTGCATGGTCAGGGTGGCGACAACGCCGCCGGAGAGAATGGGCGCGCCCACCAGAGCGAAGCCGCGGTCGATGATCAGCTGGCCGATGAAGAACACGGCAGCAGAGATGGCGACGCAGGCCACGGCGGAGATGATGACGGTGCGCCACTGGGCGCCGAAGTCGCGGAGCCGGATGGTGGTTCCCAGGTGCACCAGCAGCATGGTGACCAGCAGGCCGGCCATGCTCAGGAGGGTGGAGTCAGCAAACAGGGTGGTGGGGAAAACGCCGGTCCAGAAGCCTGCCAGGAATACGACGGAGGCCACCAGCAGCATGGATACGATAGCCTTTGTTTTCGCGGAGATCATGTCTCCTACGGCAAACACCACGAAGATGACAGCCGCTGAAATGATTGCAGTCATGATTTTCTTCTCCTTTTGTTTTGAAATAGGGGGCAACAGGGATGATGGGGTAAATTGAAAAGCGGCTCCGTCTGAAAGACGAAGCCGCTTCACACACATGGGAAATGGAAAAGACGGGTTCAATTCTTTACAGCCGGCGTTTGGTATCGGGAGGTAAAATAGGCGTACCAATAAAAGCCCCAGACGGAGCTGGTGCCGACGTAATAGGAGACAGCGGCATGGTTCGCGGCCATGTCGTTATGAAGCATATCGCGCTGCATCATGTGACGTGCCATGTGGGGTCTCCTTTCCGCCGGTGGTCGGCTGGTTTTTATGTTGGCGTTATCTTAACGCCGCGGGGTACAAAAGTCAACCGTTAGATAGACCATACTTTCGCAATTAAAAGCGCTAAATTTTTGTGAAAAACTGACAGCCGCCAACATGGCGGAACCGGATGGCGGCGGGAATATGCAAAATTCCCACCGGTATGGTATGGTTTTTGTGAAAGGTGACAATGGACTTTGCGCGGGACGGGACAGTATAATGTTATGTAAGATTTCCGGAGAAGGAGAAAACGCATGAACAGCACGCTGCACACCATAAACTGCGCCTGTTGTACGTCCGCCTGCTGCGCGGGCGTGTGTTGTCGTGCCCATGGGCGCTGTGCGTTTTCTGCTGAGAAGGCCCTGTAAAGGGGTTCGTGATACCTGTACACACAGGCGGCGGAGGATGCGGGCGCATCCTTCGCCGTTTTATTTTGAGAGGAGACAAGGGCTATGACTTCCAACGCGGAGATCGCCAAGGCGATGGCAGATAATATGACACACGCGGCGGTGCCGTTGTACGGCAAAAAGCTGCGGCTGCCGGACAGGGGTGCCATCATCGGCATCATCAAGGAGTTTCGGCGGCTGCTGTTCCCGGCATATTTCGGTGACGCGCAGCTGATGGCGCTACCGCCGGAGAACTACGCCGCACTGCTGCTGGAGCGTATCGAGACGGCGCTGACGGCACAGGTAGCGCTGGCGCTGCCGGAGGGCCAGGCCTTTGCCGCGGCGGCGCTGACCCATGAGATACTGGAGCAGCTGCCCCGCATACAGCAGACACTGATGACGGACATTGAGGCCACGTTTGACGGCGATCCGGCAGCGGCGGACAAGGAGGAGATCATTTTCGCCTATCCGGGGCTGTTCGCCATCTTCGTATACCGCATTGCCCACGAGCTGTACCTGCGGCAGGTTCCCATGATCCCCCGGATGATGACGGAGTACGCCCACAGCCGGACGGGTATCGACATCCACCCCGGCGCGCGGATCGGGCCGTGGTTCTTCATTGACCACGGCACAGGCATCGTTATCGGCGAGACGACGGTGATCGGCAGCCATGTGAAGCTGTATCAGGGTGTGACGCTGGGCGCACTGTCCCCCCGGGCGGGCCATGCCAGCCTGCCGGGAAAGCGGCACCCCACAGTGTGCGACTATGTGACTATCTACTCCGGCGCCTCCATTCTGGGCGGCGAGACGGTGATCGGCGAGCACTCGGTGGTGGGCGGCAACGCGTTCCTCACCGGGTCGGTGGCGGACAACACGCGGGTGGTCATCACGGCGCCGGAGACGGTATTCAAAAACGCGGAGTGACCGCGCAGGAGGGAAAAGGACGGCTGCAAGGCCGTCCTTTTATGCGGCCGCAGCGCAGGCACCCGGCTATTTGCATAGTTTTTGGCGCGGAATTTCAGCGTATCGACGAGTATCGCGGGGAAAACGCCGCTTGTCAGGGATGGGCGCCATGTATTATAATATTTGATAGAATACAGTGCAAGGAGGCGCAGCTATGGGGCGCATCAGCAAGGAAAACTACTATCTGGATATTGCGGAGACGGTGCTGGAACGGGCGACCTGTCTGCGCCGGGTATACGGGGCCATCATCGTGAAGAACGACGAGATCATCTCCACCGGCTACAACGGCGCGCCGCGGGGACGGAAGAACTGCGTGGACATGGGGTTCTGCACACGGGAGGCCATGCAGGTGCCCCGGGGGCAGCGGTATGAGCTGTGCCGCAGCGTACACGCCGAGGCCAACGCCATTATCTCCGCCAGCCGCCGGGATATGGTGGGCAGCACGCTGTATCTGGTGGGCAGGGACGGCCGGACCGGGGCGCTGCTGGGCGACGCCACCAGCTGCGCCATGTGCCGCAGGCAGGTGATCAACGCGGGTATCAGCAAGGTGGTCATACGGAAGACGGATACGGAATTTGAGGTCGTGGACGTGCAGGACTGGGTGCAGCAGGAGGATGACGTGCCCGCACTGTAAAGAAGGGCTATCCGGCCGAAGGGCCGATAGAATACAACAACTGAACAAAGGAGAATGTGTGATGCTGAACGACTCTAAGATCGCCGCCTACACGGCGATACTGCAGGAGGAGCTCCTGCTGGCCACAGGGTGTACAGAGCCCATCGCCGTCGCGTACTGTGCCGCAAAACTGCGCGAGGTGTTGGGCGGAAAACCGGAAAAGATCCTGGCTGAGATCAGCGGGAACATCCTGAAGAATGTGAAGTCCGTGGTCGTCCCCAACACAGGAGGACGCCGGGGCATCGACGCCGCCATCGCCGTGGGCATAGTGGCCGGCGACGCCGACGCAGAGCTTCAGGTCATCGCCAACGTGACGGAGGCGGATGTGGCTGCCATCCAGACGTATCTGGACAGCACCGACATCCGCGTGACCTGTCCCGAAACGCCGTGTCTGCTGGACATCAAGCTCACCGGCTGGCGGGAGGGGCACCACGCCTGCGTGCGGGTGGCCAACAACCACACGAACATCATCTATATGGAAAAGGATGGGAATATCCTGCGGGAGCTGCCCGTCACCGGCAACGCCGAGGACAACCTGCAGGACAAATCCGTCCTCAACGTACAGGACATCATCACATTCGCAGAAACAGTACCTTTGGACAACATACGCCCCACCGTGGGGCGGCAGATCGAGAAGAACACCGCCATCGCCGCCGAGGGGCTGCGAAACAGCTGGGGCGCCAACATCGGCTCCACCCTGCTGGAGAGCAGTCAGGACTGGGCGACACAAGCGCGGGCATGGGCGGCCGCCGGCTCGGACGCACGGATGAACGGCTGTGAAATGCCGGTGGTCATCGTATCCGGCTCCGGCAATCAGGGCATCACCGCCTCGGTGCCCGTATGGAAATACGGCAAGCTCATGGGCGCGGATGACGACACCATCCTGCGGGCGGTGTGTCTCAGCGACCTGATCACCATACACCAGAAGACCGGCATCGGGCGGCTGAGCGCCTACTGCGGCGCGGTCAGCGCCGGTGTGGGCGCGGGCTGCGGCATCGCGTGGCTGCGGGGCGCAGACTGCGAGGGCATCAGCCACACGCTGGAAAACGCCGTGGCCATGATCTCCGGCTGCATTTGCGACGGTGCCAAGGCCAGCTGCGCCAGCAAGATCGCCATGGGCGTAGACTGCGGCATCTTGGGCTACGACATGTACGCCGGCGGCAACAACTTCCGCCCCGGCGACGGCATTCTGGGCAACGACGTGGAGGACACCGTCCGGAACGTAGGCGTTCTGGCCGCGCAGGGCATGCGGGAGACCGACCGGGTGATTTTAAAGATCATGACGGAGTAAAGTCACAGGCACTCCCCCCGGCTTCCGCCAGGGGGAGTGCCTGAAAATACGAACAGCCCCTCCGGCCAAGGCCGGAGGGGCTGCTTTTTGTGCTTATCCGTCGAATACCTGAAGGGCGGTCTGGCGGAGGGAGTAGGCGTCGCTGCCGTAGCTGTGCCAGAGGGCGGCGGCGTCACGGAAGGGGTAGACCGGGGCGGTCTGGCAGACGTAGTTGGCCCAGCTCTCGATGACCCAGCCGTCCTGGCCGCGGAGGGCGTCGTAGAAAACGTAGGCGCGGGGGCTTTCGACGCCGTGGGGAAAGGACCAGCCGGCGGTGATCCGCTGGGTCTGGCGGGTGCCGAAGAGGTCGCTGACCTGTTGGCTGCCGCTCTTCAGCGTGTGGAAGGCGGCGGCCTGCGCCGTGCCGTTTCTCTCGCAGAGGACGCGGCCGCTGACATGGCCGCCGGGGAACCAGTCGCCCTGCGTCTGCCACGCCGGCCACAGTTCCAGCATCTCGGTGTAGGGGCTGGGCGGGGCGGCGTAGGTCAGGTGGTGGATATAGATATAGCGGCGGACACCGTCCTGCTCCGGCAGCTCCACGGCCACATGGGTCATGGTCTGCTCCAGCGTATCATAGACACGGTAGACGTAGGTATAGTGGCGCTCCCCCTCTCCATCCACGTCGGTGATGGTGTGGTCGTAGACCAGCGGACGGTCCGGGTCGCTCATATAGTGGGTGGTGGTGATGGTGCGGTAGTCCGTATCGCTGTACAGGCGTTCCACCTGACGGTAGACCCTTACGGCACCGGCCATACGGGAGACCTCTTCGGCGGTCAGGTCATCGAGGACATAGGACGGAAAGCCCTTTGTCAGCAGCTGCTGGCGGATCGTCTCGTCCTGGGGCGCGTCATCGCGGGCATGCCAGTCCTAGGATTGGGATATACGACTAAGCCTT
>ENA-OURP01000303-OURP01000303.1-human-gut-metagenome-genome-assembly--contig:-NODE-303-length-14043-cov-2.76215_pt1 | contig 14043 bp, 8 predicted proteins | sample MGYA00242101_ERZ508991 | MGnify/ENA primary metagenome ERZ508991 (study PRJEB26280, sample SAMEA2338730) | human gut metagenome | biome: human gut; feature: human-associated habitat; material: faeces...
GGAAAAAGCTTGGAGACACAACCTCAACCACATTCAATGATAAGAATGTAAGTGCCAAAAAAACATATACCTACACAGTAAGATGTATCAATTCATCAGCTAACAAGTTCACAAGCGGATATGATTCAAAGGGTGTCACCGTAACAACCCCTGCAAAGCCAACTCAAGATATTAAGATTGGTGACAATTACGAAAATCGGGGAGTGGTAACCGGAATTAGGTACTATAAAAAACATGACGAGGTAACAATCCACCACTACAGTGAGTGGGTTTCAACTACCCGAGAAGAGCCGGTATTTAGTTCTGGCTACATAGATGTATGTAATAATTGTGGGCAAGAATTAGCAGATTCTCACCAATTAAAAGAGCATATGCTTTGGGAAGTAAGAGAAAATGATGGCTGGGGTTCTTATCACGCAGTAAAAGTTACAAAACAGGTTGGTACTAAAATAGTAGAAGGTGGTCATTGGACAGAAGAGTGGGTAGAAACGGTTTCACATGATTATTATGAAAAAGTATCAGCTGACGATGACTGGGATCTAAAACAAATTGATTGGAAAGGAAAATCAATGAGCGGTACATCTAATATACATAGATAAATATTACATCTGAGGATGTACACATCACTCATTGTGACAAACATGTTGACGAAGGTGTACCGAGCGGTTACTACAGCCAAAGCGTATTCATCAAAGTCGGTGAACGCGTACAGCGTGAAGGTTGGTATGTCGATTAAAAACCCGTAACAAACATGGCTGACAAAAGCCGTGACATAAATTCAAAAAGACCTCGTGAAAATATCCACGGGGTCTTTTCATTATGCGAAAGGAGAATAACCAAATGCTTGACTTTTTCACAGACCTCTATTACTACAAAAAAGCCTATCTCATAGGCGAAGACTGCCTCGGTTATGCAGTACAACCCTAAATATTTATGCTCACGCTTTTAAAGAGGCGGAGGCAAAGGCTCTGGGAGCAGTTGCAGATGTACTTGACAGCAATAGCTTTAACAAGACTAAACAGGCTTAAATATACTCAATAGCGCACAAAATCAAAATATAAGAAAAAACAAACCTCGAAAAAGCGCATAAACAAGCGATTTTTCGAGGTTTTCTGGTGGTGCAGGTAACAGGACTTGAACCTGCATGAAATTGCTTTCACATGGACCTGAACCATGCGCGTCTGCCAATTCCGCCATACCTGCTTATTTAATTTTTTTGTACAAATTAGTTGTGAGTTAATCACATATCTGCCAACCTGAGATATAGCCACAACGCTACCCCTGACCTACTGTTTAGAAGGCAGTTGGTCACTCTTAGCATCCATTATTTGTGCAACACCCAAAATGTGCTATATTATTATAGCAGACCGACAGGTAAGTGTCAAGTGACATTTACTTTATCGGTCTGTTTTACGCTGATTATTTATCGGAATCGGGTTTGCGGATTTTGAAACCGTCATATTTTCCAATGTCGCAGAGGGCAATTTCGTGGCAGCCCATTCTTGTTGACAGCGGTGCAAGCTCCATATAGTCGCCGTAGAGGAAAGTAAGGTACTTGTCATATTCCTTTGGCACGGGGAACTTGTAACCCTCAAAGTCGGCATAAGCAACATCGTCAAGATATTCCTTTGGAAAAGCACCGTTATAAATATTTCTGCCCATTCCGTCATAGAGATATTTTGCATTCTTTTTGTCTTTAAAGAATTTTAAAGTGCGGACTTCAAGCCACATACTGAATCTGAGCGGAAATATTTTCTTGCAGAAATTTGTTACAATGCTCTGGATTCTACTGCCGTTTTCAGCCTTGCGATTATTCCATTTATTGAACACCAGCGCTCTTGTGAACAGGGTCATTGCCATATGAATTTTTCGTCCGATTGCAGAATTTGCTGTTTTGTCGTGACAGAAAATATCAAACGCAATTCCGTTGTGCATTGCGTGATGGTCTTTTGCAAAGTCGGTTGCAAAGAAAGTGTCGTCAAGTCTGACCTTGGCAAATTCATAGAAACAAGCCTTGTCCGTATGGTACGATTGAAAAGTCATATTGCTCGGAAGTTCCTTTGGCGCAATCTCGCAAAAGCGGTCAAAATCTTCACGCAGCATCATAATATCGGCATCATCATCCCACGGAATGAACCCTTTGTGACGGATTGCACCGAGAAGTGTTCCGCCGCCGAGAAAATATTTTATGTTGTGCTTTCGGCAAATTCTGTCGGTTTCAAGCAGAAATGCAAGCTGAATTTCGTGGATGGAATCAAGTCTGCGCTCGTGTGAGTGGGGGATACGCAGAACTTTTTCGGACTTCATCTTGTCCATTATGCAGATTTTCAGCATGGTTTCAAGGTCAATGTCGGGAGTGCATCCGTTTACGGAAATCTTGTTTGAATTAATTGCACAGCCGTCAAGCTCAGTAAAATCGCCTGACTCAATTGTACAGCGACTGCCGTAAATATCGTTGAGAACAGCCGCAATCATAATCAGCGATGCGTTGCAGTTTTTGCCGCCGACATTATAAACTGCGTTTTTTTCAAGAGTTGTCATTGCGAAAACAATCGCCTTTAAAACATCGTTGATATAAACAAAGGTGCAGCGATCCCTTGTTGCCGGGACAACTGTGTCACGGCGGTTGGCTATATCGTCAAAAACAGGATCAAGCACGCTTGTAAAGTTGCTTGACGCTCCCAAAATTATGCCCGTTCTGAGCGTTGTAACGGTTGATTCGCTGTTTTTCAAAACCGAGTGCAAGGTGGTTTCTCTCGTTCTCATAAGCTGACCTGCAAGCGATGAGGGAGAGGTTGTATCAAGTTCTGCGTACTCGTTTTCAGAATAAACTCTGTGCGGTTTGGCTTTGCCGTAAATTCTGCTGTCGTTCACAACGACAACTCTTGCGCCTGTGGCTTTTGCAATTTTGGCACAGGCATTTATCTCTGCAATGCCGTCAATCATAATCTGTGGGTTGTTGTCTGTATGTTCACCGCAGATTCCTGTTGTAATTACATAGTCGGCACTCGAAATTTCTGATGCAGAATTATAATCGACAAAATCAAAATCATCTCTTAACAAGAGTTCGCTGTGGTATGATGCCATTGCGTTGCGTGATTTGCCGAGAAGGATAACTTTTATTTCGAGCCTTTTAGCCTCGTTATTGTACAGAAAGGCATAGCAAAGACACCTTGCAAGTTCACCGCCCGAGATGACAATTGTTTTGTTCCTGAGCTTTGCAAGAGTTTCTTTTTCAACTCCGGGCAATGCCGCCCTGTCGGCCTCAAATTCGTTTAAAAAATCTTTAATACGCATTACTTTATCCTTCGCAATTCTGCACGCAGTTCTGTTGCTCTTATACTGCGTTTTATTCCGTCTTTAAGCGTGGTTTTCGGACTAAAGCCGAGTGATTTTATTTTATCGTTGCACAAAACATACGGTGTGGGGGATGACGGAGAAAATTCGGGTTCTTCTTCGTCTTTTCTGTGAACGAACACTACGGAGAGATTCTTTTCGGGATTTGCCGATTTTACAAGCTGTGCAAATTCCCGCATTGTCACATTTGCGTTATCGTTTGAAATGTTGTATGCCTCACAGCTTTTTCCGTTAAGCAAAATATCAATCAATGCAGAAACCGTGTCCGTCACATAGCAAAAGCTGAACTTTTCGCCACCGTTATCTGTAAGCATAATGCTCTGATTTTTTGCCGCACTGACAATCAGCTTTGCCCATTTTCTTTCATCGCTCGTTCTGACACCTCCGAGTGTGGGGCAGGGACGGGCGATTTTTACATTCATACCGAACTTTTCAGCATAGCAAACAGCAAGTGTTTCGGCAGAACGCATACTTTGTGCGTATGCACTGTCGGCATCGGTCGGATCAAGATAGCCGAGGTCGTTTTCGGAAATGTTATTTTTACCGCTGAAAACCTCCCCGTAAACCATATATGAAGATACGAGCAGAACCGATTCGGCATTTGACTCTTTTGCATATTCAAGCACATTTGTAAAGCCCGAAGTGATTGTATCCGCAATCTCGGGATTACTGCAATCTTCCTCTGCAACCTCACACGGACAGTTGCAGTATATTACAAAGTCGGCTCTTTCAATCTCTGGAAAGTTCTTTGACTCTCCGATTTCAACAACAAAATCTTTGCGGAGAGTAAGGCTGCCGAACTGATTTTCGGCATCTTCACGGCTTTTTGCAAGGGTGATTACCCTTGTGTTGTTTTCAAAAAAATCATTGCCCTCAAGCAATGTGCATATAATGTAATATGCAATAAGTCCGTGACAGTCCGACACGAAAACAGTCTTGTTTTTTAACTGTTGAAAATTTATCCTGTTGTCTGCAATTTTTTTAATGTCCTCAAAAATTTCGGAGGGCAGATTGCCTTTTACGGTACAGTCCATATGAGTTTACCTCTCAGATAAATCAGAAAAGCTCCGCAATTGTGGAGCTTTTGCTTTATTCCGAAACGGAATTATTTTTTCTTTTTTGATTCCTCATAAACTCTGAGGGTTTCATCTGTCGGGCCGTCAAACATAACAGTTCCTTTTTTCAGGAAGATTGAACGCGCGCAGATTTCTTTAACCGAAGCGGCATTGTGACTTACATAAAGTACGGTTACACCGCTTTCGATAATCTCTTTAATTTTACTTTTACACTTCTTTTTGAAGGTTGCGTCACCGACCGAGAGCGCCTCATCAACAACAAGAATATCGGGTTCAATGTTGACATTGATAGCAAAACCAAGACGCATTTTCATACCGCTTGAGTATGTTCTTACAGGCTGGTCAATGTAATCTCCAAGCTCTGCAAAGTCGATGATTTTCTCCTCAATCTGCTTAATGTAGCTGTCCTCAAGACCGAGAACATAACCCTTCAGATAAATGTTTTCTCTGCCTGTCATTTCCATGGAAAAGCCTGCAGTGAGCTCAAGCAATGCGGCAACCTTGCCGTCAACGGTGATTTCGCCTTCATCGGGAAATGCAACGCCCGTAATCATCTTGAGCAGAGTTGACTTGCCTGCACCGTTGTCACCGACAATACCAACCGATTCGCCACGATTGATTACCATTGAAACATTGTTAAGCGCCTTGTTTGTTTTTGCATTTCTCGGCTTAAAGAAAAGAGCCTTGAATCTTGCTTTGTCATCTTTGTAGAGCGTATAGGTTTTGCTGACATTTTTAAAGGTAATAATCGGATCGGATACTTTTGTTTCAGCCATAATATTACCTCCTTAAAGTACATCAGGAAGTTTTTTCCTGAGTCTGTTGTAGTTGAAAATGCCAAGGACGAAAATGACAACAAATTCAATTGCAAACACAAGACATTCCGTTTTGTTTGCATAGAACGGTCTGTTGTAGAGAAAACAGTTGCGGTAGCCGTTTACGAAAAAGTTAATCGGATTGATAAGCATAAGCTTGTTAAGAAACGGCGAATCAAAGCCGTAGGAGTTGTACATAATACCCGATAACCAGAAAATACCTGACATAACGGAAACAATCAGGCTTTCAAAGTCCTTACTGAACGCAGACATCGGGGCTGTTGACCATGTGAGCGCAAGGAAGAAGATAAACATCAACGGACAGTACAGGAAAAATTGCAGATTGTACCAGCTCGGTCCGATTGTGAAAAGTACATATGCGTACATAAATGCCATAAGAATCAGGTGAACAAAAAGCCTTGAAACCTCTGTATAAGTAAGGATTGTTGAAACGGGGAACTTAACCTTTGTAATAAATTGACGGTTGATTCTCAGTTCCTTTGCACCCTGCGTTATGCTGTCCTGAATAAAGAACCACGGAATGATACCGATGAACATAAAAGTAAAGAAGTCAACGGAAAAAGGCTGTGCTCCGCCGATGTCAAGGTGAAGTGTTTTAAGCTGTTTGATACCGCAGGAAAAAGCGAACCAGTAAACAAAAATTGTAAACGCAGGCTTAACAACAGCCCAAAGAGGACCGATTACGGCGCCTTTGTAAGTTTTAATAAGTTCGTTTTTGGCAAGGAGCAAAATCTGCTTTCCGAAGCCACGATGTTCTTTTAAAATTGTAAACAATTATTATACCATCCTATCTCTTTTGTGATGCACAGGCGCCCGCCTGCAAGTGAATAAAATCGAAAAATGTATTATGCACTCTTTAACAGTATATATTATATTACTTTTTCCTAATTTGTCAATCAAAACAAGGCAATTGAAATCTATTTGTAAGATTGAGCGAATCCCCGTTAATTCTGTGTATTTTGGGTGTTCGCAGAGCGAATATGACAACCTGTCACGGAAACCTTTTAAAATAAGGCATAATACTTTTAAGATAACATAAAATTTAAAGGCTGTATAAATGGGGGATGATTAATTTTAAAAATTTACCAAAATTAAAATCCCGAACAGAGCCTTTAAAAGCTTTGCTCGGGATTAATTTTATTGCTTATCAGTCTGCCTGGATTTTTACAAACTGTTCCTGCATATAGGAATAAACCTCATCGGAAACATTTGCAAATACATAGCATTTATCAAGATACTCGTCACTTGGGAAGATAAATTCGTTTTTCTTTGCATCTTCATCAATGTAATCGTCATACGCAACCTGATTAGGTGTTGCATAGTTGAGATATTCAAAGTTTGCGGCGGCAATTTCCGGATCCTGCATAAAGTTGATGAACTTCTCTGCATTTTCCTTGTTTTTACTGCATTTCGGAATACACATTGCATCATAGAAAAGGTTTGAGCCGTCCTTTGGCATTGCGTAGTCAAGATCCTCGTTGTTATCAATCATTGTCATAATGTCGCCTGCGTAGTACGGAGCAATTGCCGACTGGCTGTTTTCCATTTCGGTAAATACCTGATCCATTACATATTTTTTAAGAAGAGGCTTCTGCTCTTTAAGTTTAGCGGCGGCTTTGTCAACATCTTCCTTTGTACAGTTGGCAGGGTCAATGCCTTCAAGTTGCATTGCAATCGCCATTGCGTCACGGCTGTTGTTGAACATAAGAATCTGACCCGAAAGGTCTTTGTTCCAAAGTGCGTCCCATGAATCGGGCTTTGTCTTAACCTTTGTTTTGTCATAAACCATACCGGTTACGCCCCAGCTGTAGCATACGGTATATTTACCTTCGGGATCGCAGGCAAGCTTTTTGAAACGATCCATAAGATTGTCGTAGTTAGGAATATTGTCAAAGTTAAGCTCCAACAGCATATCCTCATCAATCATTCTGCTGATCATATATTCGGACGGAATGACAACATCATAGCTTACATTACTGTTTTTCAGCATATTGTAAAGTTCTTCGTTGGTTTCATAGGTCGTGTAGTTTACCTTGATGTTGGTGCGTTTTTCAAACTCCTCGATAATGTCGAGTGAGTCATCTTCGCCGTTTGAAATGTACTCGCCCCAGTTGTAAACATTAACTTCTCCTGCGTCAGCTGAGTCAGCCGAAGCACCTCCGCCGCAGCCTGAAAGGCAAGCCGCACATGTTGCCGTCATTGCAGATGCAAGGACAATGCTGATGATTCTTTTCATTTCTCAATCTCCCTTAAATAAAATTTTAAAAATCAAGTTCTCTTTTTCTGCATCTTTTCTTCGTGTTTGTCACGCAGGTTGATTACAACCATAACAATGAGTACAGCAAGGAAAAGCAGCGCCGAAAGAGCGTTGATTTTCGGTGAAATTCTCCTGTGAGTCATCGAGTAAATTTCAATTGAGAGGTTCTGAAACTTTGCGCCTCTTGTGAAATATGTTATGATGAAATCGTCAAGAGAATATGTAAAACTCATGAGCAGGCCCGAAACAATGCCCGGCATAAGCTCATGAATAATTACCTTGTAAAATGCCTGCCATTGGTTACAGCCAAGGTCAAGGGCGGCGTCATAAATGCTTTGATCCATTCGTTTGATTCTCGGCATAACATTAAGCACAACAAACGGAACACAAAAGCATATGTGCGAAATCAAAACGGTGAAAAATCCCATTTCAAAGTTAAAGATAACCCCGAGAGTCGTGAACAAAAGCATAAGCGAAACACCCATTACTATGTCAGGGCTGATAATCGGAATGTTTGACGCATTCTGAATAAGCATTCTCTTTTTGCCTTTAAAATTACTGATGCCGATTGCGGCGGCAGTTCCGAGTATTGTTGCAAAAACAGATGCAAGAATGGCAATAATAACAGTGTTCCACAATGCGTTCATAATATTGTCGTCACGAAAAAGCTGTACATACCATTTGAATGTAAATCCTTTCCAGACGGTAGTTTTGCCGTTATTGAAGGAATAGAAGATAAGTACGGCAATGGGTGAATAAAGGAAAATAAGCAGGATTGCAATGTAAATTTTTGAAAGAATACCTGTTTTCTTTTTCATTATGCAATCGCCTCCTCATCACCGAACAAGTTCATGATTATCAGGAACACGAAAATAAAAATCATTAGTATCAATGAAATTGCCGAACCCGTGTTTTGATCTGTCCAGAATATTTTTTCAATGACATCACCAATCATAATGTCGTCCGGACCGCCGAGATACTGTGCAACCAGGAATGTGCTTGCGCTCGGAACAAATACCATTGTCACACCCGAAATAATTCCGGGAACGCTGAGCGGTGCGACAACCTTTCTGAATACGGTAAAGTTGTTTGAACCGAGATCCTGCGCCGCCTCAATAAGACCGTTGTCGATTTTGCTCATAACGGTGTAAATCGGCAGAACCATAAACGGAAGATATTCATACACCATTCCGAGAATTACCGCACCTGTGTTGCCGATGTAGGTTGAATGAATACCCAAAAGCGAGAGCATCATATCAATCGGACCGTTATCCTGCAAAAGCGTTACCCATGCGTAGATTCTGAGCAGAAAGTTCATCCACATAGGAATCATAAGCAACATAATGAGCGTGTTCTGGGTTGATTCCTTCATTCTCGTGAGAAGGTATGCAAGCGGATATGCAAGTACAAGACAGATTGCCGTTGAAATAAGCGCAATCCAAAGTGATTTTACAAAAATGTTTGTGTAGTAAAACGCATTTGTAAATGCCTGAAGCGAAAAATTACCGTTTTTGTCGGTAAAGGCGGTAAAGCCGATCATAATAATCGGAATCATTGTGAAAACAACCATCCAGATTATGTAGGGAATAGAGGGCTTGCGTGATTTCATTTATCAGCCCTCCTTTTCCGAAAACTCTGAGATTACCTCAAACCGAGCCTTTGAAAAGTCAAATGAAAGCGGAACATAGGTTGCAACCTGTTCGTCTGTATCGCTGAGCATGAGCCACTTTCTTTCATCCGATTCAAGAATGATTTCGTTTTGTTCACCCTTGTAAACTACCGATTCGATGTACAAATCCTTCAAATCGCCAACGCCGTCGCCTGCAAGTGAAAGAGCGTCAGGCGGAAGAGCAATTTTGAGTTTTGTGCCTTCTTCATAGTATTTATCGGGAACGGTAACGGTTTCGCCCTCAAGCTCAAATTCAAAGGAATTGTCGTTCTGATTTGCGTATGTAACGGTAGCCTCAATAACATTATCATAAAACGGAAGAAGCTTGTTCATAATCTGAATGTTGAACGGGATAACCCTCATACCGATTTTGCTTCCGATTTCAGCCGATTTGGTGGAGTGGATAAGAATTTCACACTTTCCGCATCTTACGCTCATCTCATAGTGAACACCCTTGAAGGTTGTGTTCTCAACAATTCCGACAAGCTGACCGTCCTCGGGAGCGGTAACTTCAATATCCTCGGGACGGATGACAACATCGACAGGAGTGTTTTTGCCGAATCCCTTGTCAACACATTCAAGCTCTTTGCCGAGAATCTGGATTCTGCAGTCGTCAAGCATAATTCCGTTGAGAATATTTGCCTCACCGATAAAGTCGGCAACAAATGCGTTCACAGGCTCGTTGTATATATCCTCGGGAGAGCCGATTTGTTCAATAACACCGTTGTTCATAACAACAACACGGTCGCTCATTGTCAGAGCCTCTTCCTGATCGTGAGTAACATATATAAATGTTTTCTGAGTTTTCTGCTGAATTTCCTTAAGCTCAAGCTGCATACTCTTGCGAAGCTTGAGGTCAAGCGCACCGAGAGGCTCGTCAAGCAGAATGATTTCGGGGTCGCACACAAGCGCTCTTGCAATTGCGACACGCTGCTGCTGACCGCCCGAAAGCTTTGTAATTGAACGCTTTTCATAGCCCTTAAGGTCAACGGTTGCAAGCATATCGGTTACACGCTTTTTTATTTCATTTTTCGGCATTTTTTTGAGCTTAAGTCCGAAAGCCACATTATCAAAAACATTGAGGTGAGGAAACAAAGAATATTTCTGGAACACCGTGTTTACATTTCTTTTGTTAGGCGGAGTACCGTTAATTCTTTTGCCGCCAAAAATGACATCACCGCTGTCGGGTTCAACAAAACCGCCGATGATGCGCAGGGTTGTGGTTTTACCGCAGCCTGACGGACCGAGAATCGTAACAAATTCCTTTTCATTTATATCAAGGTTGATGTGGTTAAGAATTACCTCACCGTCAAATTTGATGAAAATATCCTTGAGTGAAACTATTGTTTTCTTTGATGTCTGTTCCATTTATGCACCCCTGTTCCGATGATATAGTAGAAGCCTGTAAGTAAATGAAGTAAAGGCGGAATGTGTCAACTTGCATAAAGTGCAGGCGAACACAGTCCGCCTTGCCGTTTCTGCAAAGACATAACCATGATGCTCGGTGTTTTGTGCAGAAAAATAAGACGGCTGTGTTGCTCCGTCCTTTCTTTCACATAAATCCTTATTATTGCTTAAAAAGCAATAGTCGCAATACAATTTGAATTATATTCTAAATGCATAAAAATGTCAATCAATATTGCGTAAAAACAAAATGTATTTTTTTGAAAAATAAAATTCTTTTAGAGAAACATACCGAGAATCAAAGCTATGAGAATTGAATATAATGTTATTTAATGCAAATTTATTGTCACCGATTGTTCCTTTGCAGTATCAGCAGTAAAATCTGCACAAAAAAGTCTGCTTTAATTTGTAACATAGGGTATGTACTTTTTTGGACAAATTTGTTATAATTGAAATGAAAATTTTATGAAAGGATGTTTTCACAATGAAGAAAGCAAAAAAAATTGCAAGTCTTGTTGTTGCGTCTGCACTCTTGACATCTTCTTTTGCGGCAATTACCTCCGTAAATGCTGCCGAGATTGATTCCGCACAGGTTGCGTCTGCCGACAATACCCTTCGTGATAAGGTCGGCGATGGTGTTATGCTTCATGCATTCAACTGGTCTTACAATACAATCAAGGAAAATCTTCCCGCAATTGCAGCGGCAGGATACACAACAGTTCAAACCTCTCCCGTTCAGCAGCCGAAGGACTATTCAACCTCGGGTGATGTAGTCGGTCAGTGGTGGAAGCTCTATCAGCCAATCAGCTTCCACATTGCAGAGAAGTCTTGGCTCGGCACAAAGGACGATCTTAAATCGCTTTGTGATGAGGCTGACAAGTACGGCATCAAAATCATCTGCGATATCGTTTCAAACCATGTTGCAAACGCTGATGACGACAAGCCAAACGCTGTCAGCAGTCAGGTTAAACAGTATGAGCCTGATTTCTATAAGAAAAGAAAAACTCTTACCCGTTATTCATACAAAGGCGATGCAAGCGACAGTTCGGTTCAGGCTGTTGTTCAAGGTCATGTTTCAAGGTGTCCTGACCTTGTAACAAATGATACTGTTATCCAGAACTATATTATCAACCTTCTCAAGGAATGTATCGACTGCGGTGTTGACGGCTTCCGTTTTGATGCAGCAAAACACATTGAAACAGAGGATGACGGTGAATATGCGTCAGACTACTGGAAGAATGTAACAACCTCGGCTTCTTCTTACTACACACAGAAAACAGGCAATGACCTCTATATCTACGGTGAAATCCTTAATAACTGCGGTGCAGGCAGAAGCTACAACTCATACACAAAGTATATCAATGTTACCGACAACAGAACAGGTGACGCTGTGCTTTACAATGTTGCAAAGGGTAAGGCAAGTTCAGCCGCAAATGCAACATACCAGTCGGGCGTGGCAGCATCAAATGCGGTTATTTGGGCAGAAAGCCATGACACATATGAGGGCAACTCAGGTTCATGGGGCTACTCAAATACTTCAAGTGTTTCGGATGAAAATGTTGTAAAGGCATGGGCAATCGTAGCTTCAAGAAAAGATTCAACAGCACTTTTCTTTGCTCGTCCGGGAACAGCTCTTATGGGCAATGTTTCAACAGATTCAACCTACAAGAGTACAGCTGTTTCTGAAATCAACAAGTTCCACAACCTTTTTGTAGGTCAGTCGGAAAAGCTCGGTTCTTCAGGTGACATTGCTTATGTTGCAAGAGGCACAAGCGGTATTGTTCTTTCAAATTGTAAAGGCACAAACGCAAGCGTAAGCATTTCAGGCACAGGTCTTGCAGACGGCAAGTACACAGATACAGTTTCAGGTGCAGAGTTTAAGGTTGTAAACGGCGTCCTCACAGGCTCAATCGGCAAGACAGGCGTTGCTGTTGTTTACAACGGTACAACAACTCCAAAGGTAACAAACTCTGTTGAAAGCGGTACATTCAAGGGCGACACAATGACACTTACACTCGGTCTTGAAAACGCAGCATCAGGCACATACTGCCTTGATGATTCAACTCCTGTTAAGTTTACTGACACAACATCAATCCGCATCGGTTCAGACTACAAGCCGGGTGAAACAATCAACCTCACAGTTACGGCAACCGACGGTGTAAAAACTACTTCAACGGTTTATAAGTACACAAAGAGTACTGCTGAGGAATCGGGCGTTTATGTATTCTTCAACCCTGCTACAAAGAAGAACTGGTCAGCTCCTTATCAGGTTTACATCTATGATGAAAACACAGACAAGGGTATGGTTTACAAGAATGCAAACTGGCCGGGCGAAGCAATGACTCTTGATCCTGCTACAGGCTACTATTACTACGAAGTTCCGAAGTCATCATGTATTTCAGCTGATGAAGATGATCAGAATCAGGCTGCATCAAACTTTGACCTTTCGTCTTCAGCCAACACAAGAGTAATTATTTCCGAAAAAGGCGGCGAGCAGTATCCCGGCAGAACAGATGCTGCTATCAGCCTTAACGGTTCTTCAAAGGCATACTCACTTTCAAAGGCAGGTACTTGGGAGGATACAACACTTACCCCGACAAAGGTTGAGATTGAGGCTACAGATGTTACAAAGGGTACGGCAACAGAGCCGACAACAGAGGCTCAGACAACCGCTCCTGTTCCTGCAACCGATCCGACACAGCCGAACACAAAGCCCTCACAGCCGTCAGGCAGTGCTGTTTACGGTGATGTAAACAATGACGGAATTATCTCTGTAGTTGACGCTACACTTGTACAGAAGTTTATCGTTCACAATGAGTCGTTCACAACAGAACAGCAGATTATTGCTGATGTAAACGGCGACAATGTTGTTTCGGTTGTTGATGCTACTGCAATTCAGAAGTATATTGTGCATTCTGAAGGCAGCGGCCGTACAGGTGAGGCTTATACAACGGTTGAACCAACAACCGCAGAGCCAACAACTGCAAAGCCGACCGAAGCTCCTGCAACGGCAGAACCTACAACAAAGCCTGCTGACACATACACTCTTTACTTCAAGACTAAGCTTGGCTGGATGACATCGGACGGTGTTTCGCTCTTTGCTTATGACCTTAACACAGGCGTAAGCTATCAGCTTGAGCAGGATACAGACGCTTACCCGAATGTTTACACAGCCGAAGTTCCCGCAACAGTAACAAATGTCAGCGTTTATCGTAATCTCTCAGAGGTTGACGAAAAGCCTGTAGGAGGCGACGACGGTAATGTTTACAATTGCTGGGATGCAACAGTTTCAAAAACAAACAACTGCATCACACTCAGCAATGACGAAGCTGTTTCAACAGCTCCGTATGTTCCCGAGCAGAAGCCTGCATTCACACTTTCAAGAGTGTACTTTGATAACTCAAAGGCACACTATACTGATGTTTATATCTACGGTTGGGCAGA
>ENA-OURP01000306-OURP01000306.1-human-gut-metagenome-genome-assembly--contig:-NODE-306-length-13921-cov-1.98406_pt1 | contig 13921 bp, 6 predicted proteins | sample MGYA00242101_ERZ508991 | MGnify/ENA primary metagenome ERZ508991 (study PRJEB26280, sample SAMEA2338730) | human gut metagenome | biome: human gut; feature: human-associated habitat; material: faeces...
TCGTATATCGGCAGCGTTTGGCTGGTGTCTTCATGTATCCGGTTCGAGAATATCCGTGCGGTGGTGGCCCGTAAGACACTCAAGTCGTTGAAGGAATCGACATGGAATACCATCAAGTCGATTCTGAAGGATTGGGGACTGAAAGAGGATACAAACTACAAGATAAACAACCTCGAAGGCACGCTCACATTCTGGAATGACTCGGTCATCATCATGAAGGAGATGGCGGATATCCCCAGCGACCCCAACTTCGAGTTTCGGCTCTTCGGAATACACCATCGCCATGGTGGACGAGGTGTCGGAAATCTCGGAACGGGCCGTCGAAGTGCTGTTCTCCCGTCTCCGCTGGAGAACCCATGAGACATTCAAGACTCCGAGAATGCTACTCACCACCAATCCGACGATTAACTGGGTGCGTTCCCGCTTCGTGCAGGACGAAAACGGAGACAAGGTCATCTGCCGCGAGGGTGAAGCGTATATACCTTTTTCCGTGTTTGACAACCCGAATATCGCTTTCCGTCAGGTGTACGAGGCGGCCCTGAACAAGATCCGGGATCAGGCGACAAAGGAACGCCTGCTCTATGGCAACTGGGATTTCGTGGAAGCCAACGATATGGCGATTTATAACAGTTTCGACGGCTCCCGGCATCTCGTTACCGGACTGAAAGAAAAAGCATACGATCCGACCAAGCCGCTCATCACGGTGTGGGACTTCAATGTTGCCCCCCAAATGTCGGTGCTCTCCGCACAAATAGACTATGAAAACAGGAAGGTCTATATACTGGAAGAGATACTCGGCAAGCCGGAGGAAAAGGAGAACAACACACCTGCGTTGGCACGGAAAGTACGCTTAAAACTTTACCGGGACAAGCATATCGGCGGAGTGGATGTGACCGGTGACCCTTCCGGGTTACAACGCTCCACCACCAACGAGGACGGCATCAACAACTATACCATCATCACGGACACTTTCGGCAGAGGAATCCTGCGACCGAAGGTAAAGCTGTTACGCAAGCAGCCTCCGCAGGCTACACGGTGCGAGTTCGTCAACGAGGTATTCGGGGGCTATGAAGGCTGGGAGATACAAATCGATATCAAATGTCGCAAACTTACCCAGGATCTGATTTACCAGCTTCGTAACGAGGACGGTACCAAGAGCAAACAGAAGACCACCGACCCGAAAACCGGTGTCAAATATGAACGGTACGGGCACTTGTCCGACTGCCTTGACTACCTGCTCTGTTACTACCTGCGCGACAGCTGGTACAAGTTCAAGAGCGGAGGCGACGGGAACGGGTATGTGGTCTCCACATCGGTAATTCAGGAAGGATTTTCATACTAATAACGGAACAAGGATATGTACAGACGGTTTCTCAATAATGACGACTATCTTGGGATAATTACTCCGGAAGCACTAGCACAACTCACGCGGGGCAATGATGCACGATTCATCCAGGCGGAAGAATCGGCGGAGATGAGCATTGTGGAATATTTGTCGGAGAACTACGAGATTGAAAAGGAACTTGCAAAAGGAAAATATATCGCCGAATACGACCGTCGAATTACCTATCCCGTGGGTGTGCATGTCTATTTCGAGGGACAAATCCATGAGGTGACACGCTCCGTCAGCGGCTATCGCAAGCCGGCAACGGCAATCTATTGGGAAGAGTGTTCCGATATCCACGTCGATGCGGGACAAGTTGTAAATTATTCCCAGTTCAACACCTATTATCCGGGTGATAAAGTAAACTACAACGGTGTTGTCTATATTTGCCTTGCCGAAAACGGGTACAAGTTCGATGATATCCGTATCCCGATGGTCGGCGGTTGGATCGAGACGGAAGTCACGTTATGGCAGGCTGTCGAGTATCCTCTGTGGTCAGTCGTTGAATATGAAGGGGCGTTCTATACTTTGATGACGCTTGACTGTTTCGATTGCAATCTTGACCCTATGGTGTCCGACTGTTGGGGAGCCATAGCCGATTACGATTCATCATACAATGCCTACGAATTGTCGGAACACGAATATGTAGTTTATGACGGACGGGTATTTTACCCGGAAACGGATGTGAACGCGGACACGCCGCAAGTCGGTCTAAACCTATCATTACACGATCCACGAAACTACAACCTCAAGAAGCATATGGTTCGATTGGCTATCTACGAGCTCACGAAACTCATTGCCCCGAATAATGTCAGTGTTGTCCGTATGCGCGATTACGAGGATAGCATGAAATGGCTTAATGATGCCGCCAAATTGCGACTTAATCCACAAATCCCCCGTAAAGTCGATGACACGAAAAAGCCGGTTACCGATTGGCAACTGGCTACTTTCCAAACAGATTATGACCTGTATCGAAACCCGTGGCTGACCTAAATAACAGTAAATACCGCTACCGGATTTGTTGTCGTAGTCTTTACCATGAACAAGAAACGAAATTACTGCTTGTTTGTTAGTTCCGTTTCCACAAGAGCCCCCCTGATCGGGTGGCAAGTTCCTTGTAAGATATAAATTTGGCCTTTTAGAATAATCCAATCTGCTATATTCCTTACTGCCTTTGCGGTATTTAATGATCTCAAGACATTGAATAATTACTTACTTGTTTTTGTGCCCGTTGGATTTAGGTTTGAATAAGGCATGAAGTCTTATCACGCACACCAACAATGTTTCATAATCAACATGAAAGTAGAGGCGTTCATCTTTCAGACTACATTGAAAGTGAATCCGATAGCGGCATGAAACGGTTCTCCCTACAGGACGGGCAGATGAGCAACTGCATGCTCTCTGCCCGTTTTCTATGGTACAAGGCAATTATAATAAAGCCATTTTTATTTTTCCCTGAAAAAAGTGTCGGTTATTTCATTGCAGAACAAAACATTTTTCTAATTTTGTATTTGAAGAAGTATTCACTCTAATAAACTGATATGTATGACAATGGATACATTGTAAAATGTCGCTCGATTTTAACAAATGATATTTGTTTGAGCGAAGCTTCGCATAAAGCGGACGTTTTTCTTGTGTGCATTAGTTACCTTACATATTCCCTTAGAAAGTCAGGCTGTTGAGTCCGGTTATAATGCAGAGCACGATGAATCATCTTCGACGGTTAGTTTTTGCAGGCTGGGCGACTTGTTTCTAAACTATCAACATGAGGGAGAAGGAAATACGGACAACGTCATTTCCGTAAACGGAGACTGCCAGACCAACATGCTTGGCCCCGGCTTCCACAAGGCAGCAATAGAGTTCATCGACAGACTTCAACAGGCGACCGGAACCCGGTTTGAGGTTGAAGACGAGACGGACTATTACACGGAAAGGGACTTTGAGGCCATGAAGAAGAAACATTTCCACAAGTGGCTGGCCAAACTGTTTGAAATCATCCAGGAGCAGGAAGACAAAGGCAGTACGTCCCTGTCAATCTGCTGGGATCTCAATAAATATTACCCTCAATCGGACAGCGGCATTGTCATCTCACCTTTGGGTTCTTTCCGCCTTTCAGAAGTCATCAGACGTATCCGGGAAGAAGGGATCGAATCTTTTGCCGATGATTTCTTCATCTGGAACAATCCGGAACGTGATGCACGTTTCCATAGAGGACTGGCCCTGAACGCCATGTGGGAGGACTGTTATTTCATGCCGTCGGAAAGAAGTGAAGAAGATGCCCGCATCAACGGGTACATCATAAGCGAGCTGGAAACGGCAGCATCACTTGACCCGTCTCTTCCTTTCCCAAAAAAGGAATACGAGGAACTTTGCAGACTGCATGGCTGTACCCCTGTCCCGACTGACGGGATACCGACATACGAAACGGAATTTGCCATCGGCTACCGGCGAGGAATAATCAACCATAAGGTCGGAAGGATCAGGTTCAGTCTGCCGGGCAGCTATCTCGAAGATACGGATGATGGTACCCTCGTCTATTATGACGCGGCTGCAGACAACTGGCACACGGTCAGATGTACAGGATACTCCACCAATGGTGAGCCGGATTTTCTTGATGTGGAAGAGGAAATGATTGAAGAAAGGGAATTTGACGGCGGAAAATACCGTCTCTATGACATGGGTATCGGCCAAGATTCAGAGGATGAAGAACCTTATCCCGTTTACAGTTGTCACGCACTGTGTTCCAACCAGTACACCCTCTTCACGTTGTGTGCCTCCAGGCTGGAAGACCTGAAAAAACTTTCAGGTGAATTCCTCCCGACTTTGGTTGCAGACCAGCCTATAGAACCGGAAAATAAGCAAATCATATATACCGGAGAGAACATGAATGACGAACTGATGAAGCAGATAGACGAATGGCACAAGGCCGAAAAGCATCAGGAAATCATCGATGCTCTGGAACAGATTCCGGAAGCAGAACGGGATTTTGAAACGACCAGCCTTCTTGCAAGGGCGTACAACAATATTGAGGAATATGCCAAAGCCGCTGAACTGCTTGAATCCGTCAGGGAGGAAGGCGCTGAAGATGAACGGTGGAATTTCAGAATGGGATATGCCCAGTATTTTCTGAACAATTATCGGGAGGCCCTGGATTATTTCAGCAAGGCAAGGGAACTTAATCCGGAGGATGAAGACACCCTGAGTTTCATCCGTCAGTGCAATATGGCCTTGCCGTTAACCAGACGAGTGAAAGAATTCTGGAACTGGTTTGTAGAAAACGAAGAAAAGCTGTCTGGCATGATGAATCCGAAATCCATGGAGGAAGCTGATGCCTTCATGGAGTTTATCAGTAAAGGAACCAATCTGATATCGGAAGACATGCACTTCAATATCGGAGGTGACCATGAGTTCACGTTCTCGGTCGAAGGATGGCCGGATCTCTTCATCATCTATCCTTATATCATATCCTGTATGCCGGAGTGCCTGAAAGGCAAATGGAAGTTCTTCCCCTTCAACCCGGGCAAAGTCGGGTCTTTCGCATACCGTGTACACAATACCGATGTCGATATGGGCAAGATCATGGTAAAAGCATCCTATGACGAAAAGAGAGAAAACTTCAACATCAGGTATTACGACAAAAATCTTTGTGCCTTACCGGAAGAAAATAGTGACGGAAACTTTCATGTCATTCTGGAACTTGTACTGGGAGAAGGCGTCTCGTTCAAATATGTCAATGGTATAGAAAGGGCGTCAGGAATTGAGGAAGGTATGATTGCCTTGTCCGGGTTGAGACAGCACATAGAGGAAACCGTGAAATCCCACGGCCATGAATTTTTCGAGAATCCTAAGGACGTTTATACGGGATATCAACTGACTCCGAAGGAAAGTGACGAACTGCGCTTCGATGTGATAGTAGGATCCACCTGTCTGGATTCCATTGTAGCTGACTATTATCACGGTTCAACCGAGATATTTGACCATGCCGACGGTTTCGGCGTTCAGGCTCTTTATATGGTTTTCCAGAATGGTGTTGGCGAAGATAATATACTGAACTTCCGTCATGATCTTGAAGACAGGATAACGGAAGAGATTCTTGAACCGGGCAATCTCGGTGTGATAACAGGGGGTGCAACCGGAACGGAATACAGCTATATCGACCTGTTTGTCTATGACCTCAGGGCTTTTGTCAAGAAGGTTATACCTCTGCTCGATGAATACCCCGAATCATCTTTCTACATTTCAGACTTCATCCGTAATGGACGGATACACCAACTGACAGAAGCGGCCAGCGAGGCTATACCATACACAAAGGAAAATAAAGAAGAGTTTCTTGCCCAGATAGAGAAATGGAATGACATGGAAAAGTTTTCCAAGTGTATCAAAGCACTTGAGGACATTCCCGAAGCTGAACAGGACTACGACATGGTCATGTTGCAGGTGCGGGCATATGAGAATTATGCGATTCTGGGAGATAATGGCGAAGAACCGGAAGATGACGAAAAGGAAAGGGCGTTGAATAAAGCACTTGAACTGCTGGAATCGATCCGTGAAGCCGGAGAAAGTCAGGCAGGATGGAACAAGCGCATGGCATACGCATATCAATATCTTGTAGAACAGGAAGAAAAGGCGATAGAATATGCCAAACGCTGGGCGGAACTTGATCCGGAGGACAGCAGTGCTGTAATAAATGAGTGTAATGAAGAACTGGAAAAGCGAAAAATAAAGTGTGAAAGTTGTTGTGATGATGATAATGGCGACAATAAGTCTATTGCTCCAGAAATGTACTCAGAAGATGAAATAGATATTATAGAAAAGCATATCGAGCACTATTATGGTAATTTTGAATTCGTTTTTCACGAAAAAGTATCACCGGACATTCATGTGGATATTTGTTTGATTCCTCCATCTGAAGAGTGTAACTGGTACACACTTGTGACAATGGGAATGGGGGCACACTTGATGAATGTACCTAACCAATTGAAAGAAGAACAGCTGGAACGGGCAGAACTTGTCATCTGTCTGCCAGAGTATTGGAAATTGGATAAAGAACATTTGAAAGACGAAAAATGGTATTGGCCTATACGGTTGTTGAAAGAACTTGCTCGCTTCCCAGGAGAAAACAATACTTGGCTTGGTTGGGGTCATACAGTCAGTTATGATGGACCTCTTTCATATACGACAGAGCTTTGTGCTTCCATTCTGATAAATCCCCCATGTGGAAATGTAGGTGGAAATACTTGTACACTACCTGATGGAGAGGAAGTCAATTTTTATCAGGTAATACCTTTATATAGAGATGAACTGGAGTATAAGCTCAAAAATGGAACGCAGAAACTTCTTGACAAGATGAATGACAATATTCTCCTTGTAAATCCGCACCGTCTTAATGTACTGAATCAAATAGATATTGAAACTAACCCAATACAATCCAGTGAAATTTCAATAAGCTCTGTTGCACGACAGGAAGTGATAGCACATATTGAAAAGTATTTTGGTAAGATTAACAATTTCTTGCATGATGACTCGTGTTCAGAATATCCATTGGACATAGCTGTTATTGCCCCGAGGAAAGAGCATAACTATTATACATTGATAACAGTCAACATGAGTAATCATGAAGTCCTTGAATCGGACGATATAGACGGCAATACCTGTCATCAAGAATTGCTTATCAATTTACCACCTGACTGGAAACTCGGATTGTCTGATTGGACAGAAGAGAAATGGTGTTGGCCTATACGACTTATTACGTCGTTGGCAAGACAATGCATACGTCATAGGACCTGTATCAGCTGGGGAAAGACAATGGAACTTGGAGGTGATAATACATTCTCAGAAGGCACCAAGCTCTGTGCTATTGTTCTCCTGTCTCCAAGTATATTTGGAGATAAGTCAAGTACATGTAAAACACAAGGAGCAGGAAGTGTTGAGTTTTATCAGGTTATCCCTTTATATAGGGAAGAGTTACAATTTATCCAAGATAAGGATATAGATGAATTCTTTGAAATATGTCCTGATGATGCGCTGGAAACAATTAATCCGTTGAGACTAAATGTTGTTACAGATGCAGAGAAAATAGGTTATGACATATCTTATATTGACGATGCGAAGAAACATGAAGAAAAGATAGAAGAGTTGCATTTGTCAGCAGATGAATTGGCTCCTTACAACCACATGGCGATTTATTTACGATGGTGTATAGAACACAATCTTATGAGCCAACCTTTCCTGTTTAGACATGGAGACCTGGTTGATAGGGTCAAAGCAGAAGACAGTATTGATTTAAGAGAATTTATTAGAGATAATGAGGATCTGCATGGCGGACTTTCTACTATCTTGCTAAACAGAGTGGGAACGATGTTTACCAAATGGTATAATTGGGAAAACCGTAGTACACCTTATGCCTATATTAAAGATATACAAGCATATGCCATGGACTATTTCAAAGGCAGGATATGGAATAGTGAGGATGAGACAGATGCTGCTTATCTGTTGCTGCCTTGGACAGAAAAATATTATCATGATATGGCAGCTCTCATTGACAGCCGTTTCAAAGAGTGGGAGGATGAACCACAGACGGATCCGCAATTCTTACATATACCGCAGGACAACATCAAATTACTGCTGAAAGATTGGAGTAAAGCCATTGAATGTACTGTAAGCAGCCGTGTTTTAGTAGTTGGATGTGAAATAGCAACTTGCATTCGTCAAAAGCCCTTTGCTGAGGACATGGGTTGGGACAGCGGTTGGCTTTTCCTTGCTGATGGGGATGAAGATAATGACGAATGTCGATATGAATATTGTGATTTGAATACCATCTGCAACTATTCTCCGGACGTTATGCAATATTTGGATTTTCCATATGACACCAGACTGGTTCGCAAGGAAGACGGCAAGTTATATGTGGATGAAGAGTGAAGTATAAATTAAAAACATTCAAGATATGAGACCAACACAATATGAAGCGGCTCTGGCTGCAATGACGGCCTGGCTCTCGCACCCGCAGGAACTGGGACACGAGCCGGCAGAGATAGAGTGTACAGGCACGTTCGTACTGCACGATATGACCTACTACATCTTCAAATACAAGGATACCAAGGACAGTGAATGGCTGCTGGGTGTGAATGGTGGATACGAAGGAGACAGCTTGTCTGACTGCGGCCATACCTTCAGTGAGATGGAACCTTATGACGAAAAGACGGCTGTCAAGGATGCTACGGCCCTTGTCGAGATGGTGCGTTCCTACTGGATGGAACAGGCAAAGCAGGCCGAGGAACGTGAGAAAAAGACCGGCACATTCGTGGGATTCGCCCTGCTCTCCGACAACAGCTGGGACAAGGAAAAATACATCAGAGATTTGAAAGAACAGTGGGACATCACCGCTGAAGAGAAATCTGACGAGGAACGGAATCCCGAGTCACTGGTCTTTGACGTGGGTGACATGATGGCGGCGGTAAGCCTGATGCCTGCCCCCGTACCTAATGGCGAAGCCGAAGAATGCGCGAAGAACAATTACATGTGGCCGGAGGCCGAAAAAACAGCCAAAGAGCATAAGGCACACATCATGGTTGCCGTTATCGGCAAAGAGGAGTCCCTGATCGAAAGAGGCAAACTGTATGTGAAGCTGTTGTCTGTCTGCTGCCACCAGAAGAACATAACCGGTATCTATACCAGCGGTGTCGTTTTCCAGCCCCGTTTCTATGAAGGCTTTTCCGGAATGATGAAGGAGGATTCGCTGCCTATATACAACTGGATATGGTTCGGGCTTTACCGTACCGAAAAGGGAATCAGCGGCTACACCTATGGAATGGAGTGTTTCGGCAAGGACGAAATGGAGGTCCTTGACGTGGATGCCGACCCGTCAAAGGTGAGAGACTTCCTGGCCAGCATGGCAGGATATGTTCTGGAATACGATGCAGTTCTCAACGACGGAGAAACCATAGGCTTCTCTGCTGTCGATAAACATAGGATAACACGTGGACAGGGTGTTGCCCTTCCGGACAAAGTGACTCTGAAAATCTCATACGGCAGCGAAGACGATGCCGATGGCGGTCCCGATTTCCCGGATGACACGGATGAAGTGATGGACGATGCGGAAGGCCATCTGGAGAAGTTCAAAGAGAAGGATCTGCCGTTAGATACAATTACGGCCTACAATCATCTGGCAATATATCTACGCTGGTGCATGGTAAATGACCTTATGAGGGATGATTTTCTTGAACAGTTCGGAGACCTTGTGGCCCGGATCAAAAGCGGCTCGGCCGATGATGACCTGAGGGTGTTCATAAAGGACAACCTGAACGGGCAGCTTACAAGATTCCTGTTCAATAAACAGGGCCGTGCATTTGCCGACTACTATTATGGCAGTTACTATGGCGCCAACGAAACTCCATTTTATCCCGGAGACATTGACAACCACGCCCTGGATTATTTCGGTCCGGAAAGGTATCATTCCGATGAGTTCAAAGAGGAAGCATACCTGTTTGTCCCGTATGACGAGGATTATTACCAGGCAATGTCACAACGCATAGACAGACGCTTCGCCAACTGGCAGGGGCTGCATATAGACAAAGATACCGTTGAGCCAGACGAACTGGCCCGTGCCTTCATGGATTATCTTGATTGTGAATGCACCTATTTCCCATCCATGAGTGACGATGACCCTATCATGTCAGCCTATACCTATGCCCAACGGCTCGGCGTACGGGAAGGCTTCATCCCCGTTCTGGTCAATGTCGATGAAGGTTTGTGGGAAAACATAATCGGATCCTGACAGCGAAAGCTCGGATGATTACACATTCAACCGGGAAAAAGTCAATGAATTCCGCAGAAGGCTGCTTGAGGCTCCTGTCATGGACGGGAAATCCATCCTTGACAAGCTGACCGGGCAGGACAACGATGATATTGATGAAGAGCCTGAAGGCGGATTCGACAACAACCGTTATTCGAGCTACTGGAATACCGATACGAACATGACGCATCCGCTGATCCTTGCCCGTATTCCGGTCACGGAGCCGTGGAAAATATTCGCGTACCTGCCATTCGGCAACTGGAACGACTGTCCTGCAAACCCCGAACTGATGGCCATCTCAAAGTATTGGTACGAGGAATACGGTGCTGTTCCGGGAACCTTTACCAGCGACCAGCTGGAGTATGAACTTCCAGCTCCCGTTCCGGAAGACAGAGCAATGGAAGCCGCAATACAGCAATATGCTTTCTGTCCGGATATGGACCAGAGCTGTGACGGCATAGGCAGTCTTGCCGACACGTTGCGTCAATCCAGAATATGGTATTTCTGGTGGGATTAACCGATTCTTTCACATTCAAAAGCATTTCAATATGAATCAAGTATTTCAACAAGACCTAAATACAAAGGAACTGCAGCCCGGAGGACCTTTACTTATAAACCTTCTGTTCAAGGAACCGGTTGAATTGCCGGATACGCAGAGGGTGGCTGATGTATGCCGGAAGCATTTCGGCAATGTAGAATGCCGCGAAGGTGATGACAAGTCTGTCTTCATCACAGCTTTGGACCACATGGTGGAGTTTGAGGACGGGAAAGCACCCGTGCAGTTCCTGATGACTTCGTGCATGGACTTTGACGGAAAGACCGTGGACGACTTCACCCGGAGCCAGATGTGGGACTGCCAGGAAAGCCGTGACCGTATCCTTGAGGAATGCCGGTACAGTATGCTCGCTACGGACTTCCTTGCCCGCGGCCTGTCTTCTCTGGAACGTGCCAATCTGGAAATGGACTACCTTGAAGTGCTCGCCGAACTGTTCCTGTCCTGCGAAGCGTTCTTCTTCAGCGGCAGCGGGAAACTGTTCGAGGCGGAGGAAATCCGCGGCAATCAGATAGAAGGTCCTGACCGGTTCATCCGCTATGCCGTAAACGTCCGTTTCTTCACGATTCAGGGTTCCGACGACATGCTGGTCGATACACTCGGGATGAACACGCTGTTCCTGCCTGACCTGCAGTACCACTTCCGCGGACTTGATCCGAACTGGATAGTGAACCATGCCTACAACGTGGCTTCCTATCTGCTTACAAGCGGCAACGAAATAGATTCGGGAGAAACCATCGATGGAATCAAAGACGGTGATATGGACCGCAGCATCCAGTGGAAATGCCAATACGAAGACGCGCTGATACAGCCCAAGCGTCCCGTACTTGACATCAACACGGGAGAATATGCAGCCGGGAACAGGGAATGATTTACCAATGACCAATTAACTTGTTGCGTATGCCATTGAACTTGACAGAAGAACAGATATTGCAGCTCGCTCCCGACGACTCATCTGTAAAGGCCGGCAAAGGACTTGCGACCTTGAGCAAATGGGTACTGAAGGAATGCAGCGGACGTGCCGTCTGGGGTCATTGCCAGGGAAGCGGAAAGAATCCCTACCAGACGGTGATAGACTTGAATGACATTGCGTTCAAGTGTTCCTGCCCGAGCCGCAAATTCCCGTGCAAGCATGGGCTTGGCCTGCTGTTGCTGTACGCCCGCCAGCCTGACCAGTTCACGCAGGCGGAAGAGCCGGAATGGGTGACGGCGTGGCTTGCCAAAAGAACGGAGAAGGCCGAAAAGAAGGAGCAGAAAGCCAAAAGCGAAACCCCTGTGGATGAAGCGGCTCAGGCCAAGAGGCAGGAGAAGCGGCACCAGAAGGTACTGGGAGGCATATCCGACCTTGAGGTATGGATGAAGGACCTGGTGCGCAACGGATTCCTGAATGTTCCGGAACGTGCCTATACCCTGTTTGACAACATGGCCCGGAGGATGGTGGATGCCCAGGCACCGGGACTTGCGGGGAGACTGAGAGCCATGGAGGCTATAGACTTCGACTCGGAAAGCTGGAAATCCGACCTGACGGAAAGCATGGGCAGGCTGTACCTGCTCATGCAGAGCTACAGAAACATGGACGGCCTTCCCGAAGAATGGAAGGACGAGATACGCACGCAGATCGGATATCCCCAGTCCAAGGACAACGTCCTTGCCGGAGAGCCGGTGGCGGACAGCTGGCTCGTGCTTCACAAGCAGTCCCGTAAAGTCAACGATATCAATACCGACATCTACTGGTTTTACGGAAAGGAAAGCAGACTTTTCGCCAGATACCTGAGTTTTGCCGTTGCCGGTACCTTTTCCACCGAGAACTGGATTCCGGGCAGTGCCTATAAAGGGGCGCTATGCTTTTACAACGGCACGGGTACATGCCGGCGTGCATTGTTCCGGGAGTCCGTACTCGCGGAAGAAAACTTTGTGCCGGCGTGCAGCCCTAACCTGAAGCAGGCTGCCGCGGTGTACCGCACGGCCATGCTGACGAATCCGTTTTTCGAGGACGTCCCCCTGCTTGTGGATGACGTGAGGGTTGCCCGTAACGGGAAAGACTACACGCTGCTGGACAACGCGGGCAATGCCGTCCGTGTGGCGATGCCCGAGGAAACCTTCATCGACATCCTCGCCATTACCGGCGGCAATCCGTTCGCCTCGCTGGTCATTGTAAACGGGGATATATGGGAACTGAAATCCATTTGGTACAACAAAGAATATCATACTTGGAGAGATGAACGTAACTGAACCTATCATACAGGCTGCACTGCTTGGAACAGCCAACCGTGAATTCGTTCCCGGAGCCTTTCCCGAGTCCCTTCAGACTCTGGTTGACGGGATCCACGGGAAAGCCGAAGACACGGAATCGTTCCTGTACATGACAGCCGCATCCGCCTTCGCCTACAGGCGTGCCGGATGGGAACCGGCCGGAGCGGAAGGCATTGTCCCCGTGAAAACAGCCCCGGAAGAGGAACTGCCGTATTTCGACAAGGACCGGAGTCAACTCTTTTCCAGACTCCACGGTACACGCTATATGCTAGCCTACGCCTACCGTCTGGCGCAGGGGTCGGGAAAAATCATTTCGCCCGAATACCTCCAGCCGCTTATCCGGCGTGCCTATGACCGCAACAATCCGTTGCGGTTTGAAGAACGCAGGCTGCTGAAAAATCTCGTCGGGAACAGAGGCTTATGGCTGATCAGGCAGATGGGCCTTGTCGGAGAGGAATGCGGGATCACCGATTCTTGGGATACGGCCACCCACGGCGAGCGTAAGGAGATGCTTGCCAGATTCAGGCAGCAGGATTCTGCCGCAGCCCTTGAACTGCTGCGGAAAGACTGGAAGAGCGAACCGGCCAACCAGCGCAACGAGCTGCTTGAATGTCTCCGGATAAACATCAGCAAGGCCGACGAGCTCTTCATACAGGAAGTGCTGGAGTCGGACCGCAGCTCCATTGTCAAGGAAACGGCACGGAAACTTCTGTGCATGATTCCCGATTCAGCCATGGTGATGCGCTGCTGCGAACTCCTGCGTGGACATATCAGACACAACATGCTTACCGGATGGTCATACGACGAGATCGGATACACCCCGGAGATGAAGGCCATGGGGCTGTCCGAGGTAAGCTCCAACAAGAAAGAGGGCGATTCCGAATTCATCCTGAGGCAGCTCGCCGAACGGGTGCCTTTGAGTTTCTGGTGCGGGGTATAT
>ENA-OURP01000309-OURP01000309.1-human-gut-metagenome-genome-assembly--contig:-NODE-309-length-13791-cov-1.4395_pt1 | contig 13791 bp, 11 predicted proteins | sample MGYA00242101_ERZ508991 | MGnify/ENA primary metagenome ERZ508991 (study PRJEB26280, sample SAMEA2338730) | human gut metagenome | biome: human gut; feature: human-associated habitat; material: faeces...
TAGACTGCATTGCGCTGATGCATGACCGCTCAAACGGTCTCGGCGGCGGCTTTGCGGCTTACGGGATTTATCCCGACTATGAGGATTTGTTTGCTTTCCATATTTTCTATGACGACAATGATGCACGAATTAAAACCGAGGAGTTTTTATTCAGACACTTTGACATAGAGAATTTTGAGCAGATACCTACGCGCAAGGTAAAGTCAATACACCACGCGCCGCTTATATGGCGTTATTTCGGAGCCGTACCGGCCAGTAAAATCAAAAAGAACGACTTTGACGAGGACGAGTACACGGCTCGCTGCGTTATCAAAATAAATAACGAGATAGACGGTGCGTTCGTTTTTTCAAGCGGAAAAAATATGGGCGCGTTTAAAGCCGTCGGCTACCCCGAGGATGTCGGCGAATATTATATGCTTGAAAACTACAAGGCTCACACGTGGACCGCTCACGGCAGATTTCCCACGAACACTCCCGGCTGGTGGGGCGGCGCGCACCCGTTTACGCTGCTTGACTGGTCAATAGTCCATAACGGCGAGATTTCAAGCTATGACGCAAATCGACGTTACGTTGAGCAATTCGGCTATCGCTGTAATTTACAGACCGATACCGAGGTTATAACCTATCTTTTTGATTTGCTTGTAAGGCGTCAGGGCTTAAGACTTGATACGGCGGCGCAGATATTGGCGGCACCCGAATGGGACGTTATAGACCGTATGCCCGAGGAAAAGCAGAAGGTATACACCGTTCTCAGGACTGCGTATTCAAGCGCGCTGATAAACGGTCCGTTCTCGATATTGGTAGGCTCAAAGCACGGCTTGCTCGCTCTTAATGACAGGCTTAAACTGCGTTCGCTTATCACTGCGGAAAAGGGTAACAAAACATATTTTGCGTCAGAGGAATCGGCTATACGCATAATTTGCCCCGATCCCGAAAAAATAGCCGCGGTTGACGGCGGCACTCCGATATTTATTCCGTTTGCAAGGGAGGGCGACAGATAATGGATTTTACCGTTCCCGAATTTGATATAGAGAGAAACCGCGACCGCTGTACGCTTTGCGGTGCATGCGTCAAGGAATGCTCGTACAAGGTGCATTTTTTCTCGAAGGATAAAAAAGCCGTTTTGGCTGATGAGAGAAAGTGTGTGGCGTGCCATCGCTGTGCCGTGATTTGCCCGTCGCACGCGATAAAAATCGTAAAATACGATATGGCGTATCGCGACCACGCTAACTGGACTCCGACGGCGCAGAAAGAAATTATAAAGCAGGCGACTACCGGCGGCGTTTTGCTCTCGGGTATGTCAAACAATAAGCCGTATCCGATTTATTGGGATAAAATGCTTTTAAACGCGAGTCAGGTAACAAACCCGTCCATAGACCCCTTGAGAGAGCCTATGGAGATAAGAACCTTCCTCGGCAGAAAGCCCGACAAGATAGAGTTCACCGAGGACGGAAGGCTCAAGACGGTTATGCCGCCGCAGGTAAAGCTCGAAACCCCGATTATGTTTTCGGCAATGTCCTTCGGTTCGATTTCGTTCAATGCTCAAAAAACGCTCGCTATGGCAGCCAAAGAGCTCGGAACGATTTTTAATACCGGTGAGGGCGGACTTCACCCGGGTCTTACCGATTTTACCGATTATGCCGCAGTACAGGTTGCATCGGGCAGATTCGGCGTTCACAAGCAGTATTTAAATAACTGTCGGTTTATCGAAATCAAGATAGGGCAGGGCGCAAAGCCCGGCATAGGCGGACATCTTCCGGGCGAAAAGGTTACCGTGGAGGTAAGCAATGCGCGTATGATACCGTCCGGTTCGGATGCCATATCTCCCGCTCCGCACCACGATATATATTCGATAGAGGATTTGCGCCAGCTCATTTGGTCTTTAAAGGAGGCCACCCAGTATAAAAAACCCGTTGCGGTGAAAATAGCCGCCGTACACAACTGCTCGGCGATAGTTTCAGGCGTTGCGCGCGCAGGTGCCGATATAATAGTTATGGACGGTTTCCGCGGCGGAACCGGAGCGGCTCCCACGAGGATAAGGGATAATGTCGGTATACCGATAGAACTCGCCTTGGCGGCGGTAGACCAAAGGCTCAGGGATGGGGGCATAAGAAATTCGGTTTCGCTTGTCGTATCGGGCTCTTTCAGAAATTCTGCTGATGTTGTCAAGGCCATAGCCCTCGGAGCGGACGCGGTATATGTCGCAACCGCACCTTTGATTGCCATGGGCTGCCATATGTGCCAGCAATGCCACACCGGCAAGTGTAATTGGGGTATCGCAACTCAGCGGCCCGAGCTTACGAAAAGACTTGACCCGGACGAAATGACTCCGCGCGTGGTAAATCTCGTGAATGCATGGAATCACGGCGGCATGGGGCTTAACTCGATAGATTCTTTAAGGGGCAACAGACTTATGTTGCGAGGTATCGGTCTTAATGACAAAGAACTTGAAATACTCGGAATTCGCCATGCGGGCGAATAAGCAAATCAGAAATTAACCGGAGGTGTCCGAAATGATAATAACAGCCGGAAAACGCAGCTTTCAGGAATTAAATAATGAAATACGCGGAATGCTTTTAAGTGAAGATATGATACGCGTCGAGGACGTAAACGGCCAAAGGTATATAGGCGCAGCACTCGATAAGGGCAAAACCATTGAAATACACGGAACGCCCGGCAACGATATGGGCGCGTATTTAAACGGCGGCAATATCGAGGTGTACGGAAACGGTCAGGAGGCTGTCGGCAATACTCTCGGCTACGCCATGCGCGACGGCGATATTTTTGTCGAAAAACGCGCGGGCTCAAGAGCGGGAATTCATATGAAAGAGTTTCACGAGCTTTTGCCGGTGGTGGTCATAGGCGGCGTCGCAGGTGCATTCCTCGGCGAATATATGGCCGGCGGAATACTCATAGTCCTCGGACTCGACAATTCGGAAAAGCTGCCGATTGTCGGACCGCATTGTGCCACCGGTATGCACGGCGGCAGAATACGCGGTGAGGTGCCGCAGGAGAATATATCTGAGCATATAACCGCCGTAAAAGAGCTTGACAGCCGCGATACGGATGAGCTTCAAAGACATGTGCGCGCTTACTGTGAAAAGTTCGGCAAGAGCTTTGATGAAATTATGTCCGTGCCGTTCACAAAGCTTGTTCCCACTACTTCGCGTCCGTATGCAAATCTCTACACACCCAACTGATAAAACCTATGCAAAATTCATATCTGCGCCGCACAACGCTCAGCTTTGCGCGGCGCTTTTTTTGTCCGCTTGACATTACGGCTGAGTCGTGCTAATATAATATGTAATTAGTAGTAACTGATTACCGTAAATAGCCGGAAAACGTAAGTCGGTATTTACGGTTTTTTTATGTAAAGGAATGAGTAATTTGAAAACGGACGTATTGATCATCGGCGCAGGCCCATCGGGTATTTTTACCGCTCTTGAGATGCTGAAAAACGGTTCAAAGAAAAAAATAATGATCGTTGAAAAAGGCTTGCCCGTGGAAAAGAGGCATTGCCCCAAAGCCAAGACGGGTAAATGCGTAAACTGTAAGCCCGACTGCAATATCACTACGGGCTTTTCCGGTGCGGGTGCATTCTCAGACGGCAAGCTTTCGCTCAGCTGCGAGGTCGGCGGAAATTTGCCGGACCTTATCGGGCATGAGTTCGCTCAGCAGATGATAGAGTATACGGACGGAATATATCTTTCGTTCGGTGCAGATAAAAAGGTCGAGGGCGTAGGTCACGACGAAAAAATCAAGGCGATAAGACTGCGTGCGATACAGGCAGGATTGAAGCTTGTGGATTGTCCCATACGTCATCTCGGCACAGAAATGGCACAGGAGCTTTACGGGAAAATCGAAAAGCATCTTACCGACAACGGCGTTGAGATTATCTTTAAAACGGAATGCGTGGATTTGATTGTCGAGGACGGCAGAGCAAAAGGCGCGGTATTCCTTCCGTGCGGTAAGCCGGAGAGCGAAAAATTTTCCGTTTCCGCCGACAACGTAGTCATAGCAACGGGCAGAAAGGGTGCCGACTGGCTTGAGGATATGTGCAAAAAGCATAATATCGAGCATCTTCCCGGAACCGTTGACATCGGCGTCAGAGTCGAGGTCAGAAACGAGGTAATGGAGGACGTAAATGAGGCTCTGTATGAGTCAAAGCTTATAGGCTATCCCGAACCGTTCACAAATAAGGTGCGTACATTCTGCCAAAATCCCGGCGGCTTTGTCAGCCAGGAGAATTACGACAACAATTCGCTTGCCGTGGTAAACGGGCACAGCTATAAAAATACAAAGAGCGACAATACGAACCTCGCTATTCTTTGCAGCCACAATTTCCGTCCGCCGTTTGATGAGCCTATACCGTATGCAAAGAAAGTCGGCGAACTTGTGAATATGCTTGCCGACGGTCACATCCTCGTTCAGAGATACGGTGATATTTTGGCAGGTAAGCGCACATGGCAGGAGGATTTGACGCGCAGTAACGTTCGTCCGACCCTTCCGGACGCGGTGGCAGGTGACCTTACAGCCGCAATGCCGTACAGAACTCTTATGAATATAATCAAATTCATAGAGGCTGTAGATAAGGTGGTACCCGGCTTTGCAAGCGAGGAAACGCTGCTTTACGGCCCCGAAATCAAGTTCTATTCCAATAAGGTAAAGATGGATGAGAAGTTCAATACGAATATTGAGGGGCTTCATTGCCTCGGCGATTCAAGCGGTTGGACTCGCGGCCTTATGATGGCAAGCGTTATGGGCGTGCTTATGGGCAGAGAACTTATATAAAAATTTAAAAGCAATAAAAAAGGCTGTAAAAACTAGAGTTTTTACAGCCTTTACTTTTTGAAGTCTTATTTGCTTTCTCTGTAATCGAGAGCGGCGCCTATAAGTCCGCTGAAAAGGGGATGCGGTTTTGTCGGACGCGATTTAAATTCGGGATGTGCCTGGCTTGCGACAAACCACGGGTGATCCTTGAGCTCTACCATTTCAACAATATGCTTGTCGGGGGAGAGTCCGCATATGTGCATACCGTTTTTCTCAAGCAGGTCTCTGTAATCGTTGTTTACCTCGTAACGGTGACGGTGACGCTCGGAAATGAGCTGCTTGCCGTATGCTTTGTATGCTTTTGAGCCCTCGTCAAGCATACACGGGTATGCGCCGAGTCTCATGGTGCCGCCCATATCGGTTACGTTGTGCTGGTCGGGCATAAGATAAATTACGGGGTTTTCCGTATTGGGATCAATTTCCGTTGTGTTTGCATCCTTGAGACCGAGTACGTTTCTCGCGAATTCGATAATTGCTATCTGAAGTCCGAGGCAAATGCCGAGATACGGAACCTTGTTTTCGCGCGCATATTTTGCTGCGGCGATCTTTCCCTCTATTCCGCGTGTGCCGAAACCGCCGGGGACAAGTATGCCGTCGGCATTTTTAAGACGTTCCGCAACATTTTCTTCGGTTATTGATTCGGAATCGACCCAATCGATGTTGACGTGCGCGTCGTGGTCGAGTCCGCCGTGCTTTAATGCCTCGTTTACGCTGAGGTATGAGTCGTGAAGCTCAACATATTTGCCGACGAGCGCAATGTTGACCTCCTTTGACAAATGCGAATTTTTGTCTATCATATTCATCCAATCGGTGTGGTCGGGCTCTTTGCAGTCAAGCTTTAAGGTGTTTACAACTATTTTGTCAAGTCCCTCTTTTTCAAGTGCAAGCGGAATTTCATAAAGAGTGGGGAGATCGATATTTTCTATTACGTTTTCACATGGAACATTGCAGAAGAGAGCGATTTTTTCCTTTATGTCGCGGTCTATGTGATGCTCGGTGCGGAGGACTATAACATTCGGCCTTATGCCGATGCCGAGCAGTTCTTTTACCGAGTGCTGCGTGGGCTTTGTTTTAAGCTCCATTGATGCCCCGAGGAAGGGTACCAACGTCACGTGAATAAACATACATCTGCCGGCTCTTTCCTGAGCGAACTGACGTATGGCCTCAAGGAACGGAAGGCTTTCGATATCGCCTACGGTACCTCCGATTTCCACCATAACTATGTCGGTATTTTCTGTTTCGTTAAGAGCGATTCTTCTCTTGATTTCGTTTGTTATGTGAGGAATTATCTGAACGGTTTGCCCACCGTAAACACCCTTGCGCTCATTTGAAAGCACGTTAAAATAAACGCTGCCGGATGTGCATGAGCTGTTTTTGGTGAGGCTTTCGTCAATGAATCTCTCATAATGTCCGAGGTCAAGATCCGTTTCCGCTCCGTCATCCGTTACAAATACCTCGCCGTGTTGTATGGGATTCATTGTGCCGGGGTCAACATTGAGATACGGGTCAAGCTTCATTACGGTGACCTTAAGACCTCTGTCCTTTAAAAGTCTGCCGAGAGAAGCCGCGGTAATTCCCTTGCCGAGACCGGAAACAACGCCGCCTGTTACGAAAATATACTTTGCTGCCATAAAATTTCTCTCCTTATGAGAGCGGTTTCCCGCGTGATTTAGTTATATATAAAGACTGTGCTGCGGTATGCCGTGCGTCACGCCCGGTGCAGCACCGTGTTTTATCTGTTGAAAAGATTTCTTGTCTCGCGCTCGGGCTCACATGTGACGTTTATGCCGAGCTTTGAGAGTGTGTCGGAGTCTACCGAAGAGAGTATTACGGTAGAGTGGACCTCGCATCCGCGAAGATATTGTAAAGCGTCCATAGCTTTTTGTGCATTTTCGTCGGTTGCAGCGGAAATCGAAAGCGCCAAAAGCACCTCGTTCGTATGAAGCCTCGGATTTTTACTGCCGAAATGCTCTGTTTTAAGGTGCTGTATGGGACTTATGACGGATGGCGAGATGAGCTTTACCGAATCATCTATACCGGCTATTGTTTTCAACGCGTTTAAAAGCATTGCCGAGGTTGCGCCGAGAAGAGATGAGGTTTTGCCGGTTACAATCTGCCCGTCGGGAAGCAATGCCGCCGTTGCCGGAGCGGTAGTCTTTTTGCTCACTTCTATTGCAGGCTCTACGCATTTTCTGTCCGAAACCGAGACCTCAAGCTGCTTCATCAAAAGGTCGAGCTTGAAAATTTCGCCCGAAACCTTTTCGCCGTTTTTCTCTCTTACGAGGGCTTTGTAATAACGTCTTATAACCTCTTGCTTTGCGGCGTCGCATACGACCTTGTCGTCGGTTATACAAAAGCCTGCCATATTAACGCCCATATCGGTGGGTGAGCGGTAGGGCGAGCTTCCGTAAATACGCTCGAAAATAGTGTTGAGCACAGGGAATACCTCTATGTCGCGGTTGTAATTTACGGTGGTTTTCCCGTACGCTTCAAGATGAAACGGGTCTATCATGTTAACGTCGTTGAGATCGGTCGTTGCCGCCTCATATGCGAGGTTGACGGGGTGCTTTAACGGGAGATTCCAAATGGGAAAAGTCTCGAATTTTGCGTATCCTGCCTTAACGCCGTGCTTGTTCTCATGATATAGCTGAGACAGGCAAACAGCCATTTTACCGCTGCCCGGACCCGGCGCCGTTACCACGACGAGCGATTTTTCGGTCTTGATAAAATCATTTTTGCCGTAGCCGTCATCGCTGACTACGAGCTTTACGTCGGTAGGGTAGTTGTCAATGGCATAGTGACGATAAACGTCAATGCCGAGTGAGTTCAGCTTTTCGGAAAAAGCCTTTGCAAGCGGCTGAGAGTTGTACTGCGTTAAAACCACGCTTCTGACAACAAGCCCGAAGGACGAGTATATGTCGATAAGTCTCAGCACGTCGAGGTCGTAGGTTATACCTATATCACCGCGCACCTTGCTTTTTTCGATGTCGTTTGCGTTTATTGCGATTATCATTTCCGCTTCGTCTTTAAGCTCTATGAGCATTTTCATTTTGCTGTCCGGCAAAAATCCCGGCAGCACGCGCGAAGCGTGATAATCGTCAAAAATTTTTCCGCCGAATTCAAGATAGAGCTTACCTCCGAATTCATCGATGCGGCTTCTGATTTGCTCCGATTGGAGACTTAGATACTTGTCGTTGTCAAATCCTTTTTTCACTTTTTTCTCCTGTAAACGGCTGCGGATCAGCCTTTTTTGTTTTTCGCCTGCGGCGTTATTCAAACATAAAAAAACACACCTCAAACGGTCGGTATCACAACCGTCTTAAGTGTGACACAAATTATTATAATGTAGTTTTTTGAAAAATGCAATATCACACGGCAAAAAAACGACAAAAACCGATAAGTTTTTGTTGCGGATTATAATAAGTGCCGTTACACAATAAGTCTTCGCGGCTTGTTTTTTTTGTCGCCTCATAGTATAATATAAAACTGTATAAAAAGTGCAAACTATAATAAAGGTGGTATTCCGTTTATGGATAAAAACGAAAAGACCAAAAATGACGGCACTCCGGTTGAAAAAGAAATGCAAAAGCCTAATGCAGGCAATGACAAAAAAGCTCCGACAAAGGGTAAAACCGTTTTTACCGTAATAGTTGCGGTGCTTGCGCTCTTGATGCTCGGCGGCGCACTGTACCTTAAATCAACTGCTGACGGCTCTTCTCAGGGCTCGGCAAAGAGTGAAGAAAAGGCCGAGCTCTCCGCAATAACGCTCTCTCAAAAGGAAATTCAAATACCGTATATGAAAACGGATATTTCTTCCGTCGTTTATACCGTGGACACCGCCGGAACCGTTCAGTTCTATGAGTTCAAGGGCAAGAGTTATGACCCGATAGACCCCACCGGCACCATGGACGTTACGGTTTCTCTCAGCGGTCAGCAGATACCTGCAAAAATCTATTATGTTGAGCGCGACGGTGTTTTGACCGGCTACGGCGTGTACCCGGCGCAGAGTGCGCAGTGTATATATACGATTTCGTTATGTTCAGGGTGGCAAATCTTCCATCGGCTTACGCTGCGGACGGTAAGTGCTTGCTCCTTCTTCATACAGACGCTCAAAAGGTGTATACCGACAATGTTGTCTGGGAGGAAGCGTATATTCTCAATCGTAACGACGGCACCTCAACGAGATTTCTCAATGAGAACAACCGTACCGTAAACATAAACGGAGCGGTTCGTCCGGACTTCTGTATGATAACCGATACGGAACTTAAATCTACTACCTCCGTAATACCGTTCTTCTCGTGCAGAAACTACGAGGAGCAGGAGGACGGCAGCACCCCGAAGGATATTTACATCAAAAACGGCAACAATAAAGATGTTGACGCGGTAACAGATGTGCTCGATACATATGCGAAGCCCACGTCGGACGGCGGCTTTGTGTATATTAAAGAAACCGACAACGGTTTTAATACTATGAAGTATCTTAACGGTCAGTCGAGTGTAATAAATATGTTCTACGGAACATACGGCAGCTCTTATGTCAGAAGCGGCGATTGGATTCTTTCGAAAGAGGACGGTAGACTGTTTAATACCGAGGATAACACGGTAATAGAGACGGTAGGCTATAAAATGAATCCGCTTCTTTTCACCGTAAGTCCCGACGGGAAATATGTTGTAATGCTCGGTACGGTGACAAATGCCATGGATTACCGTATGTATGTGTTCAATACCGAGACAAAGGGCTATAAGGTGTATACCGAGAGTAATTATGCCGCTCATTACAATCTCAGATTTTCTTCAAATGATACAGTTACCTTCTATACGATTGACGCAAACGGCGCTTATATAAATGTCGTTGCCGATGTATCAAAGGTGAAATAAGCGAGGATTTTATGAAACTTAACTTCGGCACAGTGCTTTTTGACTTCGACGGAACTCTTTTTGACTCGTCGGAGGGAATATTCAAAAGTCTTAAATATGCTTTTCGGGCGGATAATAAACCGGAGCCGACGGACGAGGAGCTTCGCCGTTTTATAGGACCGCCTATATATGACAGCTTTAAGAGCTTTTATTCCTACGACGATGAAAAAATAGATTTTATGGTGGAAAAGTACCGCGAGAGATACCGCGAAAAGGGCCTTTGGGAATCAAGGGCTTACGACGGTATACCTGAGCTTTTGAAAAAGCTGCGAGACTGCGGCGTGAAAACAGCCACCGCGTCGTCAAAGCCGGAGCAATTTATAATAAGCATTCTGAAGAAAAACAACCTATACGATTATTTCGACTATGTAGGAGGCGTCACTTTTGATGAAATACGCTCCGATAAGACGCAGATAATCGAAAATGCGCTGAAGAAGCTCGGCTCATCCAAAAACGACGCCGTTATGGTCGGCGACAGAAAATTTGACATCGACGGTGCAAAGGGAGCAGGCATACCGTGCATAGCGGTGCTTTACGGCTTCGGCAGTCTTGAGGAATTTCGTGAGCACAAAGCGGATTATATTGTTTCGACTCCCGCTGAAATCGAAAAGCTGATTATTTCCGGATAAAAACAAAAAATTTTAGTCGACGCGCGTCCTTTACGACTGCAACGGGGCGCGCCGCTTTATTCTTTATTATGGATATGCAGTCGGAAAGGCGGTAAAAATATGTCTTCACCGTTAGCTGACAGGCTACGCCCCGAAAAAATCGAAGATATGGTCGGTCAAAAGCACCTTTTGGCAGAGGGTATGCCGCTTCGCAATTGAATTCTGGTACGCTTCCGAATCTGATATTTTACGGGCCGTCGGGCACAGGCAAAACGACGCTTGCCAAAATTATAGCAAAAACCACAAACCGCAAGCTGCATAAGCTCAACGGAACAAATGCGTCAACTGCGGATATTAAAGAAATAGTTTCGGAGCTTGACACCCTCGCGGCACCTAACGGGATATTGCTTTACCTTGACGAGATACAGTATTTCAATAAAAAACAGCAGCAATCGCTTTTGCAGTACATAGAAAACGGGGCTATAACTCTTATAGCTTCAACAACCGAAAATCCTTATTTTTATATATACAGCGCGGTTCTCAGCCGTTCAACGGTATTTGAATTTAAATCGGTTACAGCCGAGGATATGCTTCCGGCAATTGACCGCGGGTACAAATTTCTTGAGAACGAAAGCGGAACTTTGATAGAGGTTCCGCAAGAGGTTAAGGAGCATATAGCATACGCCGCAGGCGGCGATGTGCGCAAGGCTCTGAATTTTGTGGAGCTTTCGGTGCTGTCCGTAGCACCGAAGGACGGCAAACGGGTAATAACGCCGGAGAGCGTAATGTCGCTCACGCAAAAAAACACATTCAGATATGACAAAAAGGGCGACGAAAACTATGACGTTATGTCCGCGTTCCAAAAATCCATGCGCGGCAGCGACCCCAATGCCGCACTTCACTATCTTGCGAGGCTTCTTGAGGCAGGCGATCTCCCTTCGGCTAGGCGGCTTATGGTGTGCGCCTGCGAGGACGTGGGGCTTGCCTATCCGATGATAATTCCCATAGTAAAAGCAGCCGTGGATGCCGCCCTGCAGGTGGGACTGCCCGAGGCGCGCATACCTCTTGCCGACGCGGTGGTGCTCGTTTGCACCGCCCCGAAATCAAATTCGGCATACAATGGAATAAATGCTGCAATGGAGGACGTGCAAAACGGAAATTACGGAAGAATTCCGCGAACCCTTCAGAATAAGCATTTTGACGGGGAGGATAATCCCAATAAGGGGCAGTTCTATAAATACCCGCATGACTATAAAAATCACTATGTAAGTCAGCAATATTTGCCGGACGACATCAAAAGCAGGAAATATTACGTATTCGGCGATAATAAGATAGAACAGGCGGCTAAAGCGTACTGGGATCTTGTTAAAGGCAAAATATAAAAAATTCTTGCCGGGTGTCTGTTATTATGTTAAACTCTCCTTACTCGTAAGGGAGTAGTCAGCGCCTTTGTGCGCGGCAAGTCAACATACTGACCTTTTAGGTCCTGCTTACCTTAAAAGACAAGACTTACGTATGGCAAACGCCGTACGTAGGTCTTTTTTTGTTTACAAACGGAGGTTGTGTTATGGGTTTTTCCGAGCTTTTACTCATTGCCGTCGGGCTTTCAATGGATGCGTTTGCAGTAGCTGTTTGCAAGGGACTGAAAATGCGGCGACTTGATATCGGCAAAACAGCCGTTATTGCGCTTTTTTTCGGCGGATTTCAGGCATTGATGCCGCTACTTGGTTGGGCACTCGGTAAGCAGTTTGAGCACTACATAACGAGCATTGACCATTGGATTGCTTTTTTTCTGCTGTTGTTTATCGGCGGAAAAATGATAATAGAATCGTTTAAAAAGGATAAGGACACCGATGAAAAGCCCGAATACGAAGAAAAGCTCGACCTTAAGGAGCTAACTCTTATGGCGGTGGCAACGAGTATCGATGCACTCGCCGTCGGCGTTACTTTTGCTTTTTTGCAGGTGAATATCCTGACATCGATAACCGTAATAGGAAGTGTAACATTTATACTCTCCGCTCTCGGCGTGGGCGTAGGACACAAATTCGGAGCGAAGTATAAAAACAAAGCGGAGCTTTGCGGCGGAATAATACTCGTTTTAATCGGCATAAAGATTTTGCTTGAACATCTAGGAGTGTTAAGCTTTTAATTGTTTCATAAAAAAAGCGGCAAGACGATTTTTTCGCCTTGTCGCTTTTTATCTGTAATTTTTAAGCATCTGTTATTTGTCACGGAACAGCTTTTTTACGGCGTTAAAGGTTTCGTCGCTTATAACGTGCTCGATTTTGCAGGCGTCATTTGTTGCCGTTTCGGCGGAAACGCCTATCGACTCGAAAAATTGCGACAGCACCACGTGGCGCTCATATGTTTTGTGTGCAACTTTTTTGCCCTCATCGGTCAAAAACAAATAGCCGTTTTTATCGGTGTAGAGGTATCCGCCTTGCTTTAAAAGGCCAACGGCACGGCTTACGCTGGGCTTTGAGAAACCCATTTTCTCACACACATCTATCGAACGGACGCTGTCGCTGTTTTTTGACAGCAAATATATTGTTTCGAGATACATCTCGCCGGATTCCTGCAAATGCATTTATATTCATTCCTTTAAAAGTTTGAACAGCCTATCTTTTTAAAAGCTTTGACGGTACAAACAAATTTATAAAATATTTTAGCATAAATATATAATTTTTTCAAGTGACGCCGCGTTTAATCGCAAAAAGAGCGGAGCAACTCAATTTCTGCCTTGTAGCCGTCAAGGTCGTTCGGTGTTTCAAGATAAAACGGCAGGTGATTAAGAACGGGATGAGTGACTATTCTTTTCATGGCGTCAAGCCCAATATAGCCTTTACCTATGCATTCGTGTCTATCCTTATGACTGCCGAGCGGATTTTTACTGTCATTTATATGTATGGCTCGAAGCTTTTCAAGGCCTATTATTCTGTCAAAATCCGTAAGCACCTCGTCAAGAGAGTTTACAATATCGTAGCCGGCGTCAAAAACGTGGCACGTGTCAAGGCACACGCCGACTTTTTCACTCAATTCGATACGGTCGAGTATTTCTCGAAGCTCATCAAAGCTTTTGCCGACCTCTGTGCCCTTTCCTGCCATGGTTTCCAAAAGCACGGTGGTAGTCTGCCCCTTTGTCAATATCCTGTTAAGCTGACACGATATCAGCTCAATACCATTTTGGGTTCCGAGACCTGTATGGCTGCCGGGGTGAAAATTGTACATCTGATTCGGAGTGAATTCCATCCTCTTGAGGTCGTCGGCCATTGTATCAAGCGCAAATTGCCTCGTGTCTTCGTTTGCGGAGCACGGGTTCAAGGTGTAAGGAGCGTGTGCCAAAATAAAGGGAAAACGATTTTCCTCCATAAGCTCAAGAAGTTTTTTTGCGTCATTCGGGTCTATTTCCTTTGCTTTGCTTCCGCGCGGATTGCGC
>ENA-OURP01000336-OURP01000336.1-human-gut-metagenome-genome-assembly--contig:-NODE-336-length-12714-cov-3.15341_pt1 | contig 12714 bp, 7 predicted proteins | sample MGYA00242101_ERZ508991 | MGnify/ENA primary metagenome ERZ508991 (study PRJEB26280, sample SAMEA2338730) | human gut metagenome | biome: human gut; feature: human-associated habitat; material: faeces...
CTGCCATTGTCTGGAGGTCAACGGCAAGCATATCCTGGTGGACTGCGGCCTGCAGCAGGGCCGGGACGAGATCGACAACACCGCGCTGCCCTTTCACCCCGGCAGCATTGACGTGGTGCTGGTGACCCACGCCCATATCGACCACTCCGGCCGCATCCCCATGCTCATCAAAAACGGCTTTCAGGGTAAGATCATTACCACCCGCCTGACCGCCGATCTGCTGGACATTATGCTCCAGGACTCCGCCCATATCCAGGAGCAGGATGCGGAGTACCAGAACCGCAAGAACAAGCGCGCCGGACGTCCGGAGGTAGAGCCGATCTACACCGTGGCCGATGCCCTGCGGGTGCGGGAGTTTATCCAGACCTGCGAATACGGCCAGGACATTCCTGTGGTGGAGGGCGTGACGGCGCAGTTCATCGATGCTGGCCACCTGCTGGGCAGCGCCAGCATCAAGCTCACCTGCCATGAGGGCGATGAAACGCGCACCGTGGTGTTCTCCGGCGATATCGGCAATGTGGATCAGCCCATCATCCGCGATCCCCAGTTCTTCGACAGCGCGGACTATGTGCTCACCGAGTCTACCTACGGCGACCGCAACCACACCGAGGTGTGGAGCTACACCGGCCAGCTGGCGGAGATCATCGACGAGACGCTGGGCAAGGGCGGCAACGTGGTCATCCCCTCCTTCGCCGTGGGCCGCACCCAGGAGCTGCTGTACTTTATCCGCGAGATCAAGGACAAGAATCTGGTCACGTCCGTCAAGGACTTCCCGGTGTATGTGGACAGCCCGCTGGCCAAGAAGGCCACCACCATCTTCTGCGGCGATCTGCGGGGCTATCTGGACGAGGACGCTCTGGCGTTGGTGCAGGACGGCACCCATATGTTCAGCTTCCCCGGCCTGCACCTGACCGAGACGGTAGACGAGTCCAAACTGCTGAACGTGGACAAGACCCCCAAGGTCATTATCTCCGCTTCCGGTATGTGCGATGCGGGCCGTATCCGCCACCATCTGAAGTATAACCTCTGGCGCGCCGACAGCGCCGTGGTGTTCGTGGGATTTCAGTCCCCGGGCACCCTGGGCCGCAACCTGCTGGACGGGGTCGACAGCGTCAAGCTCTTCGGCGAGGATGTGGCCGTCCGGGCCAAGATCGTCAATTTCCCCGGACTCTCCTCTCATGCCGATCACGACCATCTGGTGGACTGGATCAAGCACTTTGATCCGGCAAAGACCACTCATGTCTTCGTGGTCCACGGCGACCGCGAGGTGGCGCCTGTCTATGCCGAGACGGTAAAGGGACTGGGCTTTGCCGCCCACGCGCCCCAGTACACCGAGGAGTATGACCTGATCGCCGACAAGCAGCTTGCCCCCGGCTACCTGCCGGAGCGCAGGACCCGCGCCTACGAGGGCGCGCCCAAGGCCACGGCGGCGTACCAGAAGCTGGTCCAGCTGGGCGATATGCTCATCGGCCTCATCCGCCGCAGCAAGGGCCGGGACAACAAGACGCTGGCCGCCTTTGCCGATGCCATCGGCAAGGTCATCAGCAAGTTCGAGTTCTGAGCCGTGCCGGAGAAGAACAAGACCTACCGCGCCCGCATCGAGGGGTATACCTCCGAGGGACTGGGCGTGGCCCGCATCGACGGGCAGGCGGTGTTCGTCCACCGGGCGCTGCGGGGCGAGGACTGTGATGTGCTCATCCTGAAGGCGCTGAAAAACGCCGCCTTCGGCAAGGCGGTGCGGGTATACGCGCCCTCGCCCCACCGGGTGGAGCCGGACTGCCCGTATTACGGGCGGTGCGGCGGCTGCGACTTCCGTCACATGGACAGGGAAGAGGAACTGGAGGCCAAGCGCCAGCGGGTGCAGGACGCCCTGCGCCGCATCGGCGGCAGCGATGTGACAGTGGAGGGTATCCTCTCCGGTGCGCCGCTGCACTACCGCAACAAGAGCCAGTACCCCGTATCCGCCGATGGGCAGGTGGGGTTCTACAAGGCCCGCAGCCATCAGGTGATCCCGGTGGACTGCTGCCGGATACAGAAGCCCCAGGCCGACGCGGCGGCGGAGGCCCTGCGGCGGTACATCCGGGAGTGCGGCGTGCCCTGTTACGATGAAAGGACCCGGCGGGGTCTGGTGCGGCACCTGTATGTCCGCACGAACAGCGCGGGGCAGTCATTGGTCTGCGTGCTGGTCAACGGGAAGAAGCTGCCCTGCGAGGACGCGCTGGTGTCGTTTATGCGGCAGGCGCTGCCGAATGCCGTGGGCGTGGTGCTGGGGGTGAACACCCAGCCCACCGGGGCTGTACTGGGCAGTGAATACCGCACCCTGTGGGGCGCGGACGTGCTGGAGGATACCCTGTGCGGCCTGTCCTTCCGGCTGAGCGTGCCGTCCTTTTATCAGGTGAACCATGACATGGCGGAGGTGCTGTACGATACCGCTGTGGACTTCGCGGGACTGACCGGGCACGAGACGGTGCTGGACCTGTACTGCGGCGCGGGCACCATCACCCAGGTGATGGCCCGGCGGGCGGCGAGGGTCATCGGCGCGGAGATCGTGCCGGAGGCCATTGCCGATGCCAAAGAAAACGCAAAACGCAACGGCATCGGAAATGTGGAGTTCCTCTGCGGCGACGCGGCGGACGCGGTGGCGGACTTCGCCGCCCGGGGCCTGCGCCCGGACGTGATATGCGTGGACCCGCCCCGCAAGGGGCTCAGCCCGGAGGTGGTCGCCGCAGCGGCATCGATGGCGCCGCAGCGCATTGTCTACGTCTCCTGTGATCCGGCGACCCTGGCCCGGGATGTGAAGCTGTTTGCACAGGCGGGCTATGCCGCCGTCCGCGCCGCGGCTGTGGATATGTTCCCCGGTACGGCGAATGTGGAGACGGTGGTGCGGCTGGAACGCTGTGTATAACAAAAGAAAACCCGCCCGTGGGGTCTTCCCACGGGCGAGTTTTTCGTTATAATACAAAGATCCACCGGCAAAACCGGTGGAAAACCCATTGACAATATGGAAAAAAATTGGTATAATGACTTGCTTTATATTGGGAAAGTGGCGGCATAGCCCCACTTTCATCTATGTGCAGTATACCATCTCCGCCGGCAAAGCACAAGGGGTTGTGGTCAAAATGAACCAACAAGCCCGTGCGTATCGCGACGGAGCGCCCCCGCGGCCGCACAGGTCAGCGGCTGCGGGAGGGAAATAAGAACAGAAAGGCGTGATCGTAGAGATGGCGAAAGACAAGTACTACGGCAAGACCCTGCGAAAGAACTTTGCCCGCCACGAGGAAGTCATGGCAATGCCCAACCTGCTGGAGATCCAGAAGAAGTCCTATCAGTGGTTCCTGGATACCGGCCTGCGTGAGGTGTTTGCCGATGTGGCCTCCATCGTGGACTATGCCGGTAATCTGGAGCTGAGCTTCATTGATTACAGTATGGACGAAAAGCCCAAGTACGACGTGGAGGAGTGCAAGGCGCGCGACGCCACGTATGCCGCCCCCATGAAAGTGCTGGTGCGCCTGCACAACAAGGAGACCGGCGAGATCAAGGAGAACGAGATCTTCATGGGCGACTTCCCCCTGATGACCCACGGCGGCACCTTTGTCATCAACGGCGCCGAGCGCGTGGTGGTCAGCCAGATCGTCCGTTCCCCCGGCATCTATTACGGCAAGGAGATCGATCTGAAGACAGATCTGCCGCTGCTGACCAGCACCGTCATCCCTTACCGCGGCGCGTGGCTGGAGTACGAGACCGACACCAGCGAGGTGTTCTGGGTCCGTATCGACAAGAACCGCAAGCTGCCCATCACCTGCCTGATCCGCGCCCTGGGATTGAAGACCGACGCGGAGATCCTGGAGCGCTTCGGCGATGACCGCCGCATCGTGGCTACCCTGGAAAAGGATACCTGCAAGACCTATGAAGAGGCCATGCTGGAGATCTACCGCAAGCTCCGCCCCGGTGAGCCCCCCACGCTGGACTCCGCCGAGACGCTGCTGCAAAACCTGTTCTTTGACCCGCGCCGCTATGACCTGAGCACCGTGGGCCGGTACAAATTCAACAAGAAGCTGACCTTCTGGACCCGCGCCAAGGGTCAGAAGCTGGCTATGCCCGTGGCCGATCCCGCCACCGGCGAGATCCTGTTCGAGGACGGCCATGTGCTCACCGCCGACGACTGCACCCTGATGGACACCGTGGGTGTGCCTGAGGTCAGCGTCACGCTGGACAGCGGCGACACCATCCGCATCTTTACCAACAAGATGTGCGATATGCGCCACTATGTGGACTTTGATCCCCGTGAGCTCTGCGGCATCAAGGAGCGCGTGCGCTTTGATGTGCTGCAGGAGCTGCTGGGCAAGTACAGCGGCGATGAGCTGGTGAAGCAGTGCCGCCTCCACGCCGACGATCTGGTGCCCAAGCACATCATCGTGGACGACATCTTCGCGTCCATCAACTACATGAATGCCCTGGCCCACGGTCTGGTGACCAAGGACGATATCGACCACCTGGGCAACCGCCGCCTGCGCTGCGTGGGCGAGCTGCTGCAGAACCAGTTCCGCATCGGCTTCAGCCGCATGGAGCGCGTCATCCGTGAGCGCATGACCATCCAGGATCTGGATATCGTTACTCCCCAGAGCCTGATCAACATCCGGCCTGTCACCGCGGCCATCAAGGAGTTCTTCGGCTCCAGCCCCCTGAGCCAGTTCATGGACCAGACCAACCCCCTGGCCGAGCTGACCCACAAGCGGCGTCTGTCCGCCCTGGGCCCCGGCGGTCTGAGCCGTGAGCGCGCCAACATGGAGGTCCGCGACGTCCACTATTCCCACTACGGCCGTATGTGCCCCATCGAGACCCCTGAAGGTCCCAACATCGGCCTGATCTCCTATCTGGCCACGTATGCCCGTATCAACGAGTACGGCTTTATCGAGGCGCCCTTCCGCGCCGTGGACCACGAGACGGGTCACGTCTCCGACGACATCACCTACATGACCGCCGACGTGGAGGACCAGTATGTGGTGGGCCAGGCCGGTGGACAAGAACGGCTGCCTGACCAACGAGCGTATCACCTGCCGCCACCGCGACGAGATCGTAGAGGTCCCCCGCAGCGGCGTGGACTACATCGATGTCTCTCCCCGCATGATGGTGTCCATCGCCACGGCGATGATTCCCTTCCTGCCCAACGACGACGCCAACCGCGCGCTGATGGGCGCCAACATGCAGCGTCAGGCCGTGCCGCTGCTGAAGCCGGAGGCCCCCATCGTGGGTACCGGTATGGAGCACAAGATCTGCCTGGACTCCGAGGTGGCCGTGCTGGCCGAGGGCGACGGTGTCGTCACCAAGGTGGATGCCACCAACGTCTCCGTCAAGTATGACAGCGGCGAGACGAAGGACTATAAGCTCATCAAGTTCCTGCGCTCCAACCACGGCACCTGTATCAATCAGAAGCCTATCGTCTCTGTGGGCGAGCGTGTCCACGGCGGCGACGATCCCACCGTCCTGGCCGACGGTCCCGCCACCGATCAGGGCGAGATCGCCCTGGGCCGCAATATCCTGGTGGGCTTTATGACCTGGGAGGGCTACAACTACGAGGACGCCGTCCTGCTGAACGAGCGCCTTGTCAAGGAGGACGTCTACACCTCCATTCATATCGAGGAATACGAGATCGATGCCCGCGATACCAAGCTGGGGCCGGAGGAGATCACCCGCGACATTTCCAACGTGGGCGAGGACGCCCTGAAGGATCTGGATGAGCGCGGTATCATCCGCATCGGCGCCGAGGTCCACGCCGGCGACATCCTGGTGGGCAAGGTCACGCCCAAGGGCGAGACGGATCTGACCGCCGAGGAGCGCCTGCTGCGCGCCATTTTCGGCGAGAAGGCCCGCGAGGTCCGCGATACCTCCCTGAAGGTGCCCCACGGCGAAAGCGGCATCGTGGTGGACGCCAAGGTGTTCACCCGCGAGAACGGCGACGAGCTGAGCCCGGGCGTCAACGAGGTCGTCCGTGTCTACATCGCCCAGCGCCGCAAGATCCAGGTGGGCGACAAGATGGCCGGCCGTCACGGCAACAAGGGCGTCGTTTCCCGTGTGCTGCCCCAGGAGGATATGCCCTTCCTGCCCGATGGTACCCCGCTGGATATCGTGCTGAACCCCCTGGGCGTGCCCAGCCGTATGAATATCGGTCAGGTGCTGGAGGTCCATCTGGGCTACGCGGCCAAGACTCTGGGTTGGAAGGTGGCTACTCCCATCTTCGACGGCGCCACCGACAAGGACATTGCGGAGGCGCTGGAGCTGGCCGGCCTCGATCCCGAGGGCAAGAGCTGGCTGTACGACGGCCGTACCGGTGAGCGCTTCGACAACAAGGTCACCGTGGGCTATGTCTACTTCCTGAAGCTGCACCACCTGGTGGATGATAAGATCCACGCCCGTTCCACCGGCCCCTACTCCCTGGTCACCCAGCAGCCTCTGGGCGGCAAGGCGCAGTTCGGCGGCCAGCGCTTCGGCGAGATGGAAGTCTGGGCGCTGGAGGCCTATGGCGCCAGCTACACCCTGCAGGAGATCCTGACCGTCAAGTCCGACGATGTGACCGGCCGTGTCCGCACCTACGAGTCCATCGTCAAGGGCCACAACGTGCCCACGCCCGGTGTGCCGGAGTCCTTCAAGGTGCTGGTCAAGGAGCTGCAGTCCCTGTGCCTGGATATCCAGGTGCTGGATGCCGACGGCAACCAGATCGAGCTGAAGGAGGACGAGGACGCCCTGGATACCTTCAACCTGGCCCGTATGGATGCCGACAACGAAAGACAGAACCGCTACGCCGACGAGGATGAGCTGGCGGATGCGGGCTTCGACTACGTCGCCGACGAGGAAGTGGACGCTTCCTATGACGACGAAGGCGACGAGTTTTAAGGAAAGGGAGGAGCTGAATTATGAGTTACGCAACCTTTGATGCCATCAAGATCGGCATTGCTTCTCCGGAAATGATCCGCGAGTGGTCCTACGGCGAGGTAAAGAAGCCCGAGACCATCAACTACCGTACTCTGAAGCCCGAGCGCGACGGCCTGTTCTGTGAGCGCATTTTCGGGCCGACGAAGGACTGGGAGTGCCACTGCGGTAAGTATAAGAAGATCCGCTATAAGGGCAAGATCTGCGACCGCTGCGGCGTGGAAGTCACCCGTGCCAAGGTCCGCCGCGAGCGTATGGGCCACATTGAGCTGGCTACCCCCGTCAGTCACATCTGGTACTTCAAGGGTATCCCCTCCCGTATGGGACTGCTGCTGGACATCAGCCCCCGTATCCTGGAGAAGGTGCTGTACTTCGCCGCCTATATCGTCACCGATCCCGGCGAGACGCCTCTGGCCCAGAACCAGATCCTCTCCGAGAAGGAATACCGCGATATGCGCGAGAAGTATGAGGACGACTTCCGCGCCGGCATGGGCGCCGAGGCCGTGAAGGAGCTGCTGCAGCAGATCGACCTGGAGCAGCTGAGCGAGCAGCTTCACACCGAGCTGAAGACCACCTCCGGCCAGAAAAAGGCCCGCATCGTCAAGCGCCTTGAGGTGGTGGACGCCTTCCGCCTGTCCGGCAACAAGCCGGAGTGGATGGTCATCGATGTGCTGCCCGTCATCCCCCCGGAGATCCGTCCCATGGTGCAGCTGGACGGCGGCCGCTTCGCCACCAGCGACCTGAACGACCTGTACCGCCGGGTCATCAACCGCAACAACCGCCTGAAGCGCCTGATGGAGCTGAAGGCCCCCGATATCATCGTCCGCAACGAGAAGCGTATGCTTCAGGAGGCGGTGGACGCCCTGATCGACAACGGCCGCCGCGGTCGTCCCGTTACCGGCGCCAACAACCGCGCCCTCAAGTCCCTGAGCGATATGCTCAAGGGCAAGCAGGGCCGTTTCCGCCAGAACCTGCTGGGCAAGCGCGTGGACTACTCCGGCCGAAGCGTTATCGTGGTCGGCCCCGAGCTGAAGATCTACCAGTGCGGCGTGCCCAAGGAGATGGCTGTGGAGCTGTTCCGTCCCTTCATTATGAAGAAGCTGGTGGAGGATGGCAGCGCCAACAACATCAAGTCCGCCAAGAAGATGGTGGACAAGGGCCGCACCGAGGTGTGGGACGCGCTGGACGAGATCATCAAGGACCATCCCGTCATGCTGAACCGTGCGCCTACGCTGCACCGCCTGGGCATTCAGGCCTTTGAGCCGGTGCTGGTGGAGGGCCGCGCCCTGAAGCTGCATCCCCTGAACTGCACGGCCTTCAACGCCGACTTCGACGGCGACCAGATGGCTATCCACGTTCCTCTGTCCGCCGAAGCACAGGCCGAGGCGCGTCTGCTGATGCTGTCCGCCAACAACCTGCTGCGTCCCCAGGACGGCGGCCCCGTCACCGTGCCTACGCAGGATATGGTGCTGGGCTCCTACTACCTGACCTTCGAGCGGTTTGAGAACGGCGTCAGCCAGATGACCAACGACGAGCTGTGGCCCGAGGGCGTGGACTTCGCCCTGGCCGGCAAGACCTACGATGAGCTTACCGAAGAGGAGAAAGCCTCTGTCCACATGAACATCTACCGCGATGAGGACGAGGCGCTGATGGCCTACAACGAGCACATCATCGGTATCCACCAGCCCATCTGGGTCCGCGTGACCAAGGAGCTGAACGGTGTGAAGGTCAGTCATGTGGTCCGCGCCACCGCCGGCCGCATCATCTTCAACCGCAACATCCCCCAGGACCTGGGTTTTGTCAAGCGCTTCAACGAGGACGGTACACCCTCCGACAAGTTCTTTGACTACGAGATCACCGAGACCTGCGGCAAGAAGCTGCTGGGCAAGATCGTCGACAAGACCATCAAGCAGTATGGCTTCACCATCGCTGCCGAGGTGCTGGACAACATCAAGGCCACCGGCTACAAGTACTCTACCCGCGGCTCCATCACCATCTCCATCGCGGATATGACGGTGCCCAAGGCCAAGTACGAGCTGATCGACGAGACCGAAAAGCGCGTGGTGGAGATCGAGGATCAGTACAACATGGGCTTCATCACCGACGAGGAGCGCTACAAGCTGGTGGTCCGCGAGTGGGAAAAGACCACCGCCGACGTTACTGACGCCCTGACCGCCAACATGAACAAGTACAACCCCATCTTCATGATGGCGGACTCCGGCGCCCGTGGTTCCATGAAGCAGATCCGTCAGCTGACCGGTATGCGCGGCCTGATGGCCAACACCGCCGGTAAGACTATCGAGATCCCCATCAAGGCCAACTTCCGTGAGGGCCTGTCCGTGCTGGAGTACTTCACCTCCAGCCGAGGCGCCCGTAAGGGTCTGGCCGATACGGCCCTCCGTACCGCCGACTCCGGCTATCTGACCCGCCGCATGGTGGATGTCTGCCAGGATGTCATCATCCGCGAGGCCGACTGCGGTGTGGAAAAGGGCATCGTGGTGTCTGAGATCAGCGAGGGCGGTCAGGTCATCGAGAAGTTCTCCGAGCGCATCAAGGGCCGCTTCCCGGTCCGCGATATCCTCAAGCCCGGCACCGACGAGGTACTCATCTCCAAGGATCACATGATGACCGAGGATGACGCCGCGCTGATGGAGTCCTTCGATATCCACTCCGCCGAGATCCGCACCGTGCTTACCTGCCGTGCCCACAGCGGTATCTGCGCCAAGTGCTACGGCATGAACCTGGCCACCAGCAAGCCCGTCGGCCCCGGCGAGGCGGTCGGCATCATTGCCGCCCAGTCCATCGGCGAGCCCGGTACCCAGCTGACCATGCGTACCTTCCACACCGGCGGCGTGGCCGGCGGCGACATCACCCAGGGTCTTCCCCGAGTGGAGGAGCTGTTCGAGGCCCGCAAGCCCAAGAAGATGGCCACCATCGCCGAGATCGGCGGCAAGGTCCGCTTCGAGGAGGCTACCAAGGGCAGCCTTCTGAATATCATCATCACCGCCGATGACGGCGATACCCGCACCTACGCGGTGCCCCACACCGGCCTGCTGGTGCAGGACGGCGAGGTCATCGAGAAGGGCCGTCAGCTGCAGGACGGCGCACTGAACCCCCACGATGTGCTGCGTATCCGCGGTGCCTCCGCGGTCCACAACTACCTGATCCAGGAGGTCCTGAAGGTCTACCGTCAGCAGGGCGTGGATATCAACGATAAGCACATCGAGGTCATCGTGCGCCAGATGATGCGTAAGGTCCGCGTGGAGGATGCCAACGACGCCGAGGGGCTGCTCTCCGGCGCTATGGCCGACGTGATGGAGGTGGAGGACGCCAACGCAGCGGTCCGCGCCCGTATCGCCGCCGGCGAGAAGCGTGAGGACGGCGAGGAGCTGCAGGAGGCCACCTACACCCAGCTGCTGATGGGTATCACCAAGGCCTCTCTGGCAACAGACTCCTTCCTGTCCGCCGCCTCGTTCCAGGAGACCACCAAGGTCCTGACCGAGGCCGCCATCAAGGGCAAGGTGGACCACCTGGTCGGCCTGAAGGAGAACGTCATCATCGGCAAGCTTATCCCCGCCGGCGCCGGCCTGACCGCCTATCGCCAGCTGGCGGAGGAGATGGTCCCCGAGACCGAGGCCGAGAAGAAGGACGAGGCCGAGGCCATGCACACGGAGGTCCCCGCACCTGTGGAGGCGCCGGCGGACATGGACGAGGCGGAGCTCCCTGAGAGCGACGGTCCCGAGACGGACACCGGCGACGCGCTGTAAGCCGAAACCGAACATCCGAAAGAGGAGGCCCTCCGGCCTCCTCTTTTCACCGGATGCCGGAAGGGCATCCGGGGTAGCTTTTCGTGATATCTTCTGAAATTATCCGTGGAATTTCAGTGGAATTCACAAACTTTCCCGCGAAACACACTTGACGCTTCCGCGCAGCTATGCTATAATTTCAATTGCGCGGGAATTGCCCGCGGGATTTGTTATGCGACGACAGGAGGAGAGCGCCTGTGCCCGGAGAACTGACCGCCAAGGGAAAAGTCGTGGGCTTGAAGCAGACCCGTCGTGCCCTTGTCCAGGGTGCTGCCGCCCACGTCTATCTGGCCTGTGACGCCGATCCCCGGCTCACCGATCCCCTGCGCGCCCTGTGCGCGGAAAAGGCCATCCCCTGTGACAGCAGCATGACGCTGCGGCAGTTGGGTACTGCCTGCGGTATCGCCGTGCCTGCCGCCGCTGTGGCCGTCCTGAACGGCTGAATAACGTTCCATCCGGAATAGATCCCCTCTGTTCCGTGGAAAAATAAAGGGACATACGTCCCACAAATCTTACGAAAGGAGAAACCAAATGCCTACTTTTAACCAGCTGGTCAAGCAGGGCCGGAAGAAGAGCACCTACAAGTCCAATTCTCCCGCTATGCAGAAGGGCCTGAATACGCTGAAGAACAAGGAGACCGACCTGAGCTCTCCCCAGAAGCGTGGCGTCTGCACCGCCGTCAGAACTGCGACCCCCAAGAAGCCCAACTCCGCGCTCCGTAAGATCGCCCGTGTGCGTCTGACCAACGGCTACGAAGTCACCGCCTACATCCCCGGCGTGGGTCACTCCCTGCAGGAGCACTCCGTCGTGATGATCCGCGGCGGCCGTGTCAAGGATCTGCCCGGCGTCCGTTACCACATCATCCGTGGTACGCTGGATACCCAGGGTGTGTCCGGCCGTATGCAGGCCCGTTCCAAGTACGGCGCAAAGCGCCCCAAGAGCAAGTAAAACTTGCAGCATGAGCTTTGCCGAAAAGGTTTCTTATATACTATATATAAAAATACCTCTTTGGCAGGCCGTACAACAGCCTTCGCGAGCTGTTGAGTACCTGTGAAATCATATTTTTATGAAGGAGGGAAGCATAGTGCCCAGAAGAGGTAATGTTCCCAAGAGAGAGATCTTGCCCGATCCTATGTACAACTCCGTGCTGGTGACCAAGCTGGTCAACAGCATCATGTTGGACGGTAAAAAGGGCGTCGCCCAGAAGGTCGTTTACGGTGCCTTTGACATCATCAAGGACAAGACCGAGAAGGATCCTCTGGAAGTGTTCACCCAGGCGATGGAAAACATCATGCCCAGCCTGGAAGTCAAGGCCCGCCGTGTGGGCGGCGCCACCTATCAGGTCCCCATGGAAGTTCGTCCCGCCCGTCGTCAGACCCTGGGTCTGCGCTGGCTGACCAACTACTCCCGCGCCCGCGGTGAGCGCACCATGGCCGAGCGCCTGGCCGGCGAGATCATGGACGCCGCCAACAACACCGGCTCTGCCGTGAAGAAGCGCGAGGACACCCACAAGATGGCGGAGTCCAACAAGGCTTTCGCCCACTTCCGCTGGTAATCATACCAACGACACAAAAAGGAGAACGGTATGCCGAGAAAGGTTACACTGGAAAACACAAGAAATATCGGCATCATGGCACACATCGATGCAGGCAAGACCACGACCACAGAGCGTATTCTGTACTACACGGGCGTGAACTACAAGCTGGGTGAGACGCACGAGGGTACCGCTACCATGGACTGGATGGAGCAGGAGCAGGAGCGTGGTATCACCATCACCTCCGCCGCGACCACCTGCTACTGGAAGGGCAGCAAGAACCAGTTCCCGCAGACCCGCCTGAACATCATCGACACCCCGGGCCACGTGGACTTCACTGTTGAGGTTCAGCGTTCCCTGCGCGTGCTGGATGGCTCTGTGACCGTTCTGTGCGCCAAGGGCGGTGTGGAACCCCAGTCCGAGACCGTGTGGCGTCAGGCTGACGAA
>ENA-OURP01000350-OURP01000350.1-human-gut-metagenome-genome-assembly--contig:-NODE-350-length-12216-cov-2.41666_pt1 | contig 12216 bp, 9 predicted proteins | sample MGYA00242101_ERZ508991 | MGnify/ENA primary metagenome ERZ508991 (study PRJEB26280, sample SAMEA2338730) | human gut metagenome | biome: human gut; feature: human-associated habitat; material: faeces...
GGGGATGGGGAGCCACTTCTCGCAAAAGTCCGCATAGACGTGGAGCATCTTCTTGGCCTCCTCCTCGGCCTCCTCCTTGGTGGCGTGGGCGGTATGGCCCTCCTGCCACAGAAACTCGCTCGTGCGCAGGAAGGGGCGCGTGCGCATCTCCCAGCGCATCACGTTGCACCACTGGTTGCACATCAGGGGCAGGTCGCGGTAGGAGTGGATCCAGTTCTTATAGGTATTCCAGATGATGGTCTCGGAGGTGGGGCGGATGATCAGCTCCTCCTCGAGTTTGGCGGCGGGGTCCACCTCGATGTCGCTGCCGTCCTCGGTGGTACGGAGGCGGTAGTGGGTGACGACGGCACACTCCTTGGCGAAGCCCTTGACGTGCTCGGCCTCGCGGGCGAAGAAGTTTTTGGGAATGAGCAGGGGGAAGTAGGCGTTCTGCACACCCGTCTCCTTGAACATCGTGTCGAGCTGATGCTGCATCTTCTCCCAGATAGCATAGCCGTAGGGCTTGATCGTCATGCAGCCTCTCACGGCGGACTGCTCGGCCAGGTCGGCCTTCATCACCAAGTCGTTGAACCACTGAGAGTAGTTCTCGCTGCGCTTGGTGAGATTCTTAAGTTCTTTTGCCATATTCTTTAGTCGAATTTTGTTGTTGTCTTCCGAAATCCCCATCGCGATTAGTATTATTCCTATAATGAAATAGGAGAAATCCTTTGCTCGCATGGGTGCAAATTTCTAATTTTGCCGCAAAAGTACAAAAAATAACTCGCATTGGGCCCCTTTTTGGGGAATTTGTTATAACTTTGCGTGAAGAAACGAATGTGAAAACAATATAAAGAACAATACAAATAGAACGATTATGAAGAAGTTACAGATGTTTACGGCAGGCCTTTGCCTGCTCACCGTAGTGAGTTGCCAAACGAAGCAGGGCACGGGTACGTTGGTAGGAACGGGTGCTGGCGCCGTCATCGGCGGCATTGTCGGCAACCTGATCGGCAAGAACACCAAGGGCACGGCCATCGGTGCCGCCGTGGGTGCCGCCGTGGGTGCTGGTGCGGGCACGCTGATCGGTCGCCACATGGACAAGGTGGCCGAGGAGGCAGCTTCGAACGTGAACAACGCCAAGGTGGAGACCGTGACGGACGCCAACGGACTGCCTTGTGTGAAAATGACCTTCGCCTCGGGTCTGCTCTTCGCCACCAACAAGTCAGACCTCTCGTCGGGTGCCATGAGCGACCTCTCGCGCACTGCCACCGTGCTGAAGGGCAACACCGACTGCGACGTGGCGATTATCGGCCACACCGACAAGTCGGGCAACGACAACATCAACATCCCGCTGTCGCAGCGCCGTGCTGAGAGCGTGGCCAACTACCTGAAGGCGCAGGGCGTCTCCTACGGTCAGATCCGTTCCATCCAGGGCGTGGGTAGCTCGCAGCCTGTGCCGGGCCACGAGAACAACGTGAAGGATGCTGCCAACCGCCGTGTGGAGGTCTATCTCTACGCCAGCGAGGCGATGATCAAGAAGGCCGAGGCCGGCACGCTCAACTAATTCCCCAAGCTCCCACCTGGGGCCGCAAAGGCCCTGGGCCTCGGCAAAGGGGCTGAGGACAGAGAAAAAAGCAAGCCACCCGATCGCTGCTCAAAGGAGCGGAGGTCGGGTGGCTTTTTGATGATGTGGCGCCTTAAAAGGGCTTTTCTGAGGACGGGGGCGCTACGACTGCACGGGGCCGCACTCCACGCGGTCCATCGCCACGTCGGTGGCTTCGCAGGGCACGGCCTCGACCAGCTGGAAGGGGAAGCAGAGGCCCAACTTATAGACATCGGCGGCCTGGGCGAGGAAGCGGTCGTAGTAGCCACGGCCGCGCCCGAGGCGGTGGCCCTGGGCGTCGAAGGCCATGCCGGGGATGATGGCACAATCGACGGAGGCGTAGTCGGTGAAGGCGGTGCCCTGGGGCTCAAGGATGTGGAAGTCGTCGCTGAGCGCCATCTCCGTAGTGGGTAGATACTCCCTGATCTCCATCTCCGTCCTGCTGATGACCACGGGTAGCAGCACGCGCTTGCCCATCCTCAGCGCGGCGGCGATGAGGCCCGGGGTATAGACCTCGTCGGGCAGCGAGTGGTAGAGCAGCACGGTCTGTGCCTCCCGGAAACGGGGGGCGGCCAGCACGGCCTCGACGATGGGTTGCGACAGGGCCACCAGTTCCTCGTCGGTATGGTGCGCCTTGCGCTGGCGGATGTACTGGCGCAGCGACTTCTTGGACAGAGCGCTGGTCTCCCTGTCTTTTCCCTCTATGTTTTGATCTTCCATGCTTTTTGTAATCTATGCTTTTATCCTCTGTTTTTCAGTCCTACATACCTTCTATCTCCTGGGCTCCATCTCGCTGGTGGCGCGGCGGGGCTTGGCCGCGGCGGCCTTCTTGGGGAAGGCCTCGTGGCGCTTGATGACGCCGATGGCGGCCTCGACCACGGGGTCGTCCTGGTTGAGATACTCCATGAGGGCCTGCTCGTCGAGCATGTTGTAGATGACGCGGCTGCTGATGAAGCGGTCGAGCAGGTGGTAGGAGCGACGGATCATGAGGTTGCGCCGCGGCAGGCCGTTGTGGGTGCCGAAGGTGGCAAACTGATCGACGAGGCCCTGGCCCTGCAGATAGTTGGCCAGGTCGATGACCTCGGTGAGCGTGCGCAGGTGGGGGCGGTTGGCGTCGGTGTAGTTGAAGGCAAACTGGAGGATCAGTCCGCTCATGACGGCCTGCTTGTAGTAGGAGGTGATGTCGGTCGTGTCCTCGGCCACGAAGATGTCGGGCGTGATGCCGCCACCGCCATAGACGGGGCGTCCGAGCGTGGTGTGGTAGGCGGGACCCGTATGGTGGATGCTGTCGCCGGAGAAGAGCTCGCCCCGCTCGTAGCGCTGGAGGAGGTCCTGGTCGTAGTCGGCCTCGTCGCCGAGCTTGTAGGGCTTCTGTATGCAGCGGCCCGAGGGCGTGTAGTAGCGGGCGATGGTGAGGCGGATCTCGCTGCCGTCGGGGAATCCGATCTGCTGCTGCACGAGGCCCTTGCCGAAGGATCGGCGGCCGACGATGGTGCCGCGGTCGTTGTCCTGGATGGCACCGGCGAAGATCTCGGCCGAGGAGGCCGAGGCCTCGTTGATGAGGACGACCAGCGGGATGGTCTGATAGGCGCCGCGCCCGCTGCTGCGGTAGTCGCGGCGGGGACTCTTGCGGCCCTGCGTATAGACGATGAGACGGTCCTTGGGCAGAAACTCGTCGGCCATCTGTATGGCGCTCTCAAGGTAGCCGCCGTTGTTGTCGCGCAGGTCGATGATGAGGCTCGAGAAGCCCTGCTGCGAAAGCGAGGCCAGCGAGGCCAGCATCTCCATGTAGGTCTTCTGGCCGAAGGACTTGATGCGGATGTAGCCCGTGCTGTCGTTGAGCATGTAGGTGGCGGCGATGCTCGGCGTGACGATGTCGGCGCGGGTGATGGTGAAGCGCTTCACGGCCTTCGTGCCATAGCGCACCACGCCCACCTCCACCTTCGTGCCCTTGGGGCCCATCAGGCGGCGGCGCGCCTCGGTGTCGGTGACGACCTGGCCGACGAAGGGCTTGCCATCGACCTCGACGATCTTGTCGCCGGCCAGCAGGCCCATCTTCTCGGCGGGACCGCCCTTGATGACGTTGCCCACGTTGATGGTGTCGCGCTGGATGGTAAACTCGATGCCCACGCCGGAGAACGAGCCCTTGAGCTCGCTGTTGACCTTCTGCACGTCCTCGGCGGAGATGTAGGTGGAGTGGGGGTCGAGCTGGGCGAGGATCTGGGGGATGGCCTTGTCCACGAGGTCATCGATATTGACCGAATCGACATACTGGTCGTCGATGATGCGCAGCAGGTTGTTGAGGCGGTTGCTGCCGTTGTTGATGATGCTGAGGCGGTTGCCCGAGAAGTGGTTGGCGTAGAACGTGCCGACAAGGATGCCGAAAACGACGCTCACGGCCATGAGCAAGGGGGTAAACCGGTTGGATTTTTTCTTTGACATAACGATCGATGACAGGAGCCGCGCCGACCGGGGTGTCCGGACGGACGGGCGCCTGGGTGCTTGCAGTGCTTGGAATGCTATATACTACATATTATGATTAGACAGGGAGGTCGAGGGGCAGGTGCTCCACCTCCACGCTGGCGCGCCGCAGCAGGTCGATGCCGTCGGTGAGCCGGTACTGCTCGGCATAGACCACGCGCCGTATGCCAGCCTGGATGATGAGTTTGGCACACTCGATGCAGGGCGAGGCGGTGACGTAGAGCGTGGCCTGGTCGCTGTTGTTGCCACTGCGCGCCAGTTTGGTGATGGCGTTGGCCTCGGCGTGGAGCACGTAGGGGTGGGTCACGCCGTGGGCGTCCTCGCAGACGTTCTCAAATCCGCTCGGCGTGCCGTTGTAGCCGTCGCTGATGATCATCTTCTCCTTCACCACCAGCGCACCCACCTTGCGGCGCTGGCAGTAGGAGTTTTCGGCCCAGATGGCTGCCATGCGCAGGTAGCGCAGGTCGAGAAGCCGTTGCTTGCCCGTATCTTTCATCTTGTCTTGCTTTTTCTCTGTCTATATTTTGGAAATCTCTCTGATTGCGCGGGGAAATGGTTCCTCGGCATAGGGGGAATGTCATTGCTTCTTGATGCCGTCGCGGCGCAGCATGGCGTCGATGGTCGGCTCGTGGCCGCGGAAGCGCTTGTAGAGCGTCATGGGGTGCTCCGTGCCGCCCTTGGAGAGCACGCAGTCGCGGAAGCGCTGCGCTGTGGCCTGGTCGAAGATGCCGTGCTCCTGGAAGGCTCCGAAGGCATCGGTCTCCAACACCTCGGCCCACTTGTAGCTGTAGTAGCCCGCGGCGTAGCCTCCCGCCATGATGTGGGAGAACTGCGTCGTCATGCAGGTCTGCGGCAGTTGCTGGCCGATGATGGCCTTCTGCCAGGCCGCCTTCTCAAAGGGGATGATGTCGGCCTCGAAGGGCTCCTTCTGCGTATAGTAGGCCATGTCGAGCAGGCCGAAACTCACCTGGCGCAGGCAGGCCGAGGCCACATGGTAGTTGCGGCTCTGGCGGATGCGGTCGATGAGGTCGTCGGGAATGGGCTCGCCCGTCTCGTAGTGGAAGGCGAAGGTGCGGAGAAAGTCGCGCTCCGTGGCGTAGTTTTCCATAAACTGCGAGGGCAGTTCGACGAAGTCCCACCAGACGTTGGTGCCGGAGAGCGACTCGAAGCGCGTGTTGGCGAACATGCCGTGGAGGGCGTGGCCAAATTCGTGGAGGAAGGTCTCCACCTCGCCCAGGCGCAGCAGGGCGGGTCGGTCGTCGGTGGGCTTGCTGAGGTTCATCACCAGCGAGACGTTGGTGCCGTCCTTCTCGATCCACTGGCCCTGGTACTCCGTCATCCAGGCGCCGCCGCGCTTGCCCTTGCGCGGATAGAAATCGACGAAGAGCACGGCCAGGTAGCTGCCGTCGCGGTCATAGACCTCGTAGGGGCGCACGTCGGGGTGATAGACGGGAATCTCCTTGTTCTCGCGGAAGGTGATGCCGTAGAGGCGCGTGGCCAGTCCGAAGACGCCCTTGATGACGTTTTTCACCTCAAAATAGGGGCGGAGCATCTCGGGGTCGAGGTTGTAGCGGCGCATCTGCAACTTGAAGGAGTAGTAGGCCGTGTCCCAGGGCTGGAAGTCGAAGTCGTCGCCCTCCAGCTCCTTGGCCAGGGCCACGACCTCGGCGCGCTCCTGGACGGCCGTGGGCTTGTAGGCCTCGATGAGGTCGTCGAGCAAGCGATAGACGTTCTGGGCCGAGGAGGCCATGCGATATTCCATCACGTAGTCGGCGTAGGTCTCGTAGCCCAGGAGCTGGGCCAGTTCGCGCCGCAGGTTGACCAGCCGCTTGCAGATGTCGAGGTTGCACTCCTCGCCCTCGGTGCAGAGCGTGCCATGGGCCATGAAGACCTGCTGGCGAAGGTCGCGGCGGTCGGCGTACATCATGAAGGGACCGTAGCTCGGGGCGTCGAGGGTGATGATCCAGCCCTCCTTGCCCTCCTCGCGGGCAGCCGTGGCAGCAGCCTCGCGCACGGTCTCGGGCAGTCCGCTGAGGTCGGCCTCGTCGGTCAGGTGGAGCTTGAAGGCCTTGGTGGCCTTGCGCAGGTTTTGAGAGAACTGCAGCGACAGACGGCTGGCCTCCTCCGTCAACTGGCGGAAGCGGTCCTTGCCTGCCTCGTCGAGCAGCGCGCCACTGCGGACGAAGGCCTCGTAGCTCTCGCGCAGCAGCGTCTCCTCCTCGGCGGTGAGGGGACGGTGGTGGGCCTTCACCTTCTGCAGACGCTCGAAGACGCGCGGATTGAGGCTGATGTCGTTGGCGTGCTTGGTCAGCAGCGGGCTCATCTTCTGCGCCAGCGCCTCCATCTCCTCGTTGCCCTCGGCGGAGAGGAGGTTGAAGAACACGCCACTGACGCGCCCGAGGAGGTTGTAGTAGTCCTTCGGATGGTCGTCGTGGTCGCGCACGAGGGTGTTGTCGAACGTGGGCTCGGCAGGGGCGGCGAGCATCTGCTCCACCTCCTCGTCCTCACGGCGCATGCCCTCCAGCATCGCCTCCTCCACGTCCTGGAGGGTGAAGCGGCCGAAAGGCGGCGTGTTGTGGGGCGTGCCGTAGGGCAGGAGGAAGGGATTCTCGTGCTTCGGTTGCGTCGCTATATCTTTCTCTTCTGTGCTCATTGCTAATTCTCTCTTGTGCTTGGTGTCGGGGTGGGGCGGGGCACGTCGGCCGTGGCCGCTTCCACCTTAATAATATATTCTTTTAACGATAATGCAAAATTACGGAGTTTTCCCGAAGTACGCAAGTGGGGATGGGAAAAAATGCTTTTCGGAGTGACAAATAGCCGTCCTCCCGATGCTCTCGTCGCCTCGGGCCCCGAGTTTTCCAGCAATCGGAAAGAAAAATCGGGGCACATTTTGCTTTTCGAGAGAAAATGCGTAACTTTGCAAATCATATAACCAGCAAACAAAAGGTATTCAACAAGACAGATAGCGACAGTCATGGAATTAGCTACGAAATATGACCCCAGGGAAGTGGAGTCGAAATGGTATCAGTATTGGTTGGACCACAAGCTCTTCAGCAGCCGGCCCGACGGGCGAGAGCCCTACACGGTGGTCATCCCGCCGCCCAACGTGACGGGTGTGCTCCACATGGGCCACATGCTCAACAACACCATTCAGGATATCCTCGTGCGCCGCGCGCGCATGGAGGGAAAGAACGCCTGCTGGGTGCCGGGCACGGACCATGCGAGCATCGCCACGGAGGCCAAGGTCGTCGCACGGCTGGCCGAGGAGGGCATCAAGAAGAGCGACCTCACCCGTGAGGAGTTTCTCCGCCATGCCTGGGACTGGACCCACGAGCACGGTGGCATCATCCTCAAGCAGCTGCGACGTCTCGGCGCCTCCTGCGACTGGGACCGCACGGCCTTCACGATGGACGAGGAGCGGCATCCATGTCTTTGTCGATCTCTACAAGAAGGGACTCATCTATCGCGGCGTACGCATGGTCAACTGGGACCCGAAGGCCAAGACGGCCCTCTCCGACGAGGAGGTGGTCTATAAGGAGGAGCACAGCAAGCTCTACTATCTGAAATACTACGTGGCGCCCGAGGACCAGGCGAGCGTGGAGCGCAAGGACGAGGCCAACGTCATGCACCGCGACGACCGCGGATGGTACGCCGTAGTGGCCACCACGCGCCCCGAGACCATCATGGGCGACACGGCCATGTGTATCAACCCCGACGACGCCAAGAACACGTGGCTCAAGGGCAAGCACGTCGTCGTGCCGAAGGTGGGACGCACGATCCCCGTCATCGAGGACGGCTACGTCGATATCGAGTTTGGTACGGGCTGCCTCAAGGTGACGCCGGCCCACGATATCAACGACCACGCCCTCGGACTGAAGCACAACCTGGAGACCATCGACATCTTCAACGACGACGGCACCATCTCGGAGGCCGCCGGACTCTATGTCGGACTCGACCGCATGGACGTGCGCAAGCAGATCAGCCGCGACCTCAACGAGGCGGGACTGATGGAGAAGATCGAGGACTACACCAACAAGGTGGGATTCTCCGAGCGCACCAACGTGGCCATCGAGCCCAAGCTCTCCACACAATGGTTCCTCAGCATGCAGCATTTTGCCGACATCGCCCTCGCACCGGTGATGGACGACGAGATAGAGTTCTATCCCAAGAAGTATAAGAACACCTACCGCCACTGGCTGGAGAACATCAAGGACTGGTGTATCTCGCGTCAGCTCTGGTGGGGCCACCGCATCCCGGCCTGGTACTACCGTCCGCAGGGCGAAGCAGCAGCCGAGGGACCGAAGGTGGGCGAGGTCTTCGTCGATGAGGACCTGAAGGGCGTGATGACGCAGGCGCAGGCGAAGTATCCGCAGGCGCAGTTGCAGGAGGCCGACTTCCAGCAGGACGATGACGCGCTTGACACCTGGTTCTCCTCATGGCTGTGGCCGATCTCCCTCTTCGACGGCATCAACAAGCCCGACAACGAGGAGATCAACTACTATTTCCCGACCTCCGACCTCGTGACGGGTCCGGATATCATCTTCTTCTGGGTGGCGCGCATGATCATGGCGGGCTACGAGTATCGCAACGACAAGCCCTTCAAGCACGTCTATTTCACGGGTATCGTGCGCGACAAATTGGGCCGCAAGATGTCGAAGAGCCTCGGCAATTCGCCCGACCCCATCGAGCTCATCGAGAAGTATGGCGCCGACGGCGTGCGCATGGGCATGATGCTGAGTGCGCCCGCGGGCAACGACATCCTCTTCGACGAGACGCTCTGCGAGCAGGGACGCAACTTCAACAACAAGATATGGAACGCCTTCCGACTGGTGAAGGGCTGGGAGGTGTCGGCAGACGCCGAGCAGGACGAGGCGAGCCGCATCGCCACGCGCTGGTTTGAGAGCAAACTCCGGGAGGCCTATGCCGAGATGGACGCCCACTTCGCCCAGTATCGCATCTCCGACGCGCTCATGACGGTCTATCGACTCTTCTGGGACGAGTTCTCCAGCTGGTATCTGGAGATGGTGAAGCCAGCCTACAAGGACGGCAAGGCACAGCCCGTGGCCCAGGCCACCTACGACGCCACGCTGCGCTTCTTTGACGCGCTGCTGCGCATGCTCCATCCCTTCATGCCGTTTATCACCGAGGAACTTTGGCAACACCTCGCCGACCGCAAGGAGGGCGAGAGCATCATGGTGGAGTGTCAGACTGTGGAGAAGCCGACGGAGGCCGACGCGCGTCTCTGTGAGGAGTTTGAGGCGGTCAAGCAAGTGGTGGCAGGTGTCCGCTCCGTGCGCAATCAGAAGAACATCGCTCCACGCCAGCAGCTCGTCCTCCAGGCCGTGGGCACCAACGAGGTGGCTGCTTACGACGCGGCCATCCTGAAGATGGCCAACCTGGAGAAGATAGAGGTGGTGGAGGCCAAGGCCGCCGACGCCTCCGGATTCATGGTCGGCAAGTCGGAGTGGGCCGTGCCCGTGGGAAGCCTCATCGATGTGGAGGCCGAACTGGAGAAGGCAAAGAAGGAGCTCGCCCACCTGGAGGGATTCCTCACGGGGGTGACGAAGAAGCTCTCCAACGAGAACTTCGTGGCTCACGCGCCGGCAGCGGTCGTAGAGAAGGAACGTAAAAAACAAGCTGACGCCATGGAGAAGATTGCCATGGTGAAGGCTATGATCAAAGCGTTAAAGTGAAGCAAGTAGCGACTTGCTAGTGTTAAAAGTATGTAATCAAATTGACATTTGGAAGGGTCGCCGAGATGTGAATCTCGGCGGCTTTTTTTTATTTACGCTCGGACTGAACGTCGGAGGAAAATAGTGAGACTACTTGGTCAAAGCGCAGGTGGAAAACTATTCTGCCAACTTTTCCCTCACGCGATCCATGAGCCATGCGTCCTGCTGGGCAATGGTCAGGTGGCTATTGTCGAGGACGATGGCGTCGTCGGCCTGGCGCAGCGGCGAGACTTCGCGGTGGCTGTCCATATAGTCTCGGTCCTGGACGTTCTTCAGGATACTCTCGTAGTCGGCGGGCTGGCCCTTGGCCTGCAACTCCTTGTAGCGCCGCTCAGCGCGCACCTCAGCCGATGCGGTGACGAAGATCTTGAGTTCGGCCTTCGGGAAGACGACGGTGCCGATATCGCGGCCATCCATCACGATGCCCTTGCCCTCACCCATGGCTTGCTGCTGGCGCACCAGCATCTCGCGGACGAAAGGCTGGGCTGCCACGATGCTCACACGGCTCGACACTTCGAGGCCACGGATCTTCTGTTCCACGTTCTCCCCATTGAGGCAGGCGTCGGCATGGCCCGTCTCGGGGTTGAGGCGGAAGTCGATGCGTACCTGGGGCAGCAGCGCGCTCAGGCGATCGGCGTCGAGCGTGTCCTCGGCGTCGAAAAGATGCTCGCGAAGGGCAAACAACGTGACGGACCGGTACATGGCACCTGTATCCACATAAACGTAGCCCAGTCGGTGGGCCAGTTCCTTGGCCATCGTGCTCTTTCCGCAAGAGCTGTAACCGTCGATGGCTATCACAATTTTCTTCATATCAAAATATACTACAAATGGTCTGATGTAAAACGAATGGTGTGGGGAAGGAGGAAAGCCTTCTGCTGGGATGGTAGGTCAGAAGGTGTAACCCACGTTGAGGATCAGCGAATGGCTGCTGACATGATATTTGCCGTAGGCCACGTTGAGGCGGAAGCGCTCCAGGTTGAGTCCGGCGCCGAAACTCAGTCCGGCTCCGTGGGCGCTCTCCTCGTCGCCTTCGCCCATCTTCATCTCCTCGGCGCGGCGGAAGTTGTAGCCCAAGCCCGCCCAGATGCTCTCCGAGAAGAGGATGTCGGCACCCAGGCAGAGGTGGTTGGCGAAGCGGTAGTCGTAGTGGGTCATGTCGATCAGCGTGGCCGAGACGCGCACGGGCAGTCCCTGGAAGGTCTTGCTCACGCCCAGCTGGAGGTCGAAGGGCATCTTGCCAAAATCGTCGTTGTAGGCCTTCACCTCGCCACCAAGGTTCTTGGCGACGACGCTGATCGACCATTCGCGCTCCGGCATATACCAGTTGAGTCCGAGATCGACGGCCACACCCATGGAGCTATAGTCGGCGATGTGGGAATAGACATACTTGGCCGTGATGCCGCCCACGACATTGCGCGCCAACTGGTAGGCCAGCGTGCCCTCTATGGCAAACTCGTTGGCAGAGAACGTGCCCACCTGCGTACCCGTGGCGTCGGTCTCCTTCATCGAGCCGTAGTTGATATACTTGACGCCGCCCACCACCGTGGCCTTGGGCGCAAGCACCTTGGTGTAGGACGCGCTCGCATAGCTCACGCCGCTCATGTAGTTCATGTAGTTGAGCCCGGCCGTGCGGTCGCTCACAGAGGCTGCCAGGGCGGGGTTGGAGAAGACGAGCGAGGGGTCGTCCTCGATGATGGTGATATTCTCGCCACCCAACGCGGCAGCATGCGCACTCACGGGGAGGCGCAGGAAGTTGTATTCCGTTTGGCTCTCCTGTCCCCATGCCAGCGAGGGCAGAAATGCTAATAGGAGGGCATAAATGGCTTTTTTCATTTAACGTTTTCTAATTTCAGCACAAAGATACGGCTTTTTTCAAATATCTTCGCTATTTTTGCATGCGTAAAAGCGATACAGAGTCCGTCTTCACCCTAATATAACGGCAAAAGGCGGCATTTAGTGTTTAAGCGGTTTGGAAAACGAGAAAACAAAACGTGCGGATTTGGAGCGACATCACCTGACGGGGTTTCTGTTGGGGCTGGTGGTGGCCTCGTCGTTGGTCTATACGGCGCTGGAATATACCACGGGGGGCGACGTCCTCGACATTCCTACGAAGATGGATCTCGACAAACTGCATCGCGACACCACGATGATGGTGGCCATCGACCGCGAGGATGACGCCTCGGCACAGAAGCCGGACCGCCACCAGGACGTGAAGGACCGCCTCAACATCAAGGTGGCGGATCTCAACCGGGTGGATGGCGCCAGAAAAGGGGCGGACCATACCGACGCGAGCGAGGCGCCAAGTGGAGGCGAGGCCGTGCTGGACGACGTCATCCCCGTGGAGAAACCCGTCGAGGAGCAGCCCACGCTCATGCCGCCACTGCCTCTGGCCATCAAGGAGTCGCCTCCTGTACCCGTCTC
>ENA-OURP01000351-OURP01000351.1-human-gut-metagenome-genome-assembly--contig:-NODE-351-length-12200-cov-5.67616_pt1 | contig 12200 bp, 4 predicted proteins | sample MGYA00242101_ERZ508991 | MGnify/ENA primary metagenome ERZ508991 (study PRJEB26280, sample SAMEA2338730) | human gut metagenome | biome: human gut; feature: human-associated habitat; material: faeces...
GAGGACACCCTATTGTCCGCGATGGAGACTGCCGGAAAAGAGGATATGCCGGAGGATGCCGAGCGAAAAGGTCTGGGGACACCGGCCACTCGTGCCGGTATTTTGGAAAAGCTGGTATCTGCCGGTTTTCTGGAACGAAAAAAGAACAGGAAAACGGTGCAGCTTCTCCCTTCCCACGATGCAGTCTCCCTGATCACAGTCTTGCCGGAACAGCTGCAATCGCCGCTTCTGACTGCCGAGTGGGAGTACCGCCTGGGCGAGATCGAGCGCGGGCAGCTTGCCCCGGAGGAGTTTCTGGACGGGATCAGCACCATGCTGAAAGATCTGGTGGGAACTTATCAGGTCATCAAGGGAACCGAGTACCTGTTCACTCCGCCCCGTGAGGTGGTGGGCAAATGCCCCCGCTGCGGCGGTGAAGTTGCAGAATTGCAAAAAGGCTTCTTCTGTCAGAACAAAGATTGCAAATTTGCAATCTGGAAAAACAACAAATGGTGGGCTGCCAAGAAAAAACAGCCGACCAAGGCTGTGGTGTCTGCACTGCTTAACGATGGCCGTGTCCGTGTGACGGGCCTATATTCGGAGAAAACCGGAAAGACCTACGATGCCGCTGTGGTTTTGGAGGATGATGGACAGTACGCTAACTTCAAGCTGGAATTTGACCAGCGGAAAGGAGGCAGCCGATGAAGCTCTCTTTAGCGGAACGGGAAACCATTCTCCTCTATAATCAGGCAGAACCAATGGCTGAGATCTATACCCATGATCCCCGTCTGATGGAGAAGCTGGATCTGCTGGCAAAAAAGCACCCCGACCAGATCACCCGAAAGGACGCCCATAACTTTACCGTCCCAAAGCGGTGTGTATCAGTCCGGGAGCCATATAGCGCAGAACGCCGCAAAGCCGCCAGTGAGCGTGCGAAAGCCGCCGGATACCAGCCTCCTATGCGAAAGTCCGGCAGTTAAAGGCACATGACAGAGAATGTATTTGAAGCAGTCAAGCAGTCGGTCAGCACCAGAGATGCGGCAGCGTTTTATGGGATCGAGGTCAAACGAAATGGCATGGCCTGCTGTCCCTTTCACGATGATAAGAACCCAAGCATGAAGGTAGACCAGCGGTTCCACTGCTTTGGCTGCGGTGAAGATGGGGATGTGATCGACTTTACCGCAAAGCTCTTTGACCTCTCCTCAAAAGAAGCGGCGGAGAAACTGGCACAGGACTTTGGCCTGATCTATGACAGTCAGGCCCCTCCCCGCAGGAGATATGTCCGGCAGAAAACCGAGGCACAAAAGTTTCGGGAGGACCGGCAGCGGTGTTATCGCGTACTGTCCGATTACTACTATCTGCTGAAAAAATGGGAGGCCGACAATTCTCCCCGGACACTGGAGGAAGAACCGCACCCCCGTTTTGTGGAAGCAATCCAGAAAAAAATCTATGTAGAGTACCTGCTGGACCTTTTTCTGTATGAAAGTGAAGAAGAACAAAGGGCATGGATTGCAGAACACACAGCAGAAATCACACACTTGGAAAGGAGATTGAAAATCATGGCTGAGAACAAACCCACCAACCGAGAGCGGCTAAGGGAAATCACAGATGGCATCGAGCAGGGCATCAAAGAACTGTTTGAGAGTGAAAAGTATATGCGCTATCTGTCCGTCATGTCCCGCTTCCACCGCTATTCGGTAAACAACACCATGCTCATCTATATGCAGAAGCCGGACGCCACTTTGGTAGCCGGATACAATAAGTGGAAAGACCAGTTTGAGCGTCATGTTAAAAAGGGAGAACATGGCATTACCATCATCGCCCCCACACCGTACAAGAAGAAAATCGAGGAGCAGAAACTGGACCCGGATACCAAGGCTCCGATTCTGGATAAAGACGGAAAGATCATCACAGAGGAAAAAGAAATCGAGATCCCCATGTTTCGCCCGGTCAAGGTCTTTGATGTGAGCCAGACTGATGGGAAACCTTTGCCGGAGCTTGCTTCCTCCCTTTCCGGCAATGTGCCAAATTATGAGGCATTCATGGAGGCTCTGCGCCGCAGCGCACCGGTGCCGATCACTTTTGAAGCAATGGCCGCCGATACGGACGGCTATTTTTCTGCCGATCATCAGAAAATCGCCATTCGTCAGGGCATGAGTGAGGTGCAGACGGTTTCGGCCACAGTACACGAGATTGCCCACAGCAAGCTCCACAATCAGAAAAAGATTCAGATTGCCAATGACGAGCAATATCAGGAGATCGAGCTGTTTGATAAACCCGGTCTGTTCTCCAATGGGCGGATTGCCCGTGATAATCTGCCGGAGGGCGTTTATTGCTATGACCTGCGCGGTTCTGACTACGACCCCGGAGAGCCGGTCTGTGTAGAAGAACAAGTGGTTGTAAACCATGCAGGTTCCGTTCTGCTGACAGAGCCGTTGGAGCTGGCGGAAGATGGACGCCTGATGCTGACCGAGGAAGAAGGGCTGAATTTTGTTGGCGGCTTTTCTACCCTCGCCCAGTTTTTGCAAGAACAGAGGAAAGATCGCCACACGGAGGAAGTGGAGGCTGAAAGCATCTCCTACGCAGTCTGCAAATATTTTGGCATCGAGACAGGAGAAAACAGCTTTGGCTATATTGCAAGCTGGAGTCAGGGCAAGGAGCTGAAAGAGCTGAGAGCCAGTTTGGAGACCATCAACAAAACCTCCGGCACTTTGATCTCCGACATTGAGCGCCACTATAAGGAAATCTGCAAAGAGCGTGGAATTGACCCCCATGCAAAGGCAGAGCCGGAAACCGCCCCGATAGAGCAGCCAGCAGATGCCGCTAAGGTATCTGATAGACAGCCAACCGGCAATCTGACTTACTATGTAGCAGAGTGCATGGAATTTCCAAACCTCGGAGAATACCACGATAACTTGTCTTTGGAGGAAGCAATCCGCATTTATCAGGAGATTCCGGCAGAACGAATGAACGGGATCAAGGGCATTGGTTTTGAGCTGAAAGACGGAAGCGACTATGAAGGACCTTTTCCGATTTTGACCGGCCAGACCATTGACCTGGACACCATTCAGGCAATCGACTATTACCGTGATAATCCGTTGGTGCAAAAAGCGGTAAAGGAACTGGCTGCGGCCATGCCGGAAATGGAGGTGGTGGGAGCAGATGCCAACCAGCAGGAGGCCTTGTTTCTGATCGACGATGCCACCTATCTTCATATCCAGTCCTGTGACAGTGGCTGGGACTATACCCTTTATGATGCCGCAACCATGAAAGAGACGGATGGTGGTCAGCTGGATATGCCGGAGCTTTCCCGCATGAAGGCAGTTCTCCAGATTTGTGATGATAACGATCTGGACAGCACTTCGCTCAGACGCGCTCCCTTGTCTATGGTTGAGACCTTGCAGGAAGCTGCTTATGAGCAGATGCAGGCAGAGGCAAGTCAGATGACCGCTTCTGCCCAGCTGCCGGAAGCGCAGGAGCAGGCACTGGATGAATACCCCATGCCGGATGAGCAGGTCTCCACACCAGATATGCAGGAATACGGCTACTCCTATGATGGGATGTTCCCTGTTACCAGAGAACGGGCGCTGGAACTGGATGCCGCCGGTTTGACCGTTTATGTGCTGCATGAGGACAATACGGAGAGCATGGTGTTTGACCCGCAGGAAATCATGGATCATGGCGGTCTTTTTGGCGTGGATCGTGAGGAATGGGAGAAAAGCCCTCAGTTCCACGAAAAGGTCATGGAGCGTCAGGAACATCAGCAGGAACGCGAACAGGCATTTCTATCCCAGAACAGAGATTGCTTTGCTATCTATCAGGTGAGCCGTGACGATCCGCAGAATGTGCGCTTTATGAATCTGGATTGGTTAAAGTCCCATGACATTTCCATAGACCGCAGCAATTATGACCTCATTTACACAGCTCCGCTGAGGGAGTCTGGCACGGTACCGGAGCAGCTGGAAAAACTATATGAGCAGTTTAATCTGCAAAAGCCGGCGGATTTTCACAGTCCTTCTATGAGTGTCAGTGACATCGTTGCGATCAAGCAGGACGGTAAGGTATCCTGTCATTACTGTGACAGTGTTGGTTTTACCCAGATCCCCGGATTCCTGCCGGAAAATCCGTTGAAAAATGCGGAGATGGCCGTGGAGGACGATTACGGCATGATCGACGGTATCATCAACAATGGCGCAAAAGAGCCTACGGTGGCAGAGCTGGAACAGCAGGCCCGCAACGGTCAGCCCATTTCCCTCATGGATTTGGCTGCCGCTGCCCATCGGGAGGAACGGGAAAAGAAAAAGTCCGTCATGGAGCAGCTGAAAAGCCAGCCCAAGGCAGAACACAAAAAGATAGCGCCAAAAAAGAGTGCGGAAAGGGAGATTTGATATGGGAAACTTTACTTTTGAGGAAATGAACCTGATGTGCATTTACAATACCGGTAGCCGCACCGGACTGATCGACAGCCTGCGTGAGATGCGCGGCGAGCTGGCCCCGGAGGAAACCGAGCTGCGGGAGTTGACAGACAGCGCACTGGGCAAGCTCCAGGCCATGAGTGATGCCGAGTTTGCCGAGCTGGAGTTGTATCCGGATTTTGACCAGTAAACACTATAATCGCAGGGATGGGGTGGCAATATGCCACCCCACCTTTTTACCCCAAAACTGAAAGGAGGACAGAACACTATGCCAACCAAAGCTGAACTATATGCACAGATGGCGGAGAAGGTAACAACGCAGCTCACGGGGAGCTGGCAGGAATGGGCAGGGTTTCTCACCACTGCTTCCCGACTTTACAAGTACCCGTTCCATGAGCAGTTGATGATCTACGCCCAGCGTCCGGACGCCACCGCCTGTGCAGAGTACGATTTGTGGAATGAAAAGATGGGCCGGTATGTAAGGCGCGGCTCCAAGGGAATTGCTCTGGTGGACGATTCCGGGGACAGGCCCCGCCTGCGCTATGTTTTTGATATTTCCGACACCGGAACCCGTGAACATTCCCGCACTCCCTGGCTGTGGCAGCTGGAGGAGCGCCATTTGGATTCGGTGCAGGCCATGCTTGAGCGCACCTATGATGTTTCCGGTGATGACCTTGCCGGACAGCTCACCGAGGTAGCCGGAAAACTGGCTGAGGAATACTGGACGGAGCATCAGCAGGACTTCTTCTATATCGTTGACGGTTCCTTTTTGGAGGAATATGATGAGTTTAACATCGGAGTACAGTTCAAGGCAGCAGCCACCGTCAGTATCACTTACGCTTTGATGTCCCGCTGTGGACTGGAGCCGGAACGCTACTTCGACCACGAAGATTTCATGGCAATCTTTGATTTCAACACCCCGTCCACCATCGGGGCGCTGGGAACAGCGGTCAGCCAGATCAACCAGCAGGTGCTGCGGCAGATCGGCGTTACCGTCCGAAATGCAGAGCGCGAAGCCAACCAAGAAAGGAGCAAACAAGATGAACAATCCCATGACCTATATCCAGAACGGAGACTATCTGATTCCCGACCTGAAGCTGAGCCAGCAGCCGGAGAAAACCCTGGGCAAGTACGGCAGGATGAGGAAAACCTACCTGAAGGAACACCGTCCCATCCTCTACAACCAGATGTTGCTGAGCGAGAAGCTGTACCCGCACCTTCTGGAGATCGACGAGACCGCCCAGAGCAGACTGGAGCAGATGATGCCCCAGCTGGCGAAAGAAGCGGGAGCCACCGAGGAATTGAAAGCCAGCGATCCCATGAAGTGGGTGGGGCTGATGAACACCTGCAAAGCTCAGGCCGAGGAAATCCTGATGGCGGAGCTTATCAACAGCTGACTCTAAACCTGTTCCTCTCCGAAGCGGAACAGATCCAATCCATAGATGAAGCAGAGAATGTAGCGCATACATCCTCTGCTTTTTCTTTTGCCCAAAATGACATCGACCATGTGCTGCGTTTGGGCGGCAATACAGACCGTCAAAGGGAGCGTGTGGTTGCAGCCTTTGAAAAGCAGAAAACCACCGCTGAGATTGCCGAGATACTGAAAACGCTGTACCACGGCGGCAATGGCCTTGGCAGTGTGAGCGCATGGTATGCCGAGGATGGTATCCATCTTTCCCATGGGAAGTCTGTCCGTTATGACAGGTCTGCCCAGGTCATTTCCTGGGAGAGCGCCGCAGAGCGTATCGGGGAGCTTTTGGAGAGCGGCCAGTTTGCCTCCAATGTGGAGCTTACAGAAGCGGCAGGCTATGAACGCTCCCTCCTCTCGGAAAAGCTCTGGCATCTGTATCACGATCTCAGTGAGGATGCCAGAAAAGCCGGATATTTGTCCTGCCTGTCAGAGATCAAAGGCAATGGTTTCCCAGAGGAGACCCGCCGCCTGACGGAGCAGCTGAGTGACTCGGCTTTCCGCCAGACCCTCAAGGAAGAATACGCTGCCTTCTGGACTGCCTATCAGCAGGACCGTGACCTGTTGCGTTTTCACTATCATAGACCGAGGGAGATCTGGGAGAACTTGAAGGACCTTGACCTGCCCCGCAGGACCTTTTCTTCAGAGCTTTCCCAAGTGCCAACCGTCCAGCACTTTATTACCGAGGATGAGATCGACGCCGCCATGACCGGCGGAAGCAGTTTCGCCGGAGGAAAAGGCCGTATCTATGCGTTCTTCATGGCAAACCATACGGATAAGGAGAAAGTGAGATTCCTCAAAGACGAGTATGGCATTGGCGGACGCTCTCATGCCTTGTCCGGTGCAACACACAGCGGCGAAGATCACGATGGGAAAGGACTGCACTATAAAAAGCAGGACTGCCCGGATGTTCACTTGAACTGGGAAAAGGTTGCCAAGCGCATTACCTCACTTGTCCAGAAAGACCGCTATCTTACCGAACAGGAACAGGCGCAGTATGACAAAATCCAGGCTGAAAAGGAACTGGCCGAAGAAGATGCCATTCAAGCCCAGCAGCTGGAGATGGAAGAAGAAACGCCAAAGCCTATCCTTCGGGAGCAGTTTGAGCAGTATAAGCCTGTGGTGACTGCCGCTATTTCCGAGGATGCCGCATACCGCAATGCCTGCGGGCATTCTGACCGTGAAAATGCTGTCATCGAGGGCAATGCCGCTGTGCGCCGTGCGGTTCTTGGTTCTAAGGATATGGAGCTGATCCGACTCTATTCGGATGTGCCGGAGTTCCGTCAGCGTTTACACCGGGAAGTGATCGACGAGACCTATCCAAAGCTCCATGAGCTTCTGCGCCCTCTTTCTCAGGAAGATATTGATACTGCCCTTTGTGCATGGAACGGCAATATCGAGAGTAAACACGCTGTTGTCCGCTATATGAAAGACCATGCAAGAGAAAAAGATACCGCCGCATGGCTGGCTCAGGAATACGGCGGCAGTAACAGCAACAGCCTGTTTGTTGTCCGTGCCGGCAGCCCGGAGGAAACGCAGCTGCCCTGGCCGAAGGTACAGCGCAGGATTGCCCAGCTCATTCAGGAGGACCGGTTCTATACCGAAGAAGAACAGGACCGTTTTGACGACATCGACCCCATCGCCATCCGGGAAGCTCTGGAAGAAAGAGGGATCGTCAACGGACAGGTGGCAGACACGGAAAAACTGGACAATGCCCCGTTTATCCAACAGGTGATGTCGGATGTAGAGCAGATCGCAGCTGCTGAGACAGAGCAGACTTCCGAAGTTGCTATTTCCGATGAGGAATATGATGCAGTTCGCCGCCCAATTCCGCAAAGAACATCCTATGACCCTGCTGCCCCGGTCTATGCCGTGGGCGATACCGTGTATATCGAGGATGACGCCTATCAGATCACCGAGCTGCGGGAGGACACCGTACAGCTTCTGCCCACCGGGATGGTATATCCCATCTACCGGGCAGAGCGCAAAGAACAGTTCGAGCAGCTGCTTCGGGCAGACCGCCGCAATGCTTACTATACCGAGTTTCTTCCTACTGACCCGGACAAGGCAGATCAGGACTTGCGGGATGTATTGGCTCATGGACTGATGGATGAAGCGGATAAAAAGCAGATTTCCACGCTGCTGCAATCCGGCAGGAGCAACAGCGAGATCGCCTACTGGCTGAGCAGAGCCTATTCCGGTGAGATCGAGACACTGAATCTGGAGACCGGCGATATTGCCGATTACCGTACCACGGCACAGGGCATAGAACTGGAAGTCATGGATGCAGAGGAAAAGCGTCTGGCTATGCTGTATTTCCGCTGGGATGAGGTTGCGCCTTTGCTGCGCGGGATGTATGCCCGTCAGCAGGACGGTTTTGGACAGGAACAGCCCCAACCGGCTGCCGAATCCCCGGCCTTCCATTCCGAGACCGTGGCCGTCTATCCGGGCGATAAGAACAATCTGCCTTATGATGTGGTGGTGGAACGACTGCATATCGAGGAGCCGGAGCCGCCAGCCCCTGTGACTGAGCCGGAGAAAACCTTTGAGGAAGTGTTGGATGAACACCCGGTTTCCATTCAGGTCAATGGCCAGTGGCAGACCTTTCCCAATGCCAAAGCTGCCGAGGAAGCATCTTATGAGGAATACAAGGCTAACCTGCGCCGCAATGCAAAAAACTTCCGCATTACCGATGAGCATTTGGGCGAAGGCGGTCCGAAAGCCAAGTTCCAGGCAAATATCAATGCCATTCGCTTGCTGAAAGAGCTGGAAGCTGCCGGACAGCAGGCAAGCCCCGAACAGCAGGAGGTTCTTTCTCGATATGTGGGCTGGGGCGGTCTCTCTGATGCGTTTGACCCGGAGAAACCGGCATGGGCTTTAGAGTATGTCCAGCTAAAAGAACTGCTGACCCCGGAGGAATATGCCGCCGCCAGAAGCTCTACCCTCAACGCCCATTACACCAGCCCTACGGTCATTCAGGCCATCTATGAAGCGGTGGACCGTATGGGATTTGAGACCGGAAATATTCTGGAGCCGTCTATGGGTGTGGGCAATTTCTTTGGTATGCTGCCGGAGAAAATGCGAAACAGCCGTCTGTACGGCGTGGAGCTGGACCCTGTTTCCGGGCGCATCGCAAAGCAGCTCTATCCCAAGGCGGACATCACAGTAGGCGGCTTTGAGACCACCGATAGGCGTGACTTCTTTGACCTTGCCATCGGCAATGTACCTTTCGGTCAGTATCAGGTCAACGACAAAGCCTACAACAAGCTGAATTTCAGTATTCATAACTATTTTTTTGCCAAAGCACTGGATCAGGTGCGTCCCGGCGGTGTGGTAGCTTTTGTGACCTCTCGATATACCATGGACGCCAAGGATTCCACCGTGCGCCGCTATCTTGCCCAGCGTGCCGAGCTGCTGGGAGCTATCCGTCTGCCGAATGACGCGTTCAAAAAGAATGCCGGTGCCGAGGTGGTATCGGACATCATCTTCCTCCAAAAGCGGGACCGCCCGTTGGACATCGTGCCGGAATGGACCCAGACCGGACAGACGGAGGACGGGTTTGCCATCAACCGGTATTTTATCGACCACCCGGAAATGGTGCTGGGCAGACAGGAGCCGGTAAGCACTGCACATGGTATGGACTACACCGTGAACCCCATCGAGGGACTGAAGCTTTCCGACCAGCTGCATGATGCTGTGAAGTACATTCATGGCACTTATCAGGAGGCAGAGCTGCCGGAGCTGGGCGAAGGCGAAGCTATTGACACCTCCATTCCTGCCGACCCCAATGTGAAGAACTATTCCTATGCCATTGTAGACGGGCAGGTGTACTACCGGGAAAACAGCCGTATGGTGCGCCCTGACCTCAACGCCACCGCCGAAGCCCGTGTAAAAGGTCTTGTGGGACTGCGTGATTGTGTGCAGGAACTGATCGACCTTCAGATGGATGCAGCGGTTCCGGACAGCACCATTCGGGAGAAGCAGGCGGAACTGAACAGTCTCTATGACAGCTTTTCTTCCAAATACGGTCTCATCAATGACCGTGCAAACCGTCTGGCCTATGCAGACGATTCTTCCTATTACCTGCTCTGTGCGCTGGAAGTCATCGACGAGGACGGAAAGCTGGAACGCAAGGCAGATATGTTCACCAAGCGGACCATCAAGCCCCATCAGGCGGTGGCTGTGGTGGATACGGCAAGTGAAGCACTGGCGGTGTCCATCTCGGAAAAAGCCTGCGTGGATATGGACTATATGAGCCAGCTTACCGGAAAAACAAAAGAAGAACTGGCCGGAGAGCTGCAAGGCGTAATCTTCCGTGTACCGGGACAGCTGGAGAAAGACGGCACACCCCATTATGTGACTGCTGATGAATACCTCTCCGGCAATGTACGCCGCAAACTGCGTCAGGCGCAACGGGCCGCACAGCAGGACCCGATTTATGCAGTCAATGTGGAAGCTCTTACCGCCGCCCAGCCCAAAGACCTGGATGCGTCGGAGATCGAGGTGCGTCTGGGCGCTACCTGGATTGACAAGGAGTACATCCAGCAGTTTATGTACGAGACCTTCAACACCCCGTTTTATCTCCAGCGCAGTATCGAGGTCAACTATTCTTCCTTTACTGCTGAATGGCAGATCAAGGGGAAATCTTCCGTATCCTACAACGATGTGGCAGCCTACACCACCTACGGAACCAGCCGTGCCAATGCCTACAAGATTTTGGAGGACAGCCTGAACCTGCGAGATGTCCGTATCTATGACACCATAGAGGACGCAGACGGAAAAGAGCGCCGCGTGCTGAACGCCAAGGAGACCACCCTGGCGGCCCAAAAACAGCAAGCGATCCGGGAAGCCTTTAGGGACTGGATCTGGAGAGACCCGGAACGCCGCCAGACTTTGGTGCGCCAGTACAACGAGGAAATGAACTCTACCCGTCCCCGTGAATATGATGGCAGCCACATCACTTTTGGAGGTATGAACCCGGCCATTACCCTGCGGGAACACCAGAAAAGCGCCATTGCCCATGTGCTGTATGGAGGAAATGCCCTGTTGGCACATGAAGTAGGCGCAGGCAAAACTTTTGAGATGGTGGCCGCTGCTATGGAAGCCAAACGCTTGGGCTTGTGCCAGAAATCTCTTTTTGTGGTTCCAAACCACCTGACCGAGCAGTGGGCGTCGGAGTTTCTGCGTCTCTATCCTTCCGCCAATATCTTAGTCACCACCAAAAAGGACTTTGAGACCCATAACCGAAAGAAGTTCTGCGCTCGTATTGCGACGGGTGATTATGATGCCATCATCATGGGACACAGCCAGTTTGAGCGTATCCCCATCAGCCGGGAGCGTCAAGAACGGCTTCTCTATGAACAGATCGACGAGATCACCGAGGGAATCGCAGAGGTGCAGGCCAGTGGCGGCGAGCGTTTTACCGTCAAGCAGCTGGAGCGTACCAAGAAATCGTTGGAGGCCAGACTGGAAAAGCTGCAAGCCGAGGGGCGAAAAGACGATGTGGTAACCTTCGAGCAGCTGGGTGTGGACCGTTTGTTTGTGGACGAGGCCCACAACTATAAAAACCTGTTTCTATACACAAAAATGCGGAATGTGGCAGGCTTATCCACATCGGACGCACAGAAATCCTCCGATATGTTTGCCAAGTGCCGCTATATGGATGAGATCACCGGAAACCGTGGCGTGATTTTTGCCACCGGAACCCCGGTCAGCAACTCCATGACCGAGCTTTACACCATGCAGCGTTACCTTCAGTATGAACGCCTGCAAGAACTGAACATGACCCACTTCGACTGCTGGGCTTCCCGATTTGGGGAGACCGTCACAGCATTGGAGCTGGCACCGGAGGGCTATACTTTAGTAGGACGATAAATAATGCGTTCCTAAATTGAAAATAGGTTATCAAAGTCGGTTTCAGAACTTCAAAAATTTTTTTGATTTTTTTGAAAAACAGTTCCGCTTTGTACCCCTATTTTCTCCTATTAGCAGAGGGAGTAATCCCTGTAATGCTAAATCGGATTACATAAGGAAAGGAGGATAAGAGAATGTCAAGGACTTCAAAGATTACAGCACTCTATGAGCGTTTATCAAGAGATGATGACCTCAATGGTGAGTCAAATTCAATAACCAACCAAAAGAAATACTTGGAAGATTATGCTCGCAGAAATGGGTTCACGAATATTCGCCATTTTACTGACGATGGTTTTTCGGGTGTGAATTTCAATCGCCCGAGTTTTCAAGAGTTGATTAAAGAAGTAGAAGCAGGAAATGTCGCAACGATTATCGTTAAGGATATGAGCCGATTAGGGCGAAACTATCTGCAAGTCGGCTTTTAT
>ENA-OURP01000354-OURP01000354.1-human-gut-metagenome-genome-assembly--contig:-NODE-354-length-12107-cov-3.47942_pt1 | contig 12107 bp, 10 predicted proteins | sample MGYA00242101_ERZ508991 | MGnify/ENA primary metagenome ERZ508991 (study PRJEB26280, sample SAMEA2338730) | human gut metagenome | biome: human gut; feature: human-associated habitat; material: faeces...
ACGTACGAGGTCATGAAGACCCGCCGTTCCTACAACACCATCTGCTGCGGCATCTGGGACGAGATCATCGCCTCCATCGCGCTGGAGCATTACCAGGCCCTGTGGGCCCGCGCCCGTTCCATTCTGGAGCCCAACCGCAAGATCGTGGAGGACTGGGTGGCCTCCCAGCCCCACCTGCACCTGCGCGCCAAGGCCATGGGCACCACCTGCCTGATCGACTATGATTACGACGTGGACTCCGAGACCCTGGCCAAGGACGCCATGGCCACCGAGCAGATCCTGGTGGTCCCCGGCGACTACTTCGATATGCCCAAGACCATCCGCGTGGGCTACGGCGCCTTCCGCGATCCTCAGGTGCTGAAGGCCGGCCTGGAAGAGTTCGGCAAGTACCTGGAGAAGTACAACTAACTGACACATCCCTCTCTCACAAATTTCTTCCCCCCTGCGGCACGTGCCGCAAAACAAGCGCCCGGCAGAAGCCGGGCGCTTGTTTTTTCCGTATTCCGTTGGCGCTCACACCCGCGCCCAGCGCATCCAGCCGTCCTCGAACAGGGCTGTCAGCCGCCCCGTGTCCTTCAGCCACGCCAGATAGGACCGCACCGTGCTGCCCACCAGCACATACTGCTCAAAGCTCATGGTCAGCCCGTAGGCGGCAAACAGCTGCTGCAGGATGTCCTCAAAGCCGCGGGGCACAGCGCAGAGGTCCACGATCCTCTCCGCGATCTCCTGCACCTTTCGGATATTGTACTGCGCCAGGTCGGCGATGTCCTCCGTCACCTCCGTGTGCGCGGGCACAAATACCTTCGCCGTCATGGCCTGCACCTGCTCCAGCGTTTTCAGGTACCCGGCCACGTCGTAAATAAAGCCGATCTGGTACTTGTCCAGTATCTCCCGGCTGGAGAGACAGTCCGCCAGAAACACCACGTCGTCCGGCGTCCGAAAGCCTACCATGTCGAAAAAGTGCCCGGGCAGGGGGATAGACGCAAAGCCCTCCGGCAGCTTGTCCGCCGTCAGCTCCGCCGCGTCGCTCTCCTGTGCCAGCAGAAACTTGTGCCGCAGGTCCTTGGGCGGATATCCGCCGTAGAGAAACGACGGCTCCAGCACCGGGTGCCGGGTAAACGCGCAGTCGATTCCCGGCGCGTAGATCCTACAGCCCGTCTGTCCCTGCAAATACCGGTTCCCGCCGATGTGGTCGGCGTTGGCGTGGGTGTTGTAGATCGCCGTCAGCTGCCAGCCGTTGGCGTCCAGCACCTGCCGTATCCTCCGCCCCGCGTCCTTGTCGTTGCCGCTGTCGATCAGGCAGACGTTTTTCTCATCCAGCCGGAAGAGGCCGATATTGGTGGGGCTCTTGATGTAATACGTCCTCTCGGTAAGCTGTATCAGTTCGTACATAGCGGTATCCCCTCCGTTACTTTTTTGTATCGCCATCCGATCATGTTTTGTTGCTTCCTTGTCCTGTCATCCTATCAGTTTTTCCGCCTCTTTGTAATGTCATTCTATCATGTTTTGCTGCTTCTTTGTCCTGCCATCCTATCATATTCCCCCGCTTCTTTGTATTGTCATCCTATCATATTTTCCCGCAAAACACAAGCGCCCGGCCGATAGCCGGGCGCCTGCGTACCTCATCTGTATATGGCGCCGCTGGCCGCCACACAGTTCTTTCCGTTGTTTTTGCAGATATACAGCTGCCTGTCCGCCTTTGCGATGAGTGAAAAGTCCTTCAATTCCCGGCCTGTCCCGCACACAACACCGAAAGAGGCCGTAACAATGTGCCGGTCCGGCAGGTCCTCTCTTGGAACAGCCGCGGCGCGCACCGCGTCAAGAAGCGCACCGGCGATACGGCGGGCCTCCTCCTCACCGATACCCGGCAGGATCGCCACGAACTCCTCGCCCCCAAAGCGGAAGAGATACCGGTCAGCCGCCGCCAACACCCCGACCACGCTTCCGGCCACACGCCGCAGCGCTTCGTCGCCCTTCATGTGGGAGTAGTTGTCGTTGTACGATTTGAAATCATCTACGTCAAAAATAATGACGCTGACCCGTTCCGGCGCGGTTTTATCGGCAATGAACGTGCCATACGTCTCCATCGCCTTTTTATTCAGTGTTTCCGTCATCACGTCGTTGTAGGCCAGCTTGATGAAAGCGTGACCCATTTCCTTGATGTGCCGTTCGTTGGCAGACTGCCGAAGGAAGATGGACCGCAGCACGATAAAACCTACAATGATGGAAAATCGCAGCAGGAAATGCTTGAACAGATCATAGTTCTCCGCGTAGGGAAGCTGTCCGGGCAGCCACCAGCTGATCAATATCAGAACACATACCGCCACGGTATCCACACGGCGGTATGTGGGCGCGATCATGATCGCAAACAGATAGCACATGGAGATGGACAACCCGACCCGGTGAAAGTTGCAGGAGACCATAAAGACGGTAACGCTGGCGATCACCACCCCATAGTAGGCCAGCAGCGCAAACCGCGCCGGCGGCGCATCGTATTCTCCTCCACGCTTTTTATAGGCGATCGTAAACACCAGCATCGCCAGCGAGCCGCCGATCATCATGTAAAGCGGCACCATGTCAATGGGGATCATCGAGCGCGCCGCGATGTTCTTGACCAGGTAGATCCCGTTGGTCAGTATAAACAGAATGGCCGCATAAAATACGACCGAAAAATTCTGCCGCATAAGGATGCTCTCCACAGTCGGAATCTCATCGATCTGTATTCCCAGCACACGATCACTAAAGCTCTTAAACCTGGCAAACGCCATATCCGATATCCAGCAGGACACCCTCTGCACAATATCGACCTTATTCCCTCGTCTTTCCATACGATCCCTCCAGCAAATAATACGACCCCGTTTGTCTGCTTTTGTTGATCTATTGTTATATTTTACCATGCTTCCGCCCAAAACACAAGCGCCCGGCTGATAGCCGGGCGCTTGGTATTATGCGGGAAATCGAGCCCTTACTTGGCGTCCTTGATGGCAGCCTGTGCGGCGGCCAGACGGGCGATGGGCACGCGGAAGGGGGAGCAGGACACATAGTCCAGACCCACGCGGTGGCAGAACTCCACGCTGGAGGGGTCGCCGCCGTGCTCGCCGCAGATGCCCAGATGGATGTCGGGGCGGGTGGCGCGGCCCAGCTTGCAGGCCATATCCACCAGCTTGCCCACACCGACCTGATCCAGCCGGGCGAACGGATCGCTCTCATAGATCTTGTTGTCGTAGTAAGCGGGCAGGAACTTGCCGGCATCGTCACGGCTGAAGCCAAAGGTCATCTGAGTCAGGTCGTTGGTACCGAAGGAGAAGAACTCTGCCTCGGTGGCGATGGCATCAGCGGTCAGCGCAGCGCGGGGGATCTCGATCATGGTGCCCACCAGGTACTTCATGTTCATACCGGCAGCAGCCAGCTCCTCGTCAGCGGTCTTGACCACCACGTCCTTGACGAACTTCAGCTCCTTGACCTCTCCCACCAGGGGGATCATGATCTCGGGAACCATGTTCCAGTCGGGGTGCTTCTTCTGGACGTTGATGGCGGCGCGGATGACGGCACGGGTCTGCATGACGGCGATCTCCGGGAAGGTGACGGCCAGACGGCAGCCGCGGTGGCCCATCATGGGGTTGAACTCGTGCAGGGAGGCGATGATGGCCTTGATGTCGGCCACGGTCTTGCCCATATCCTTGGCCAGCAGCTCGATGTCCGCCTCCTCGGTGGGAACGAACTCGTGCAGGGGGGGATCCAGGAAGCGGATGGTGACGGGGCAGCCCTCCATGGCCTCGTAGATGCCCTCGAAGTCGCCCTGCTGCATGGGCAGCAGCTTGGCCAGAGCCTTCTCGCGCTGCTCCTTGGTGTCGGAGCAGATCATCTCGCGGATGGCGGCAATACGGTCGCCGTCGAAGAACATATGCTCAGTGCGGCACAGGCCGATACCCTGGGCGCCCAGAGAACGGGCGCGGGCGGCGTCGGCGGGGGTGTCGGCATTGGTGCGGACCTTCAGCCGGCGGAACTTGTCGGCCCAGGCCATGATGCGGCCGAAATCGCCGCCCACATTGGCGTCCACGGTGGGCATAGCGCCGTCGTAGATATTACCGGTGGAGCCGTCCAGGCTCATCCAGTCGCCCTCGTGATAGGTCTTGCCTGCCAGGGTAAACTGCTTGTTGGCCTCGTCCATGTTGATGGCACCGCAGCCGGAGACGCAGCACTTACCCATGCCGCGGGCCACAACGGCCGCGTGGGAGGTCATGCCGCCGCGGACGGTCAGGATGCCCTGAGCGGCCTTCATGCCCTCGATGTCCTCGGGAGAGGTCTCCAGACGAACCAGAACCACCTTCTCGCCCCGGGCAGCCCACTCCTTGGCGTCCTCGGCGTTGAACACGATCTTGCCGCAGGCAGCGCCGGGGGAGGCGGGCAGCGCCTTGCCCACCGGCTCGGTGGCCTTCAACGCCTTGGGGTCGAACTGGGGATGCAGCAGGGTATCCAGGTTGCGGGGGTCGATCATGGCCACGGCCTGCTGCTCGGAGATCATGCCCTCGTCCACCAGGTCGCAGGCGATCTTCAGCGCGGCGGGAGCGGTGCGCTTGCCGTTACGGCACTGCAGCATGTACAGCTTGCCGTGCTCCACGGTGAACTCCATGTCCTGCATGTCGCGATAGTGGTCCTCCAGGATATTGCAGACCTTCACGAACTCGTCATAGGCCTCGGGGAACTTCTCAGCCATCTCGGCAATGGGCATGGGGGTACGCACGCCGGCCACCACGTCCTCGCCCTGGGCATTGGTCAGGAACTCGCCCATCAGCTTCTTCTCGCCGGTGGCGGGGTCACGGGTGAACGCCACGCCGGTGCCGCAGTCGTCGCCCATGTTGCCGAAGGCCATGGACTGCACGTTGACGGCGGTGCCCCAGGAATAGGGGATGTCGTTGTCGCGGCGGTACACGTTGGCGCGGGGGTTGTCCCAGCTGCGGAACACGGCCTTGATGGCGCCCATCAGCTGTTCCTTCGGGTCGGTGGGGAAGTCGCTGCCGATCTTGGACTTGTACTCGGCCTTGAACTGCATGGCCAGCTCCTTCAGATCCTCGGCGGACAACTCCACGTCCTGGGTCACGCCCTTCTTCTCCTTCATGGCATCGATCAGCTGCTCAAAGTACTTCTTGCCGACCTCCATGACCACATCGGAATACATCTGGATAAAGCGGCGATAGCAATCCCACGCCCAGCGGGGGTTGTTGGACTTCTTGGCGATCACGTCCACCACGTCCTCATTCAGACCCAGGTTCAGAATGGTGTCCATCATGCCGGGCATGGAGGCGCGGGCGCCGGAGCGCACGGATACCAGCAGGGGATTTTCCAGATCGCCGAACTTCTTGCCGGTGATCTTCTCCATCTTCTCGATATACTCCATGATCTCCGCCATGATCTCGCCGTTGATCTGGCGGCCGTCCTCGTAATACTGAGTGCAGGCCTCGGTGGTGATGGTAAAGCCCTGGGGCACGGGCAGACCGATATTGGTCATCTCCGCCAGGTTCGCACCCTTGCCGCCCAACAGCTCACGCATCTTGGCGTTGCCTTCGGTGAACAGGTAACAATACTTCTTGCTCATTGCAGTTCCTCCGTATATTAAATAGTTGTACCAAACATTGAGAACAATTTATTATAGTCATATTTTTTTTTAAAAGCAACCCTGTCGCGGATATTTTTACAAAAAAATGTTGTTTCCTCTGCGGACACTCGCCGTAAACCGATAACACATTTCCGTTTCCTCTATTTTCCGTCCTTTTTGGCGCAGCACCCGCAAAGCCGCCGTCCCGGCGCGCTTCTCCCGGCGGAACGGAGGGAAGATTTTGTGTCTTGCCTATTCCCCCACTCCTGTGGTATACTATTACATTGAATTAGTAGGCACTTTACCGGGAGGTACGCGCATGGTCCAGCTGCCCCAGGAAAACAGCATATTCACCCGCACCGTGCGCCGCGCCGCTGGGGAGGACCGTCTCAGCCACGCGGTCATCCTGACGGGCCGGGGTGACCTGACCGCCGCTGCCCGGTTTCTCGCCGCCGCCCACGTCTGCGAGGGAACGGACAGGCCCTGCCTGCGCTGCCGCCACTGCCGCAAGGTACTGGAGGGCATCCACCCGGACGTGATCCCCGTGCTGGATACAGAGCACAAGGAGCTGACGGTGGAGGCAGTCCGCGCCCTGCGTAAGGATGTGTACATCCGCCCCAACGAGGCCCGGCGCAAGGTATACGTCGTCTCTGACTGCCGCCAGCTGAACCAGCGGGATCAGGATGTCCTGCTGAAGGTGGTGGAGGAGGGACCGCCCTATGCCGCTTTCATCTTCTGCGCCGACGCTCCCGCCGCCCTGCTGGAGACCGTCCGTTCCCGCTGTACTCTGCTGAAATACGACGGGGAAGACGCGCCCCTCAGCGACGGTACCGCGGAGCTGTGCCGTGCGTTTGCCTCCGGGCGTCTGCTGCCGGTGACCACGGCGCTGCTCTCCCGCGAGCAGTCCCTGAAGCGCGAGACGCTGCAGGCCCAGCTGGAGGAGCTGTGGCGCGCCGCGGCCGAAGCCCTGCTGGTGCAGCAGGGCAAGGCGCGGCCAGATCCCTCCTGTGCGGAGGCAGCCCTTCTGCTGGCGGACAGGCTGACGGCGCGGCAGCTGCTGGGACTGTGCGCGGCCAGTCAGCGCTTTGCCGAACAATGTGACCAAAATGCGGGCGTGGGCCAGATATTGGGCGCCCTCGCCGTGAAATGGGAGGAACTTTTATGACCGATGTGATCTCTGTCCGCTTCCGCAGCGGCTGCAAGGAATACTACTTCGACCCCAAGGGGCTCACGATCCCCGCCGGCACCGACGTGATCGTGGAGACCGCCCAGGGCCCGGAATTCGCCCACTGCGCGGCGGGCAACCACCAGGTGCCCGATGACGCGGTGGTCAAGCCCCTGCGGTCCGTCCTCCGCATCGCCACCGACAACGACAAGCACACCGCCGCCTACAACCGCAGCCGTGAGAAGGAAGCCTTCGATGTCTGCAAAAAGAAGATCCAACAGCACAAGCTGGAGATGAAGCTGGTGCGGGTGGAGTGCAGCTTTGACGGCAGCAAGATCCTGTTTTTCTTTACCGCCGACGGCCGCGTGGACTTCCGCGAGCTGGTCAAGGACCTGGCCAGCGTGTTCCGCGCCCGCATCGAGCTGCGGCAGATCGGCGTCCGAGACGAGGCCAAGATGATCGGCGGCCTGGGCATCTGCGGCCGGCCCTTCTGCTGCGCCCAGTTCATGGACGAGTTCCTGCCCGTGTCCATCAAGATGGCCAAGACCCAGAACCTGAGTCTGAACCCTACCAAGATCTCCGGTACCTGCGGCCGGCTGATGTGCTGCCTGAAATATGAACAGGACGCCTATGAGGATGCCATTAAGCGCCTGCCCAAGAACGACTCCTTCGTCCTGACGCCGGACGGCACCGGCAACGTCAGTGACGTAAACGTGCTGAAGGAGACGGTGAACGTCCGCCTGGATGACCGCACCGACGGTCCCCGCTGCTATCACAACTGCGAGGTCTGCGTCCTGCGGAACGGCAAAGGCAGCCGCGACGGTATCGCGGTCCCCGACAAGCGCCCCGAGCGCTATGTGGAGCCCCTGGCCGAGGAGGAGCTGCCCACTATCACCCTGCTCAGCGACTTCGACCCGGACGCCGCGGCGGAGAGTGAAAAGAAACGCGGCCGCCGCAGCCGCAGGCGACGGCGAGAAGCGCACGGCGGAGAAGTCCGCCGCCCCTGCGGAAAAAGCCCCGCGTTCCGATACCCCCGCCGAGGGTGGAAAGCCCCGCCGCGAGGGCGGTGATCGCCGCCGCAGAAGCGGACGCCGCGGCGGAAACGGCGGTGCCAACGCCGCTGGCAGCACCGGCGCACCCGCACCCAAGGCAGTCAAGCCCGCCGGGGACAGCCAAAGCGCCGCGGGCGGCGAGAAGAAACGCAGCCGCCATCGTCCCCGCCGCAGAAGCGGCGGCAGTAAGCCCAACGGCGGCACGGAGGCGTAAATCATGCGTAAATTCAACGGTTTGCTGCTGGTCAGCGATTTTGACAACACCCTGGTCTACACCGAGGAGGCCCTGCAAAAGTGCGTGGATATGCCCCCCGTCTCTGACGAGAACCGCGCCGCCATCGAGTATTTCATGGCCAACGGCGGCATCTTTTCCGTGGCCACCGGCCGCGCCAAGCCCGCCTTTGAAACGGTTGTGGACGGCATCCCCATGAACGGTCCCACCGTGCTGTTCAACGGCGCGGCTATCTACGACTTCCCGCAGAAGAAGTACCTGGTCACGGCCTTTTTGCCCGACTCCGTCCGTCAGCACGTCACGGAGGTCGTCACCGCCCTGCCCCAGGTGGCTGTGGAGCTGTACCACGACGACAACACCATCCACGCCCTGAACGCCAACGACGTCACCCGCCGTCATATGCACATCACCCACGCGCCGTCCATCGAGGTAGACACCATGGACGACGTGCCGTCCCCCATCAGTAAGGCCCTTTTCTCCACCGAGGAGGCGCACCTGCCCGCCCTGTTGGACTTTCTGGCCTCCCGGCCCTGGTACCACGACTATGAGGTAGTCCCCAGCGCCGTGACCCTGGTGGAACTGACAGCCAAGGGCGCCAACAAGGGCGGCATGGTCCGGCGTCTGGCGGACCTGCTGGATGTGGCACGGGAAAACGTGATCTGCGTGGGCGACCACGCCAACGACATCAGTATGCTCACCTGGGCCGGCCAGGGCTACGCCCCCGCCAACGCCATTCCCCAGGTGCTGCACACACCCGGCGTCCGCCGCCTGCCCGACTGCCGCGACAACGCCATTGCCGCCCTGATTCACCAGCTCGACCAGCGCCATTGAATGTATCCCCCGAAGCAAGAAGGAAGAAGCAAGCCAGTATCGGCTTGCTTCTTTTTTATAGAATCAGGTATAGAACATATCCGTGTAGCTTGCCGGTTCGCACAGCTCATTCAGATAAATCGTGTATTCGTCATCCTCCGACAGCAACTCATACGGCCACAGCTCGCCGCCGTAGTTCGGCATAAACCACATGGTGACATACGTTGTGGGGTCGCTGATATCCAATACATCCAGCCAATAGACATCCACGATATACACATCCGGGAACACGATGAATAACCTGTCGTCGGACACATACGGCTGCCCTTCAAACGCCACCTCGATATAGTTCCCGCTGCCGTCGGTAATGGTATAGTACCCGTCTTCTTTCAGCCGTGTTGTCCCCTCAAACTTACCCAAATCAAATATCACATTCTCCGGATCGCTCAAGTCTGCCTCCAAGTCCACCGTCAAATCAGAGAAATCCAACAGGCATCCCTCCGGCTCCTGCACACGGCAGCCGTAGATATTCAGGCACTTGCTCTCCGCATTGTAGCTTGTGTGGTCGTAGGACAGCAGCGTAAACCCCGGCAGCATGGTCGCCATCAGATCGTCCATATCGCTCTGGTCAAAATTCGGCACATCCGCCCAAGGGTCCTTTGCTTTTCCGTTCTCCCTGAGCGCCAGCACAACCACCAGCGCCAGCACAGCGCAGACCACCGCTATCGCGCCGTACAGGACACCGTTTCCCCGCCGCGCCTGTACAGCCTGCGGCGCGGATACCGGCTCCGCGGGCGCCGGTGTTGGCTGCGGAGCCGGTTCAGGCTGTTCCTCTTGTACAGCAGCCGGCTTTCCGCAAAACGGGCAGAACTTGGCGTTCTCCTCAATGGGCTTGCCGCAATACACACAGAATTTTTCCATCACGCCACCCCCTTCGGCACACGTCCCCTAACTTCCTGCATGAACTGTTCCGCAAACGCGCTGTTCCCCTTTCCAAACAAATCAACACCCACAGGGATACGCCACACAGAACCGTTTTTATAGTAAATAGAAATGTCTCTCCCCACACCCAGATACAGGAACAGAAGGATCAGCAAGAACCACGCCCAATGGCTGACCTGTGTCACCGCTGTAAGTCCCGCCGCTATGGCCAGATCCCACCAGTCCCACCGGTAGTATCGCTCAATACCCTGTATTTCCGCATAGGGAATATTTATGCTGACCGACGGACGCTTCACAGCGTCAAACCATGTGACTGTCTGCGCTATCTGTAACTCCGTCTCTGTCAGTTCGATTCTCGACTCCGTTTCCTTTACCTCCACATAGGTAAGAGGGATTTCTCCTTTACATCCCCTAAAAACAAACTCTTTCCCCGGAATCAACATACCGCCGCAGGCAGAGCATAAAACGCGGAGGTCATCCTCTTCCACCTTTCCACACGTCCTACAATATCTCTTCATACCGTCCCTCCTTTACCAGATACTGTCCCACACCATCAGTCCAGCCAGTGTCTCCTCGTCCAACTGACCGTAGAGCAGCAGCATCACCACCGTCAGCTCGGTGCTCCCTACACACGTCTCCCCATTCACAGAAGCCCGATTTATGACGGCATACACCGCGTCTCCCATATGCGTCACCCGGAATGTTGCCTCCACAAGTCCGCCGTACATATTATCAACGCCCGTTATCGTTACGTCATAGCTGCCGTTTCCGCGTTTTTCGGATGACCACTTTACGCTGGACATATTTTCCTTTACCGCCATGCCAAACGGCTGTACCGAATCGTACTGGTCAAAAATCACCGATTTCAGTTCACTGACCGGCCCCACGCCGTGGTTGCTGAACAGCAGCCACACTGCCGCCGCCAGAATGACTGCCGCCACGATCGTGCCGAAAGGGAAGTGTCTGTGCCTTACCGGCGCTGCCGGCGGCGGGGGCGTCCTTGGCCCACCCGCGGCATACCGCTGTCCCGCTGTGCTGTCCTGAGCTGTCGATGCTGCCCCCGTACCGCAGTTGGGGCAGAACATCGCTCCCTCCGGAAGCCGTGTCCCGCACTCTTTGCAATACATCTCTCCACCTCATTTTTCTCTATCTCTGTCTATCCGTTTCCGTGATTATGTACCAAAAAACACATAATCATATCTGTTAGATATAATACTATATTCTATCGGTCATGTCAATCGTTCTTTCTTTTCTGTACCATAGCATCGGGAGATGATGCACATGAAAGCCAAATATTCGGATATGTATTTGCAGTTGGGATTGAAAATCGCCTACTATCGCAAGCTGCGCGGTCTGACGCAGGAGCAGCTTGCCGAGAAACTGGACAAGAGTCCGGCGTTTATCGGCCATGTGGAAGCGCCGAATATCAACAAAGCGGTCTCGCTGGACACGCTTTTTGACATCGCGGAGATTCTGGACGTTCCGGTCTATAAATTTCTTCTCTTCGACTGAGTCCTATCCGCACAGCACGAGCCCCGCTGGGGCTCGTGCTTTTTTTCAGAAAACTTCCCCTCGTCAAGCGATGGATTCTGCCTTTATGCGGCCTTTTTATGCGGATTTCTCCTTGCGATGATGTTTGTTTACAATTTAATCCTTGACGTGAGGGGAAAATCATTGTATCATACGCTTTGTAACTATTTGTAACTTTTAGGGGCTTACACCATGACGCAGGATCAACAACAGAAAAAAGCCGCCGGCCGCGACCCCAACCGGGAGCACATGACCCTATCGGAGCTGTGGCAGCTGTGGCGTGACAATTTAATGAGCTGGCGGAGCTTCTGCGATGAGCACCACGATCTGTTCACCCTGAACATACAAGCGGGCTTCCGCCGCATCGGTCGGTGGCTGTCCGATCTGCGCAGCAATGCGCGGGCTCTGGCGGCCGCCAACCGCGACAGGCGGTTCCCCGAATCCGAATACGGCGCAGCCCCGCTGTTCCTCTTCTTCCGCGGCAGCCTGGAGCGCCGGGCCGCCGCCATACGCGAGGGCTTCTCCAACCGGCGCAAGGCACTGACCTGGATGGGCGGCAAACGCCGCCACTTTTTTGAGAAGATGCATCTGCACCCGGTGGCATTCCTGTGCGGCGCCATGGCCATCGCCGCCGCGGCCACCGTTCTGTCCCTGTACACCCTGGGCGCTCAGGTGACCTATGACGGTCAGGATCTTGGCATCGTCTCCTCCCGCCGCGCCGCCGAAAAGGTGGTGGCGGAGCTGGAGGACATCACCCGCCAGACCACCGGCGACAGCGCA
>ENA-OURP01000357-OURP01000357.1-human-gut-metagenome-genome-assembly--contig:-NODE-357-length-12024-cov-4.12115_pt1 | contig 12024 bp, 9 predicted proteins | sample MGYA00242101_ERZ508991 | MGnify/ENA primary metagenome ERZ508991 (study PRJEB26280, sample SAMEA2338730) | human gut metagenome | biome: human gut; feature: human-associated habitat; material: faeces...
TAGAAGAACGCGCCGATAACGCCGGAGATGCCGCCGACATACATGATGCCGGGGATACCGAGGTTCAGGTTGCCGCCCTTTTCGGTTATCGTCTCGCCCGTTGAGCCGAAGAGCAGAGGAATGCTCTGCATTATAGCACGCTGAATGAATGTGATTATCATTATGCCTTCGCCTCCTTGCTGCGGAACTTGACAGAGTAGTTGATGAAGAACTCACTGCCGATAATGAAGAAGATTATGATTCCTGTGATGATATCGGCAAACGAGTCGTTGAGTCCGAGGCTCGTCGATATCTGAATTGCGCCCTTCTGGAAGAAGACGATGAGCAGTGAGGTGAGGATCATGTAAGCGGGGTTGAACTTCGCGAGCCACGATACCATTATCGCGGTGAATCCGCGTCCGCCGACTGTGTTTGTCGCGATGGTGTGGTCGGTGCCGCTGACGAGCAGAAGTCCGGTGACGCCGCAGAGCGCGCCGGAGAGGAGCATCGTGCGCATGATAACCTTCTTGACGTTGATGCCTATGTAGCGCGCGGTGTTTTCGCTCTCGCCGACGACGGAGAGCTCATAGCCGTGCTTGCTGTATTTGAGATAGATGTACATGAAAACGGTCAGCGCCGCAACGATAAGTATGTTGAGCAGGTAGTCCTGACCGCCTAGGCTCGGAAGCCAGCCGTTGTGGCTTACGCTGTTGATGACTCCGATGTGACCCGAGCCCTTGGGGTTCGACCACTTGTAGCAGAAGTAAGCGACGATCTGCGTTGCGATGTAGTTCATCATCAGCGTGAAGAGCGTCTCGTTGGTGTTCCATTTCGCCTTGAAGAATGCGGGGATGAAAGCCCATATCGCGCCCGCAACAATGCTCGTTATAATCATAACGGGGAAGAGGAGATAGGACGGGAGCTTGTCGCCGAAGAGGATCATGCACGCCGCCGTCGCGAAGCCGCCCATGAGAGCCTGTCCCTCAGCGCCGATGTTCCAGAATTTCATCTTGAATGCGGGGGTGACTGCGAGCGAAACGCACAGGAGCATTGCAAGATTCTGGAGCAGGCTCCATATACGCCTCGGCGAGCCGACCGCGCCGAAGATTATCGCGGAATAGACCTCCGCGGGATTCTGTCCGGTGATGACGACGGTCACGACCGCGCAGACGAGCAGCGCAAGCACGACCGCGCCGATTCTGATAAGCCATGCCGCCCATGAGGGAACGGCGCTGCGCTTGACTATGTGGAAAAGAGGCTCGCGCTTCTGTCCGTTTGACTTACTCATGGGTTTCACCTCCGTCGGTTTTGGTCATAAGCAGACCGAGCTCTTCCTTTGTGGAAGTCCTCGCGTCAACGAGTCCGGTTATCTTGCCGGAGTTTATGACGAGGATTCGGTCGCACAGCTCGAGCAGAACGTCAAGATCCTCGCCGACGAAGATAACGGCGACGCCCTTTTCTTTCTGTTCGTTGAGCAGGTTGTATATAAGATAAGATGAGTTGATGTCGAGTCCGCGCACGGGGTAGGCAGCCATAAAGACCGTGGGGGAGGAAGCAATCTCACGGCCGACGAGCACCTTCTGCACGTTGCCGCCGGAGAGACGGCGGACGGGCGTATTCGCACTCGGGGTTACAACTTCGAGGTCGCTTATAACTTTTTCTGCGAGCGTCTTGGGCTTCTTGCGCTCAAGGAACGCGCCCTTGCCCTTGCGGTAGCTTCGCAGCATCATGTTGTCGATGATATCCATGTTGCCGACGAGTCCCATGCCGAGTCTGTCCTCGGGGACGAACGACAGGCGCACGCCGAGCTCGCGGATCTGCATGGGCGTCTTGTCGCGCAGGTTGTCTTGACCGCCGGTCTTGGGGTTGTTGTACATAATCTCGCCGCTGTTGAGATGCTGAAGTCCGGCGATGGATTCAAGCAGCTCGCGCTGACCGCTTCCGGCGATGCCCGCGATGCCGAGAATCTCGCCCGAACGCGCGGTGAACGAGATGTCGTCAAGAAGCTTGACTCCGTCGCGGTTGATGCAGCTGATGTCCTTGACAATGAGCCTGTCCACAGGGTCAACCGGATCGCTGCGGTCGATGTTGAGGCTTATCTTCTTGCCGACCATCATCTCTGTAAGCTCTGATTCGTTCGTCTCTGCGGTGTTGACCGTGCCGATGTATTCGCCCTTTCTGAGAACCGATACGCGGTCGGAGAGGGAGAGCACCTCGTGGAGCTTATGGGTGATGATTATGATAGCCTTGCCGTCGTCGCGCATGCGACGCAGGATGTCAAAGAGTTTGAGCGTCTCCTGCGGGGTGAGAACGGCGGTGGGCTCGTCAAGAATGAGGATATCTGCGCCTCTGTAAAGCACCTTGATTATCTCAACGGTCTGCTTCTCCGAGACGGACATTTCGTATATCTTCTTGTTCGGGTCAATGTCGAAGCCGTACTGCTCGCTTATCTTTTTGATGCGCTCGGCGGACTTCTTGACGTTGAATTTGCCCTCGTCAAGTCCGAGAATGATGTTCTCCGTTGCAGAGAACACGTCCACGAGCTTGAAATGCTGATGGACCATGCCTATTTTATAGTCGAGCGCGTCCTTGGGGGAGCGGATGACTACCTCTTTGCCGTCGATGAAAATCTGACCGTGATCCGGATAGTAGATTCCGGCGATCATGTTCATCAGCGTTGTTTTTCCGGAGCCGTTCTCGCCGAGAATGGAGAGTATCTCACCGCGGTTGACGGTCAGACATACATCCTTGTTGGCGATGATGCTTCCGAAGCTTTTTGAAATATTTTTCAGTTCAATTGCTGCGTTCAAGCCCACTTATCCTCCTATTTTAAATCTCAAAAGCCGATTAAAACAGGAAGGATAATCGGCTTTTCAAACTTAAAAATCTTGTTTTTTGAACTGCTTCAGACGGAGCGGCTTTCGTCGCCCCGTCTGAATGAAAGTTATAGCTTAATTATTTGTTGAGAAGAGTGATGCCGTCGATGTCAACATCGAAGTAAGGAGCAGAACGCTTCTCAGACTCGTGGAAGTAACCGTTGGAAACAACCTCGGTGTCGGGGGTGTAGTTCTCGTCGGTGTCAACATCAGCCTTGTAGCTGGTGAGAACCTTGCCGCCAACAGTGAAAGTGGAGGTGTCAAAAACATGAAGAGTGCCGGCCTTGAACTGCTCTTCGGCAGCCTTGATAGCCTCGGCAGTGCCGGGAGCTGCGACCTTCTCGTTGATAGCGGTCAGCTCAACAGCGCCCTCGTTGATGCCCTTGCACCAGTCGGTGTCGATCTCTTTGCCGTCTCTGACGCACTCGATCATGTACTTCATGTAGGGAACCCAGTTGATTCTGGACGAAACGATGAAGGTGTTCGGGCAAGCGTCAAGAGTGGAGCCGTTGTAAGAAACGTTGGGGACACCTGCGTTTTCGCAAGCGGTGGGAGCGCCCATGGAGTCAGCGTGCTGGCTGATGAGCTTGCAGCCTCTGCCGATAAGCAGGGTAGCAGCCTCCTTCTCCTTGGCCTCGTCGTACCAGGAACCGGTGAACTGGACTTCCATGGTAGCCTCTTTGCAGACGGATCTTACGCCGAGGAAGAATGCGGTGTAGCCGGACTTAACCTCTGCATAGGGGAATGCGCCGACATAGCCGATCTTAGCGTCCTTAGCTTCAAACTTGCCTTCCTTGATCATAGCGTTGAGCTTCATACCTGCGGCAATACCTGCAAGGTAACGGCCCTCGTAGATGGAAGCGAAAGCGTTGTGGAAGTTCTTGAGACCCTTGGTGTGAGCCTGGGTGCCGGTAGCGTGGCAGAACTGAACGTCCGGATACTTCTCGGCAGCCTGGATCATGAAGCTCTCATGGCCGAAGCTGTCAGCGAAAACGATTGAGCAGCCCTGATCAGCAAGGTCAGCCGCTGCATCGTAGCAAGCCTGAGTTTCGCCGATGCCGGTCTTCTTGACTATCTCAACGCCAAGCTCCTTGCAAGCTTCCTCAGCTGCGGTGATGAAGTTCTTGTCATAAGTCGAGTTCTCGTCGTGAAGGAAGATAAAACCGACCTTCATTTTCTTCTCGCCGCCGTCCTTGCTGCTGCAAGCTGCAAAGCTGAAAATGGTGGCGAGCGCAAGAACGATCGCGAGGATTCTTGTGAATTTCTTCATTTTTGACTTACCTCCAAAAAATTTTTTTATATTTATCCCGCAGTCCTGCACGGGAAAAAATAACTCAGTCGTCCTGTTCTTTGAATGTTATTGTTCCGTTGCCCATCTTCTCGATGATGGCGAGGGATTCGACTCTCGCGCCCTTCTCTTCGAGAACCTTTCTGCCGGGCTGGAAGCCTTTTTCAATGGCGATGCCGACGCCCTCAAGCTCGGCGCCCGCCTGGTTGATTATATCGATAAGCCCCGAAACGGCGGCGCCGTTTGCAAGGAAATCGTCGATGATGAGTATCTTGTCGCCCTTGTTTATGTAGTCTTTCGACACTGTAACAAGGCTGTCCGTGCCCTTTGTGAAGGAGTGGACAACGGAGGAGTAGACATTGCTGCCCACATTTTTGTGCGCGCCCTTTTTGGCAAAAACAACAGGCACAGAGAAATATTGCGCAGTTATGCACGCGATCCCTATGCCCGATGCTTCGATAGTCAGAATTTTATTTATATTACACCCGTCAAAACGGCGCTTGAACTCCTTGCCGATCTCCTGAAGAAGGTGCACGTCGATCTGGTGATTGAGAAACATATCCACCTTGAGAATATCGTCCCCGATCACTTTGCCGTCAGCAATTATGCGCTCCTCAAGCAGCTTCAAATCCTCGTTCCCCCTAAAGAAAAGTTCGGTGAAAATACAATAATAGTATAGGGCTTTTTGGGGGTAAAAGCAAGGAAAAGTTTAAAAATCTGCATTTTATACAAACGCCGTCGTAAAAAAGCGTATAAGTGTATGAATATGTCAATTTTGTGTACAACCTGTGTCAATTTCTCTTGATGTTTCCCGCAAAAACGTAACCTGTTGTGTTTTTGAATTCTATGGCATACCACCCGTTGAGTGCGCCGGTTATTTTTACGGCGCTTCCGTTGGGGAGAGTGCCGATAACGGCGGAGGTCGTATTCGGCGCGCGTCGGACATTCAGAACCCCGCCCCGCGTGCTAACGGTACCCGTGGCGGGGAAAACGGGCGGATAGTACTGCACGCCGAGAAAGTCCGCGATGCTTATGACAAGATTTTCGGCTATCGCGTCGATGTTGTCGGCTATCCACCGCGCGTCCTGCTCGTTGTCGTGGTAGGCGAGCTCGAGATAAGCCGCAGGGGCTTTCGACCGCCTGAGTTCAAGCAGCTCGGTCGAAGAGCGCGTGTTCACAAGCTCCGGCTCGGGATATATCTCGCGCAGTCCGTTTGCGATTATCTCCGCCGCTCGCTTTCCCTGCGCGCTCGTCGGATAGTAGTAGACATCGGGTCCGCGCAGCATACCCTCATATATCTCGGGCGCGGCGTTCGAGTGCAGGGCGAGATAGAGCCGATAGTTTCCTCTGTTTCCGCGTGCAACAGCCGCCGCGGCGTTGCCGTTCGGGTCGTTCCTGCCGTAGCTTATCCCGCTTGAAGAGAGATACGGCTCCATCGCGTCGGCGAGGAGATTCATGTAGTATTTCTCGCTCCCGCCGATTATGTAGGGGTTATAGTCCTGAGTTGAAGGACTGAGATAGACATCGGGCATAAAAATACCTCCGCATATTCATTTACTATAAGAATATGCGGAGGAGTGTCGGTTGGTTAATTGCATTGCTTGCGCCCAATAATAAAGTCTGATTTTGTAGGGTGCGGCGACCTCGACGCACCGTTGCCGCGCGAGCGGCACAAAAGCTCTAACAAACTTATCGTAATACAATAAATCCCACCAAATTGCTGTGCGGTGCTGTTGATTAATGGCTCGGTTTGCCGATTATTTATCTAAGAAAAATCAAATATATTAAAACAAAGATTGCGGAAAGCAGAAAAATAATTATATGTATTTGTCCTCTGATCATGTAACGCTTTCTATATTCATGCAAAGCTGAAAGATCTTCATCCGTCAAAAAGCGAGTTAAGTAAACATGATACCAAACATCAACGGCAAGATAATCGCATTGCTCTCCGTTGCCCTCATGAAACTGCGGATTTCTTCTTTCTAAAAATGCGACATCATCCCATTTCCGTTTCTTGTATTCCAAATTGTATCTATAATGTTCTGTCAGAATCACATATTTTAAATCTTCTCTGATTTCCTGCTTTTTGAAAACGAATATACAACTATATCTTATTTCAACAAGCTTGTAACCCTTTTTGCGCATTTTCTCCAAATATTTCGCCATTCGTTCGGGCATGGCTAAAGAAAACAAAAAGAATTTATAGACAAATGTATGGTCGTTTTTCATTTTATTTCTCCGTTTTATTTTGCTGATTTGTTTCTCTATGGTCGTTAGTCTAAATATAGCATATTCAGCAGATTTAGGCAAGTTCGTTATTAAACCGTGTGCCGGAATTACAGGCTTATAGATACCCCAATAAAAAACAGGGAAAACAGAAATCATCCATTTTCCCTGCATGAAGTTTTATATATCCAGCGCCGACGCGTCCTCGGTTATGTCGCTCTTCTCAAAGCCGTTATCTTTGTCAAAATAGAACACGCTTCCGCCGTCGTTTCCGCACATGGCGGAGAAATGACCGTCTTTGAATATGAGCGCCGCGCCGTCCTCGGCTCCGATGCCCGAGACTCGGCAGCCTATTACGGCTGTTCCGAAGCTTTGCCAGCGTTCGCTGATGAAGTGCGGGCAGTAGCAGTAGGGGAGAAGTCCGATGCAGTCGATGAACATGAAGCTGCCGTTTTCGCCGCAGTCGTCATATCCCATGTCGAACCAGCACATTGCGCCGGAGCTGAGCCCCGAAAGGACTTTTCCGCGTTTATACGCTTCTCTGAGCGCCTCGTCCGCGCCGGTCGCCTTGAATGTGTTCATCATGAACTCGAGGTTTCCGCCGCCGGCGTAGACAATGTCCGTGTTTACGAGCGTATCATATATGTGCTCGCGGGTGTTCGCGGGGTCGGTGAGCTTGAGTATTTCAACCGTGCATCCGAGCTTTTCGAAGCTCTCCCATATGGGCTCGTCGCCCTCGGTGTCGTCGTGCCCGGCAGTCGGCAGGAACACGACATGAGGATTTTCTTTGCCCGATTCGCGGACTATTCTTTCAAATATCGGCATGACCTCGCCGTCGTCATAACGGCCGCCGCCGAGTGCGATTATCGTTCCCATTCGTCCTCCGTCAGCCGATAACGGCAACATCAAAGCCGTTGTCCTGCGCGTATTTCTCGGCGTCGCTTCCGCTCTCGGTCGAAATCGTGAGCTTGCCGACATCCTTGAATATCTCGCCGCCGAACACGGTGACTCCGGAGTGAATGGTTATCTCGTCGAGTCCGGTGCAGTTGTAGAACGCATATTTGCCGAGCTCTTCCATGCTCTCGGGCAGGACGACTGTCTTGAGCGATTTGCACTCTTCAAATGCGCCCTTTTCGAGCTTTTTGACTCCCTCGCCGAGAGTGAGCTTTTCGAGAGAGGAGCAGCGGTAGAATGTGCTCACCGCAATGCTCTCAACCGTGCCGGGAATCGATATCTCGACCGCTCCGGTGCACTTGAGGAACGCGTGGTCGTCAATTTGAGTGACGCCCTCGGGGATAATTATCTTCTTCGCGCTGAAGCACTTCGCGAACGCCCAGTCGCCGATGGTCTCAACGCCCTCGGGCAGGACTATTTCGGTCAGCGCGGAGCAGAAGTAGAAAGCCTTTTCGGATATGGTCTTGGGCGCGCCGTTGAAAACAACGGTCGTAAGCTTGCTCTTTCCGGTGTAGGCGTTCTCCTGCGAGCCCTCGAACGCGCTGATGCCGATGTGCTTGATGTTCTTGCCGATGGTTACTTTCTCAAGACTGTCGCAGTACATCGCGGCATAGTTGCCGATCGCCTCGACAGAGTCGGGGAGTATGAGCTCCTTGAGCGTGCTGCTGCTTTTGAGAGCCTTATTCTCGAGACCGACTACCTTTGCGCCGTCTATCTCCGCGGGAATGGAAACAACGGGGTTGCTCCCTGTGTAGCCCGTGATGCAGGCGGTGTTGTCGGTATATAATGTATAGGTGAAGTCGCCGCTCTTGACGGATTCCGTCTTGACGGTCTTGTCGAGTATATCCTCAACCTTGATGAGCGCCGGGTCGTCGACCGTGACATCGAGGGAGAGGGCGGAGATTATCGCGTTGCCGAGATTGCCGCAGCCTGTGAAAGAGAGGCAGACAACGAGCATCAGCGCAACAACGGCTGCTATTTTACTGAATTTTTTCATCGTCTGTTCCTCACTTTCCGTTCTTCTTTGCCAGGCGCTCCTGCTTCCTGCGCTCGAGGTCTGCCTTGCGCGCCTCTTCGAGTCTCTCGATCTCGACTCTGCGCGCCTCGTACTCGGCGTCGGTGTTCGCTTTTGCGTCGGCGTATCTTGCGCGGATATCGTCAAGATGCGCATAATTCTCTTTTTCCGTCAGCTGGCGTCTTGCGTCGAGAAGAGGCTTGACGCTTCTGATGTACTTCGACTTCTCGTTGACGAGCTTCTTGACGGTTCTCTTCTTTTCGAGCTGATGCGCGAAGGTGTCGTCCGGCAGAGCCTCTGCGGCCTTGAACGCATCGTCTGAAGGCTCGACGATATTTTCGGGCGAGCCGTAGAACTTTATCATTGCCTTTCTGGCGTTCTTGAGCGCGCGGGCGCGGGTTATGGCGTCGCTGCGAATCTCGCGCTCCTCGTGAGTGGACTTCGGCAGAGCCTTTGCCTCGACCATGATCTCTTTGTTGTAATCAAAGATTCCGTTGTATCCGGCAGCCTCAAGCGCTCGGGAACGCTCGACCTGCTTCTTGATGCGCAGGGTGTCGTATTTGTTCATCTCGTCGATGATGAAATCGCACACGGAGATGTCCGCATTGAGCTTGTTGAGCTCTCTGTTCTCTTTCTTCGCGGCCTTTATCGCGGCTTTTCTCGTCGCCTTCTCGGCGTCGGTGCTCTTGGGCATGGCCTTTGCCTGATTTATGCGGTCTTTCTTTATGCCGCGGTTCTGAGTGTTGAATTCTTTGTAAGCGGCTTTCAGTCGCTTGATTTCGTTCTTCTTGAACTCTTTTTCCTCGGGCGTTCTCGCGGGCAGTCTCTCTGCCTTCTTGATGTCGTCCTTTGTGGTCATGAGGGTTCTGTCTTTGTAGAGGAGATTTGCTTCGTCGATTATGTCTATGGCTTCAACGATGCTCTCGTCGCGGAGAATACCGTTGCCGTAGTCCTCGAACATCGCGCGTATCTTGAGCACCTTGACTATGCCGCGCTGCTTGGTCTCGGTCAGATCGTAGAAGAGGTAGGGGACGAAATTGAGCGCCGCGCCGATAACTGCGGCGATGATGAGCACGTCGAACATATCCTCTCTGAACGAAGCGACTTCGAGCACGTCGTAGTTGTCCTCAAGGCCGAGCATCTGATAGATGGTCGGGAGCACCATGCCGGTGAACATTCCGATGAACGAGCCGATTATGCCGACCGCGCCGAACATTCCGTCTATGCGCTCGCCGGTGAAATACTGCTGATAGTCACGCATGTCGGCGTTGATGCCGGGGTTGTAGACTATCGAGAAAGAGTTGATGAATCCGTTGAGATAGTAGAGGATTATAAGCGCGGGAATGTTGTTGTAAAGGGGATAGAGCAGTCCGATGAGCACGACGTTTGTAACATTGCACCAGATGAGCAGATTTCTCTTGCCGATAACTCTTATCGCTATCGGGCAGATGAGCATTGCCCAGAGCGCCGCGTTGCCGATAAGCGTCGTTGCGACTCCGTAAAGACCCATTCTGTCGGGGTAGGCATATATAAATGTCCAGCCGATGATAACGCCGACTGCGCCCTCAAGGAAGCCGAGCCAGCCTGCAAGGGAGGTTATCCAGAAATATTTGTTCTTTGCAACGGCGCGGAATGCGTCGGAGAATTTGAACTGGGTAACGTGGCTCTCCGCCACGATTATTCTCTCTCTCGTTCCCGCGTATGCCACATAGGACAGAAGAAGTCCGACAACGGCGACGAGGGGATGGATTATACGGTAGGTGGTGATGGAGTTCAGACCGCCGGTGAGCGTCGAGAGCATCGGCACGAAAAGACCCGTGAGGGACGGCGCCATTGAGTAGATGATCGACGAGACCGAAACGATATCGGTACGCTCATGGGAGTTGGGCGATATGACGTTTGCAAGGTCTGTGTATGCCTGCTGGAAGAACGGATAGAAGCACTGCAGAAGGTTATAGCAGAGGAAAACCGCAATGACTTTCTGCATATACGACATCGTCTCATATGGCAGCCAGACGAACACGACCGCTATAATAACGGTGGGAATACCGGTTATCGCAAGCCAGGGACGGAATTTTCCGGATTTGAAGCGGGCGCTGTCGATTATGTAAGAGCGTCCGATAGTGATTCCGAAGCCGATAATAGTCGATGCGACCGCCATATACTGCAAGTGCATCGGCTTGATGCCTATCGTGTTTCCGACAAGGAAGCTCGTTGCGGAAAGCGCGATGAGCGAGCAGAAGAACATGACGAACTGAACGCCCATTCCTCCGACGCCGTAGGCAATTATCTCTTTGTAGGAGACATATTTGCCCAAGGCGGGTGTTTTCCAGTGCAGTACGACATTGTTCCATGTCGTGCTGACCTTTTCCTTGAGATTACTCTTTCCCATTTCAACACTCCTTCAGGTCCGCGGCGAAGCAGGGAAAATACGCCCGCAGACAGTTGTTTTAGCCCCCCGATATGAAAAAAATTCAATCGGGAAGCATCGACAATTTGCATAAAAGCTCTTATTATTATAGCAAAAATATTAATAGCTTGCAACAGCGTTTTGGACTTAAGTACAATAAAAGCAGAAATTTAATAATTATTTCAGCGTTATCACATTCCTGTTGAATTTTCAGCGGCGAAGTGCTATAATGTCCTCAGAAATTTTTCAGAGGTGAACAGTGTTGAATAAGCCAAAGATAATCGCACACCGCGGTGCTAACCGCTATGCTCCCCAGAACACGATCCCCGCATTTGAAAAAGCAGTCGAGCTCGGGGCGGACGGAACCGAGACCGACGTCCATATCACCAAGGACGGGCATATAGTCATCTGCCATAACGACACCGTTGACGAGATGTCCAACGGCACCGGCGCTATCGGCGACTATATGTTTGACGATATCCGCAAGCTCGATTTCGGCAGCAAGTTCTCAAAGGACTTCGCCGGCGTCACTCTACCCACCGTCGAGGAGTACCTCGAGTGCATGAAGAAGAGCGACAAGCTGAGCGTTATGAATATCGAGATAAAGCCCAACAAGTCCGAGCGCGAGGACATAGTGCGCAAGACGATAGAGGCAGTCAAGGACTACGGACTTTTCGATGAGCTTCTCATTTCGAGCTTCGACTATAAGATGCTTGTTGAGGCGAAGAAGTACGATCCCAAGTGCAAGACGGCGTATCTCTATCCGATTTACGGACAGGTAGTCAGAAGATGGTTCTTCCAGCCTCTGCACCTCGCGAAGAAGATCGGCTGCGACGCACTGCATCCGCATAAGGCGTTTGCGACAAAAGCACTCGTCCGCCGCGCCCATGCCGCCGGCATTAAGGTCAACGCATGGACCGTCGACGAGGAAAAGGACGTTATCCAGATGCTCGAAAACGGCGTTGACGGTATCATCACCGACCGCCCCGACTACGTGGAGGGTATTGTGGACAGATACCTCGCCGAGCATAAATAAAGCCTGAAATCAAAGTACCGCAGAGCAAAAGCCCTGCGGTATTTTTGCTGTTTGCTGATGCTCAGTTTGTAGGGTGCGGCGACTCGACGCACCGTTGCCGCCGATGGCGGCACAACATGATGACGATAAAAATTTCATCCACTACCTTCGCTACCTACCCTAACTAAATATTTTACCTTTTACAGCATTTCGGCATTTTCTTTTTATTTGAAAAAGAAAACGCCTGCAAAAGAAAAGCAA
>ENA-OURP01000367-OURP01000367.1-human-gut-metagenome-genome-assembly--contig:-NODE-367-length-11471-cov-2.68194_pt1 | contig 11471 bp, 10 predicted proteins | sample MGYA00242101_ERZ508991 | MGnify/ENA primary metagenome ERZ508991 (study PRJEB26280, sample SAMEA2338730) | human gut metagenome | biome: human gut; feature: human-associated habitat; material: faeces...
GAGCCGTCAGGGTACGCGCAGCTTCCTGCGCACGGTGGAGCTGAAAAAGGAGTAAATAGTAACTATGGCATCAAAGAAGAATCTGGTCATTGTGGAGTCCCCGGCCAAGGCCAAGACCATCGGCAAATATCTGGGGCCCGATTATGTGGTCAAGGCCAGCATGGGACATCTGCGCGACCTGCCCAAGAGCAAGCTGGGCGTGGACGTGGACAACGACTTTGAACCCGATTACCGCCCCATCAAGGGCAAAGAGGACATCATCAAGGATCTCAAAACTACCGCCGGCAAGAGCAAGACCGTGTTCCTGGCCACCGACCCGGACCGCGAGGGCGAGGCCATCAGCTGGCATCTGCAGCACCTGCTGGACCTGCCGGATGACAAGGCCCGGCGCGTGACCTTCAACGAGATCACCAAGAAGGTGGTGCAGGAGTCCATCCAGCACCCCCGCGCCATCGACCAGGATCTGGTGGACGCCCAGCAGGCCCGCCGTGTGCTGGACCGCATCGTGGGCTATCAGCTCTCCCCCCTGCTGTGGAAGAAGATCCGCCGCGGCCTGTCCGCCGGCCGTGTGCAGTCGGTGGCGATCCGGCTGGTGGCCCAGCGTGAGCAGGAGATCGCGGCCTTCGTGCCCCAGGAGTACTGGACGTTGGACGTACACCTGCAAAACCACGCCGCCGCGTCCTTTACCGCCCACTACTACGGTGTGGACGGCAAGAAATACGAGCCTAAGGACGAGGCGGATACCCAGCGCATCGTGGCGGAGCTGAAAAAAGAGGCCTTCGCGGTCAAGACCGTGAAGCGTACCGACAAGCAGCGCAGCCCCACGCCGCCCTTTACCACCTCCAGCTTACAGCAGGAGGCCTCCCGCAAGCTGAATATGACGCCCCGTCGGACCATGGCCATTGCCCAGCAGCTGTATGAGGGCGTGGACATCACCGGCGAGGGCACCGTGGGTCTGATCACCTATATGCGTACCGACTCGCTGCGTATCTCCGACGAGGCCCAGGCCCAGGCCCGCGAGCTGATACAGTCCCGCTACGGCGCGGCCTATTGCCCCGACGTGCCCCGGAAGTACAAGACCAAGGCCGGGGCCCAGGACGCCCACGAGGCCATCCGTCCCTCCGACCCGGCGCTGACGCCGGAGCAGGTGAAGGGCGACCTGACGCCGGAGCAGTACCGCCTCTACCGACTGATCTGGAGCCGCTTCCTGGCCAGCCAGATGGCCAACGCCGTGTATGACAGCATCTCCGTGGAGATCGCCGCCGGTGCCCATGCCCTGCGGTGCTCCGCCAGCAACCTGAAATTCGCCGGCTATACCGCCGTATATGAGGAGAGCCGGGACGACGACAAGGAGGAGAAGGACTCTTCCCTGCCGCCGCTGGAGGAGGGCGAGCAGGTGACGGCGGTGGGCTTTGCGCCCCTGCAGCATTTCACCCAGCCCCCGGCCCGCTATACCGACGCCACCCTTATCCGCACCATGGAGGAGAACGGCATCGGCCGTCCCTCCACCTATGCGCCCACCGTGTCCACTATTCTGGACCGTGAGTACGTCATCAAGGAGGGCAAGTACCTGCGCCTGACACCGTTGGGCGGCGTGGTCAACGACCTGATGTGCCAGCGGTTCCCGGACATCGTGGATGTAAAGTTCACCGCCCGTATGGAGCAGAAGCTGGACGATGTGGAGGCCGGCCAGGTCAAGTGGAAGGACCTGATCCGCCAGTTCTACGTCCCCTTCCACGAGAATCTGGAAAAGGTGGAGAAGGACATGGAGGGCGTCTATCTCAAGGTGCCCGACGAGGTCACGGAGGAGAAGTGCGACCTGTGCGGCCGCAACATGGTGGTCAAGTCCGGTCGGTTCGGCCGGTTCCTGGCCTGCCCCGGCTACCCGGAGTGTAAGTTCACCAAGCCTCTGGTGGTGGAAATGCCCGGCCGCTGCCCCAAGTGCGGCGGACGCATCCTGAAAAAGACCAGCCGCAACGGCTATACCTACTACGGCTGCGATAAGTTCCCCGCCTGCGATTTTATGACCTGGGACGTGCCGGTAAAGGACGACTGCCCTGTGTGCGGCAAGACCATGTTCAAGAAGGCCGGCAAGGGCTTCAACAAGCCCTTCTGCGCCAATCCCGAGTGCCCGAACTTCCTGCCGGAGGACAAGCGCGGCTATCGCCGCCGCAAGACCGATGACGCCGCGGCGTCTGCCGAGGGTGGCGCGCCGGCCGCGGAGGAAAAGCCTGCGGCGCAGCCCGAGACGAAAAAGTCCGCTGCGAAAAAGACCACGGCGGCCAAGAAGCCTGCCGCGGCCAAGAAGCCTGCCGCGGCCAAGAAGACGACCACAAAAAAGACTACGACCAAGAAAGCGGAAGAATAAATGGAAAGCGTAACTGTGATCGGCGCGGGCCTGGCCGGGTCCGAATGTGCCTGGCAGCTGGCCCAGCGGGGCATCCCCGTGGTGCTGCGGGAGATGAAGCCGGAGAAGAAGACCCCCGCCCATGTGACCGGCTATTTTGCGGAGCTGTGCTGCTCCAATTCCCTGCGGGGCGCGGGGCTGGAGAACGCCGTGGGCCTGCTGAAAGAGGAGCTGCGGCGGCTGGACAGTCTGATCCTCCGCTGCGCGGACGCCACGGCGGTGCCCGCCGGCGGTGCGCTGGCGGTGGACCGCGAGGGCTTTGCCCGCATGGTCACCGAGTCCGTGCTGGGCCACCCCAATATCACCATGGTCCCCGGCGAGGTGACCGCTATACCGGAGGGGAATGTGGTCATCGCCAGCGGCCCGCTGACCTCTGACGCGCTGGCCGACGCCATTGCGGAAAAGCTGGGCGGCGGCCATACGCTGAACTTCTTTGACGCGGCGGCCCCGCTGGTGACCTTCGACAGCGTGGACATGGACAGTGCGTATTTCGCCTCCCGCTACGATAAGGGCACCCCGGACTACATCAACTGCCCCATGACCAAAGAGGAATATCAGGCCTTCTGGGCGGAGTTGGTGAAGGCGGAGGAGGCCGAGGTCCACGGCTTTGAGGACAGCGGCGTGTTCGAGGGCTGTATGCCGGTGGAGGTCATGGCCCGCCGGGGCGAGGATACCCTGCGCTTCGGCCCTCTGAAGCCCCGGGGCCTGGTGGACCCCAAGACCGGCCGTGAGCCCTACGCCGTGGTGCAGCTGCGGCGCGACAACGCCGATGGCACCATCTACAATCTGGTGGGCTTCCAGACCCACCTGAAATGGGGCGAGCAGAAGCGGGTGTTCTCCATGATCCCCGCCCTGCACGACGCCCAGTACCTGCGCTACGGCGTCATGCACCGCAACACCTATCTGGATTCGCCCCGGTTGCTGGACCGGTACTACCGGCTCAAAAGCGATCCCCGTATCGCCTTCGCCGGTCAGATGACCGGCGTGGAGGGCTATGTGGAGTCCTGCGCCAGCGGTTTTCTGGCGGGTATAGAGTTGGCACGGCGGCTGAAAGGACAGGCGCCCCTCGACCTTCCCCGTGAGACGGCCATCGGCGCCCTTGGCCTGTATGTCAGCAACGAGAGCGTGGCGGACTTTCAGCCCATGAACGTGAACTTCGGCATTATCCCGCCGTTGGACCACCGGGTCAAGGGTAAGCGCAACAAAAATGCCGAGCTGAGCCAGCGGTCGCTGGCCATTCTGGATACCATGAAAGAGGAGGTGCTCTCTCTGTGAAGATCATCATCGATGCCATGGGCGGCGACAACGCCCCGCTGGAGATCGTCAGGGGTGCGCTCAGCGCCCACAGCCGCTTTGGCTGTGACATCGTCCTCACCGGCGACGAGGCGGCCATCCGGGCTGCGGCGGCCCGGTGCGGCGCGGCAGCGCTGCCGCAGGGTGTGACCCTCCGCCCCACCACGGAGACGGTGGAGATGTGTGATGATCCCGCCACCGTGTTCCGTCGGAAGAAGGATACCTCCATGGGCGCGGCGTTGACCATGCTGCGTGATGGAGAGGGCGACGCCGTGGTGTCCGCCGGCTCCACCGGCGCACTGCTGACCGGTGCGACGCTGATCACCAAGCGTATCCATGGCATCCGCCGTGCGGCTATGGCGCCGGTCATCCCCACCACCACCGGCAGCGCTGTGCTTATCGACTGCGGCGCCAACGCCGAGTGTACCCCGGAGTATCTGCTCCAGTTCGCCTATCTGGGCAATTTCTATGCCCAGCGGGTGCTGGGGGTGGCGACGCCCCGCGTGGGCCTGCTGAATATCGGCGCGGAGGACAGCAAGGGCACCGATCTGCAAAAGCAGACCCTGGCCCTGCTGCGCGCGGCGGACGCCCGGGGCGATCTGCACTTCATCGGCAATATCGAGGCCAAGGACGCCATCAAGGGCGGCTGTGACGTGATCGTTACCGACGGCTTCTCCGGCAACGTGATGCTCAAGTCCATCGAGGGCGTGGGCTCCTTCGCAGGCAGCGCCCTGAAGGGAATGTTCAAAAAGAACCTGCTGACGAAGCTTGCCGCCCTGCTGGTCATGCCGGGGCTGAACGCCTTTAAAGCGCGGCTGGACCCCAACAAGGTGGGCGGCACGGCCTTCATCGGCATCTCCAGGCCGGTCATCAAGGCCCACGGCGGCTCCAACGCCGAGGCCATCGAGAACGCGGTGGGGCAGGCCATTCAGGTGGCCGAAAGCGGTATTACCGAGGCCATCGCGGCGCACATAGACAAAATGCAGCTTCCCACCGTATAAATTTACCAAAAAGGTATTGACACTGTCACACGATTGCCGTATTATTTTCGGAGATAACAAGCAAAGAAGGAGGAATACCCTTGACTATGGAAGAGATCTTCAAGACGATGCAGGATCTGATCGCCGAGCAGTTCGCTATCGATGCCGACGAGATCAGCATGGACAGCTCTTTCGTGGACGACCTGGGTGCCGATTCTGTGGATCTGGTGGAATTGGTCATGGCGATGGAAGAGGAGTTTGACATCGGCGAGATCGACGAAGAAGACCTGGCCGGCCTCAAGACCGTCGGCGACTGCGTCCGCTATCTCAACAGCAAGCTGGGCTGATCCGACTATAACGACAGAAAATACGGCCCGGCAGGGCCGTATTTTTTCAGGAGGTTCCTATGGAAGAACTGGAAAAAAAGCTGGGCTACACCTTCCGCGACCCGGAGCTGCTCCGTGCCGCCCTGTACCACAGCTCCTACGCCAACGAGCACCGCAGCGAGGGCATACGCAGCAACGAGCGTCTGGAGTTTCTGGGCGACGCCGTGTTGGGCTTTGTGTCCGCCGAGCATCTGTTCAAGAAGCACCCGGAGCTGCCAGAGGGCGACCTGACCCGCATCCGTGCCGCCCTGGTGTGTGAGGAGAGCCTGCACGAGGTGGCCCAGTCCCTGGACCTGGGCAATTATCTGCTGCTGGGCAAGGGCGAGGAGCAGGGCGGCGGCCGCTGCCGGCCCTCCATACTGGCCGACGCCACCGAGTCGGTATTTGCCGCCGTGTATCTGGACGGCGGGATGGATGCCGCCAGCGACCTCATCCACCGCGTCCTGCTGGACAAGGAGCGTGAGGAGGTGGTGGAGGAGCTCCGCCGGGACTATAAGACGGAGCTGCAGGAGCTGGTCCAGCGCAGAAGCGGCCAGGTGCTGCACTATGAGCTGACGGGGACCTCCGGCCCCGACCACGCCAAGCAGTTCACCTTCCGGGTGACGCTGAACGGCAGAGAGCTTGGCCAGGGCACCGGCCGCAGCAAAAAGGAGGCGGAGCAGTCCGCCGCCCGCAGCGCCCTGGCACAGTGGAACGAGCAATAAGCAAAAAGAGAACGCCCGCCGGGATTACCACCGGCGGGCGTATTTTTTAGAAGGTGAAGGTATATCCGTCCCGCAGCAGCAGTATCTGCTGGGTGTCTTTTTCCGCTTTACTGAGATGGATCGTGGACTGATGTCCGTCCGCCGAATCCCGCAGCCAAACGGCAGGCATGGTGGGATCGCCGCAGTAGGCCGTGGTGTACATGATGGCCACTGCGTTGCCGATGTCGCTGCCCTCCTGCTGTGCGTATGCGTCAAACAGCCCGGATAGGCTTTCCCCGCTGTAGCGGATGCTGCTCCGGCGTGCGTCCGTGCCGCTTTGCGTCACCGGTCCATAGATAAAGTCACAGGCATAATATACGCCGTCCTGCTTGACGTAATTGAAAACGTGCTCGCTTTCCAGCCAGAATACATAGACGTAACCGACCTCGTCATAGTCGCCGTTCAGCAGCGCGCCGAACAGCGCCGATGTGCCCACGCAGCCGCCGTTGTTCAACTGATACCGCAGCTCCGCCCCTATGCCGGCGTCATCCGGAGCAAAGCTGTAGCCCCGCGCTTCCAAAAACTGCGCGGCGTCGGCAACCGTGGAGATCTTTTCACAGGCCTCCGCAAAGGAGATCCCCGAATCCGCAAGCGCCTGTATCTCTTCGTCAGTGTACTCCCGCTGTTCAAAGGCCTTCCGCTGTTCCTGCTCCTCTTTGCTCAGAACGGGGTACGCGTTTGCCGTGTAGGCGGACGTACTGAAGCCGCACGCTGTCCGCAGCATATCCGCCAGCTTCTGTGCATCCGCGTTCACATAGTTCTCGCCGGAGAGGACGAGCCAGCAGTCGCCGCGTATCTCAAACGGGTCAAATGCATAATACAGTCCGTCCTGCGCTATGGCGGCATAGGCGCCATAATTGCTGCTGGAATGCAGATCGATGCGCCCGCTTTCCTCATAGTCCCCTGCCAGCAGATACAGCAGCGCATCCACCCAGCCGCGGGGCTGGCTGCTGCCGCGCAGCAGCGTGGTCTCCACGTCCTGACTGTCGATATCCTCGCTGTCCTGCTGCCGCGCCTTCAGCAGCCGCAGCGCGTCCGGCACGGTGCTCACAGTCGCCGCCATCTCCGCGGTGTCCCCGCCGTCCAGCAGCGCCGTGATCTCCTCCCCGGTCAGCTGCGGTTCGCCGAATACCGCCGGATAGCACACGCCGTCCACGCGGTAACATTCCACACCGTTGGATGTCACTGTTTTGGCGCTGCTCTCGCCGCACCCCGTCAGCGCCGCCAGCGTCAGCAGGCACAGCACCAGCGCAATACATCTCTTTCGCATGATATTCTCTCCCTTTTTCGTGTTTTTACCATCATAGCACACGGAGTACGGCATGGCAAGCAAAAAGCACCGCCCTCGGCGGTGCTTTTTTGTGCGCATTACGGCTGGTAGTGGTGCGCGTCCTGCAATACCATCTCCTTGACCTTCATCAGCCGTGTGGTGTTGCCGCGCTCGTTCTCGTCCAGCTTCATGGTGATATAGCGGATGTTCTGCTCCGTCTCCGGGATCATCACATACTCCAGCGCGTTGACCCGCCGGCGGGGCTTTTCGATATCCTGGGCCAGCAGCTGCATGGTCTTTTCCACCTGCGCCAGCTCCAGCATATCGGCGAATACCGCCTGCATCTTCTCCAGCGCCGCGTCCAGCTCGCCGCTGGTCTGGGCGAAGCCGTAGGGCAGCAGCGCGTCGTCGCCGCTGTCGGTATGGAAGGTGAACACCGGCACGTTCACGCTCATGATGTTCCGGGTGGACACCTCCAGCGACACGCTGCGCCGCGGGCAGGACAGGGCCTCCTCCAGCACCTCCGGTCCCATCAGGGCGGCGGCCACGGTGAAGGCGGCGTTGGCCTCCTTCAACCCCTGCTCCACCTTGGCGCGGAGCGCGCGGTTGCGCCGCACCACGTCCATAAACTGCTTCATCAGCTCGTCCCGCTTGTCCTTCAGCAGCTTGTGGCCCCGGCGTGCGGTCTTCAGCCGGCCCTTCAGCCGGGTCAGCTCCATCCGGGTGGGATTGACAGTCTTTCCCGCCATGGCGCTCACTCCTTCACCGGCAGATACTTGTTCAGCATCTCCGGCTTGATGCGCTTCAGCTCACTGCGGGGCAGCATACGCAGCAGCTCCCAGCCCAGGTCCAGTGTTTGCTCTATGGTGCGGTTCTCGTCGAACCCCTGCGAGACGTAGCGCTTCTCGAACTCGTCGGCGAACTTGGCGTACAGCAGGTCCGTGGGACTCAGGGCAGCCTCGCCCAGAATGGTCATCAGCTCCTTGGCCTCCTTACCGCTGGCGTAGGCGGCGAACAGCTGGTTCATGGTGGGCGCGTGATCCTCCCGGGTCTTGCCGGCGCCCACGCCCTTGTCCTTCAGACGGGACAGGGAGGGCAGCACGTCCACCGGCGGCAGGATGTTCTTGCGGTACAGGTCGCGGCTCAGAATGATCTGCCCCTCGGTGATGTAGCCGGTCAGGTCGGGGATGGGGTGGGTCTTGTCGTCCTCCGGCATGGTCAGGATGGGGATCATGGTGATGGAGCCCTTGCACCCCAGCTTGCGGCCGGCGCGCTCGTACATACTGGCCAGGTCGGTGTACAGATAGCCGGGATAGCCGCGGCGTCCGGGGACCTCCTTCTTGGCGGCGGAGACCTCACGCAGCGCCTCAGCGTAGGAGGTCATATCCGTCAGGATCACCAGCACGTGCATATCCTTCTCAAAGGCCAGATACTCCGCGGCGGTCAGCGCCATACGGGGCGTGGCGATACGCTCCACGGCGGGGTCATTGGCCAGGTTGGTGAACAGCACCGTGCGCTCGATGGCGCCGGTGCGCTGGAACTCCCGTACAAAGAACTCCGACTCCTCAAAGGTGATGCCGATAGCGGCGAACACCACGGCGAAGTTGGAGCTGTCGTCCAGCACCCTGGCCTGTCGGGCGATCTGCGCCGCCAGATTGGCGTGGGGCAGACCGGAGCAGGAGAAGATGGGCAGCTTCTGGCCGCGGACCAGCGTGTTCAGTCCATCGATGGTGCTGATGCCGGTCTGAATGAACTCGTTGGGATAGTCACGGGCCGCCGGGTTCATGGGCAGGCCGTTGATGTCCCGGTATTCCTCCGCCAGCAGGGCGGGGCCGCCGTCGATGGGTTCGCCCATGCCGTTGAACACGCGCCCCAGCATATCGGCGGATACGCCCAGCTGCAAGGGGTGGCCCAGGAAGCGGATGGTGGCATCCCGCAGGTTGATGCCGGCGGAGGAGTCGAACAGCTGGACCACGGCGCGGTCGCCGTTGACCTCCAGCACCTTGCAGCGGCGGACCTCGCCGCTGTGCAGCTGGATCTCCGCCAGCTCGTCATAGGTGACGCCCTCCACGTGGTCCACCACCATCAGGGGACCGGACACCTCGTGGATGGTACGGTATTCCTTCATCATTCCTCTTCACCAGCCTTTCGGATCAGCTCGGCGATCTCGCGCTCCATATCAGCGCGGACGGCGGCGTAGTTGGCGGCGTATTCCTCCGCGGCGGCGTACTTGGCCCAGCCCAGCTTCTCCCGGGCGGGGATGGCGTACAGCGCGGATGGGGCCACGGCCTTGTCCACAGCGCCGCGGCACAGGGACTCGTAGTGCAGGATCAGCCCCAGCAGCTGCATCTGCCGGTCAAAGCTGGAGTAGGAGTCCACGTCCATAAAGGCATTCTGCTGCAGGAAGTCCTCCCGCAGCATCCGGGCGATCTCCAGCGTCAGCTGGTCGTTGGCGGACAGGGAATCCTTGCCCACCAGCTGGACGATCTCGTTCAGCTCGTTCTCCTCCTGCAAAAGGTGCATGGCGCGGTTGCGGTTCCGGATGAAGTCCTCGCCCATGTTCTCGTTGAACCAGGGCGTCACCGCGTCCAGATACAGGGAGTAGGAGTTCAGCCAGTTGATGGCCGGGAAGTGGCGGCGATAGGCCAGCGAAGCGTCCAGCGACCAGAAGACCTTGACGATACGCATGGTGGCCTGTGCCACCGGCTCACTCAGGTCGCCGCCGGGAGGCGACACCGCGCCCACGGCGGTCAGGGAGCCGGTGCGCTCGTCGCTGGCCAGGCACTGCACCACGCCGGCGCGCTCATAGAACTGCGCCAGACGGGAGGCCAGATAGGCGGGATATCCCTCCTCGCCGGGCATCTCCTCCAACCGGCCGGACATCTCGCGCAGGGCCTCGGCCCAGCGGGAGGTAGAGTCGGCGATGACGGCCACATCGTAGCCCATGTCGCGGAAATACTCCGCGATGGTGATGCCGGTGTAGACCGATGCCTCACGGGCGGCCACAGGCATATCCGAGGTGTTGGCGATCAGCACTGTACGCTTCATCAGGCTCTCGCCGGTGCGGGGGTCGGTCAGCTCCGGAAACTCCCGCAGTACGTCGGTCATCTCGTTGCCGCGCTCGCCGCAGCCGATATAGACCACGATGTCCACGTCGGCCCACTTGGCCAGCTGGTGCTGCACCACGGTCTTGCCGGAGCCGAAGGGCCCGGGCACGGCGGCGGTGCCGCCCTTGGCGATGGGGAACATGGTGTCGATGACACGCTGGCCGGACTGCAAAGGCTTTACCGGCGGGAATTTCTTTTTATAGGGGCGGCCCACGCGGACGGGCCACTTCTGCACCATGGTCAGCTCACGCACCTCACCGTTGGCCAGCTTCACCCGGGCGATGGGCTGGGTGATGTTGTACTGTCCGGCCTCGGCCAGCCACGCCACCGTGCCCTCGGCGCCCTTGGGCACCATGATCTTGTGCAGCACGGACTCCGTCTCCGGCACGGTGCCCAGAATGTCGCCCACAGCCACGGTGTCGCCCACAGCGGCGGGGGGGGGAAAGTCCCACAGCCTGTCGCGGTCCAGCGGCGGCACCTGAATGCCGCGGGTGATGTTGCTGCCCACCCGGCGGACGATCTCCTCCAGCGGACGCTGAATGCCGTCGTAGATATTCTCGATCAGGCCGGGGCCCAGCTCCACGCTCAGCGGTGCGCCGGTGGTGACCACATCAGCGCCGGGACCAAGACCGGACGTCTCCTCATACACCTGTATGGAGGCCCGGTCGCCGGTCATATTCAGGATCTCTCCGATCAGCTGCTGGGGACCTACGCGCACCACGTCCGCCATGTTGGCGTCCGCCATGCCGTCTGCCACCACCAGCGGGCCGGAGACTTTGATGATCTTACCCATTCTCTTGCTCCTTTCAGGAAATATCCGCGCCCACGGCGCGTTCCACCGCGTCGTGCAGGGCGGCCCCGGCGATGCCCAGCGAACCGGTCTTGCCGGGGATGAGGATAACGGCGGGCAGGGGTGCGTCTTTATACCGGGCGATCTCGGCGGTCAGCTGCTGCGCCAGCTGCTCGGTGATATAAATGACGGCGTAGTCCTCCTGCGCCAGGCGGTGCAGCGTTCTGCGCCCCGCGTCGGTATCCTCGGTGGGGAACACGTCCAGCCCCAGCGCACGGAAGCCCAGCACGCTGTCCCGGTCCCCAATAACGGCGATCTTATACATATTGCTCACGCAGCCTTTCCCGGAGCGCCTCCGCCGGCACACCGGCCATCCGGCCGGACAGCACGGTACGCACCGCCGTCCACTCCGCTTCCTTTGCCGCCAGATAGCCCAGCGCCACCTCTACGCCGAAGGGTACCCGGCGTGCCGCGCCGGCGGCGCGGAGCACCGCG
>ENA-OURP01000369-OURP01000369.1-human-gut-metagenome-genome-assembly--contig:-NODE-369-length-11447-cov-3.17574_pt1 | contig 11447 bp, 7 predicted proteins | sample MGYA00242101_ERZ508991 | MGnify/ENA primary metagenome ERZ508991 (study PRJEB26280, sample SAMEA2338730) | human gut metagenome | biome: human gut; feature: human-associated habitat; material: faeces...
ATGCCGAGGGGAGCTATAAGCAGCAGCCCCTGAGAGGGATGTTGCTCGACAAGGCCTTCCGCCTCTACGACTATGTGGATGGTCACAGCAGCGACTTTTCGATCGCCCGCAAGCAGCGGATCGCAGAGATACAGGGGATGATAGCCCGAGGAACACAAAAATAGATTATGGAGAACATTGAAGACAAGCGCATCGCCGTATTGCTTTCGGGCGGTGTCGATAGTAGCGTGGTGGTCTATGAGTTGGCCCGCCAGGGACTGCACCCCGACTGCTTCTACATCAAGATAGGACCGGAGGAGCAGGAGGAATGGGACTGCAACTCGGAGGAGGACATGGAGATGGCGACGGTCGTGGCACAACGCTACGGTTGTCGGCTGGAGGTGGTGGACTGTCACCGGGAATACTGGGACCAGGTGACGCGCTACACGATGGAGAAGGTGCGGGCGGGATTCACGCCCAACCCCGACGTGATGTGCAACCGCCTCATCAAGTTTGGTGCCTTCGACGAGAAGCGGGGCCACGACTACGACCTCATCGCCACGGGCCACTATGCGCAGACGGAGTGGATAGACGGGCGCAAATGGCTCACGACGAGTCCGGACCCCGTGAAGGACCAGACCGATTTCCTGGCCCAGATACACCCATGGCAACTGAAGAAGGCGCTCTTCCCCATCGGCCACTACATGAAGGACGAGGTGAGGCAGGTCGCCGAGCACGAACATCTGATCAACGCGCGCCGCAAGGACTCGCAGGGCATCTGCTTCCTAGGCAACATCGACTACAACGAGTATGTGCGCCGCTATCTCGGCGAGCAGCCCGGAGATATCATCGAGCAAGAGACGGGGCGCATTATCGGACAGCACAAGGGTCTATGGTTTCATACCATCGGACAGCGGAAGGGTCTCGGACTGGGGGGCGGACCGTGGTTTGTCATCCGCAAGGACGTGGAGCAGAACATCCTCTACGTCTCCCACGGCTACGACCCGGCGACGGCCTATAAGCGCGACTTCGCCATCCACGACTTCGACTTCCTGACGGAGGGCGTGACGAGCGTGCCCGACCGCATCACGTTCAAAATCCGACATACGCCCGAATTCCACTGCGCCACGGTGGAGACGCTATCCGACGGAAGAATGATGGTCCACTCTGACGACCCGATTCACGGGGTGGCCCCGGGCCAGTTTTGTGTGGTCTATGACCAGGCGCACCACCGCTGCTACGGTTCGGGCGAGATCGCATGGACACAGGAGACGCCGAAGGCATGATCCAACGGGCGCATCCAACAGAATAGCCCGACAAGGGTCTCCAACGAATGGACCTGGGACTACGGACTACGATCTTCTTCAACCAACACAATGGAACAAGACAAGGAACAGAACAAGGAACAAGACAAGGAAAAGGAGCGCCGGCCTCGGAGCAGCTTCAGCAGACGGCTGCGGAGCAAGCGGACCTGGGGATCGGTGGTTCTGATGGCCGTGATCGCCGTCATCATCTGGCAACTGACGCCCGTCTCGGACGCGGAGGTGCACCGCAACGAACTGGTGGTGGAGGTGAGATCGTGGTATGAGCTGCGCAACGACAGCGGCGTGGTACTGACGGTCGGCGAGATCGAGGGCGACACGGCCCTGACGAATATCAGCACGGACACCCTGCAACCCGCGGCCCACGTGCAGCTATCGGCAGGCTACTGGGTGAACCGCTTCCGAAGGTTTCCCTCCTGCCACGGGCGCATCGTCACGAAGGCTGCCCCCGCCTCCTCGCAACTGGTGGATAGCGGGAGCCAAGAGCTCCACACGGTGGTGCGACGCCAGGCGGAGCGCATCGAAAACGAACTGGCCAGTCTGCAGACGCAGCAGAACGAGCTCCACTACTATCGGCGGACACACAACGTGCAGGACTACGGTTATGGGGCCATCGCCACCTACTCGGTGGGGATCGACCACCGCATCGACTCGTTGCGCACGGTAGCGAAGCATCTGCTTGCCATCCAGCCCGGCGAGCAGCTCAGTCTGCGGCGCGTGATCCGCTACAAACTGGTCCGCAGCGCGCAGGGAAAGCGTATATATAATAAGGAGTGTGAGCTCTGGAGCGACGAGGAGGACGGCTATGTGGTCGTGCAACTGCCCCGCCACCATACGCCCGTGGGGGTCGTGACCCACATGGGTATCGGCGACGGCAAGGAGGCCATCGCCCAGCGCCAGGCGAAGCCCAACAAGAAGAAGGCGGGGAAGCACGACGACCGCACGATCCACGACTCATTAGGCATCTATACCGGCCAACTCGACTCATTGAAGCGGCCGAGCGGCTACGGGCGACGCTGGGGACACCAAGGGGAATACTACGAGGGCCATTTCGAGGCGGGACTGCCCGACGGGTTCGGATTCTATATCGCGCCACGCCAGTACTTGCAGGCGGGAGAATGGCGAAAGGGCGTCTTCAAAGGGGAAAAACTGACCTACAACAAGGAGCGCATCTACGGCATCGACGTGTCGCGCCACCAACACGAGCGGGACGGAAAATGCTACCCCATCGACTGGGACCGCCTGCGCATCACCCATCTCGGCACGCTGAGCGACAAGCGGGTAAGGGGGAAGGTCGATTATCCGGTCTCCTTCGCCTACGTGAAATCGACGGAGGGCTGCACGGTCTTCAACGCCTACTACGATGACGACTACCGCGACGCGCGCAAGGCGGGAATCAGGACGGGCACCTACCATTTCTTCTCGCTCACGTCGGGGGGCAAGGCGCAGGCCCGCCATTTCCTGGAGAAGAGCCACTACCGCAAGGGGGATTTGCCGCCCGTGCTCGACGTGGAGCCCACGGACTGGCAGATCAGCCAAGCGGGCGGAGCGGAGGTGATGTTTCGGCAGGTGCGGGCCTGGCTGCAGGAGGTGCAACGGGAATGGAAGGTCTATCCGATCCTCTACATCAGTCAGTCGTTTGCGCTGAAGCACATGCCGCTGGCTCCCGACCTGGGCGACAACTATTTTGTCTGGATAGCCCGCTATGGCGAGTATATGCCTCACTTCAAACTGACCTACTGGCAACTGTCGCCGGACGGAAAGGTGAGGGGAATCCGCGGAGATGTGGATATCAACGTCTATAATGGCTACGAGAACCAGTATCACCAGTTTTTGGAACGCCACGGGAAAAAGTAGCTTCGAAGGGTGCTAAAACCCCTATTTTGAGCCTCCGAGACAGTCTTGAGGGCGGTCTCGGAGTTTTTTTTTGAAAAAAGAGAGAAAAAAGTGGGAAAAAGTTTTGGTGGAAAGAAAAAAGTGCGTACCTTTGCACTCGCAATCAAGCAATGACGGTTGCTAAAAACAATGGGATATGGTGTAATGGTAACACTACAGATTCTGGTCCTGTCATTCCTGGTTCGAGTCCGGGTATCCCAACTGCTTCGAAATCCAAGTTGAATTTTTCAACTTGGATTTTTTTTTGTTTTATCCCCCTCCCTTACTACAATAGCCCACAAAAGGGAAAACAACTTGCTAATAAGGGAAAACAACTAAAACAACAGGTACAATATATAACAACACAAACACCTGCTGAAAGGGAAACAACAAATAACGACACAACAGGACCGTAAAGCTGCCCCTACCCTACTGTCTTTTTCTAAACAACCCTGCTCTTCATCCGTTATTGGGCTGAAAATGGGCAAGAGGGACAGAAAAGCGCTGGAAGAAACAGAAAAACTAACCAAAAATTTGGAATTACAGAACAATCTACCTACCTTTGCACCCGTTTTTCACCAACGAACGTAAAATAACGAATGCAAAGAAAGAAACTTGCATGCATTGCGATGGCAATGCTTTCGCAGACCGCCGTCTTCGCGGGTGGTCTTCTGACCAACACCAACCAGAGCTTCATCTTCGGTCGCAACTTCGCCCGTGATGGTGTGATTGCTATCGATGGAGTCTATTCCAATCCTGCCGGCGTGGCCTTCCTGGGTAAGGGCCTCCACCTCTCTCTCGGTGGTCAGAGCGCCTCACAGACGCGTACCATCCGTAGCGGCATGACGCTCCTCAAACCTGCTGGCCTCCCCATGACCGACGAACAATGGATGCAGTCGCCCTACGCCCATCCGCTGAGCCTCAACGGAGGCGACGCCAACGGCATCAAGCATTTCAAGGGTGAAGCTTCTGCCCCGTTCATACCTTCGGTACAGGCGGCCCTGAACTACGACAAGTGGGGATTTCAGTTTGCCTTCGGTCTCGTGGGCGGTGGCGGTAAGTGTACCTTCAACCGCGGTCTCGGATCCTTCGAGCGCCAGGTGGCCTTGCTGCCCTCCATCCTGCAGTTGGCCAACACCACCTACCAGCAGAAGTATGGCATCGACCTCGGACTGGGAAGCAACACGCCGGGCTACTCCGTAGAGAGCTACATCCACGGTCAGCAGTACGTCTTCGGATTCCAGTTTGGTTCCACCTACAAGGTCAATGAGAACCTGGCTGTCTATGGCGGCTTCCGCTTCAACTACATCTACAACAAGTATGAGGGAAGCATTTCCAACATCACCGTGAACATCAACGGCCAAAACGAGAATCTCTATAGCTACCTCGGCACCAAGGCGGACGCCCTGGCCAATCAGGCGCTCTCCTATCAGGAGCAGGCCAGCAATTATACTCGCTTGGCCCAGGAGGCAACGCTCGCTGGCAACGAGCAGGCCGCACAGCAGTATGCCGCCGCTGCCGAGCAACTCACGAAGGGTGCGCAACTGGCGCAGGGTGGCGCGCAGGCCATTGGTGGCGTGCGGAGTCAGGTGGCCGACCGCAACCTCGACTGCACGCAGCGCGGATGGGGCATCACGCCAATCATCGGTGTTGACTACCGCTGGGGCAAACTCAACCTCGGTGCGCGCCTGGAGTTCACAACACATCTCAACATCGAGAACGACACGAAGGTGGACGACACGGGCCTCTTCGCCGACGGTGTGAACACGCCCAACGACATCCCGGGCATCCTCACCGTGGGTGGTTGCTACGAGATACTGCCGACCTGGCGTGTGATGGCGAGCTACCACTACTACTTCGACAAGGACGCCCGCATGGACAAGGACAAGCAGAAGTTGCTCAGCAGCAACACCTGGGAGTGGGCCTTGGGATCGGAGTATGACATTTCGGACGCCCTCACGGTGAGTGCGGGAATGCAGCGCACGAAATATGGTCTCGGCGACGGCAGTTACCTCACGGACATGTCATTCACGACGAGCAGCTACTCCTATGGCTTTGGCGCAAAGGTGCGCGTCGCCCCGAAAGTCACGGTGGAGGCCAGTTATTTCTGGACCAACTACGAGACCTTCGACAAGGAGTATGACCAGGAGTATAGCGCAGCCGGCATGTCGGCCAAGGCCCACAACACCGACCAGTTCACCCGCACCAACAAGGTGTTTGGTGTCGGCGTAAACCTCGATTTCTAAGAAAAGCACACACATAGACGCCCATTGCCCAGCAATGGAACAATGAAAGCGGAGAGAGACTACGGGTCGGGGCTCAGCCCTCCCACAGTCTTCGCTCCGCTTTTTTATTGCGAGCTATTTAAAACGACACATGCAACTTATAGGTTGCTTTTTTAGGCTCATCCAAAAAATGGCGTGATAGGACAGTCCGTGTTGCTTCAACAGAACATGCTGATAAGGGATATTCCTTATATGAAAAGTTGCTCCATCGTAACTTCACTATGCACCAAACTATGATGCAGCCCGTCAGCGATGCCATAGGTTGTAACAAAGGTGATGACCAAAGAGAACTTGGTCTTGGTAGAGCTTTGGAAAAGTTCTAAGCGCTGCCTTAGCAACTGTTCGTATGCCTCCGTTATGCGGTATTGCGATTTGCTGAATTTCATCTCGCACAAATGGATGATGCGGTCAGCACGTTTGATGACCAAATCGATCTGTCCACCATTTTGACCTTCAGTTGCTGCCTTGCGCCATGATGAGACTTCGGTCGCCATCCCCGAAATACCCAAGGCACGCTTGATGCTGTCCGTGTGCATAAGACATACGATCTCAAATGTAAGCCCCTGCCACGTGGAGACTTGACGCGACTCAAAATGATGACTCCACCATTGTTCGTCGCCCGAAACATCGGGCAAGATGAACTTATAATAAAACAAAGTATAGAAATCCACTAAACGATAGATGGTATCTTTCACCTTATGAGCGAAATTCTGATTTCGGGAAACGAAGTCGCATCGTTCAAGATTGGTCAGCACACGCGTGAGGGTTCCACCAGTGATTCCTGTAGCCTTAGATATTTCCTCACGAGACATTCCATCATGATGGGCAGCCAAACCCTTCACCACACTGATATATAAGTCGGCGTTTGAAAACAAAGCATTGTAGAGTTCGTCGAACTCGCTTCGCATAATACCTCCTTGGGCAAAAAACAGTCTATCGACATTCTGCACGAGACTTTCTTTTGCATTGATGAGACTTAAGTAAAACGGGATGCCACCAAACACCATGTAACACTGCAATATTTGGTATCTATCCCATTTGCAGTGTTTTCTCAGAAGATACACCTCTGTCTCATGCAAAGTGAAAGGTCGGACATAAATACTGCTTGTAATGCGAGCATGCAGTCCCCCTTGATTTTCTATCAGATTGTCCACCATCCATGAGGTAGCCGATCCACTGGCAATAAACACAATATCATTACGACGAGCAGCCCAGCCATTCCAGAAGTTCTCCAATGCCGCAACAAAGTCAGACTTCTGTGTGTCTATCCAAGGCATTTCATCTATAAAAACCACCTTTTTTCTGTTGGCATCGAGCGACTCAAGGTATTCTTCAAGCGCATCGAATGCATCGAACCAATCGGAAAACTTATCAGGTTTCGTGCCAGAGAACTTTTTCAATGCTCGCGCAAAACTCGTAAGTTGTCTTTGGCGCGATAGATTATGGCCTCCGACAAACGTGAAGTCGTATTGTCCCTGATAGTATTGATCCACAAGAAAAGTCTTGCCCACTCTTCGCCGACCATACACTATGACAAATTCAGAACGATCGGACTCCATCACTCTGTGGAGTTCTTGACACTCTCGCTCTCTACCAACAAGTTTGCTTCTCATGCCCATACCGTTTATCTATTAACCTTGGCAAAGGTAGCGTTTTTATGGCAGCAAAAAGAAAAAATACGCGATTTTCTACCCAAATCTATGCCAAAAATGGAGATTTGGGTAGAAAATCGCCCATTTTTGACCTAAATCAAGCCGTTGCTTACCCTGTTGCTACAGGACGAACAGTAGTATCATCACGCTATTAATCTATGACAACATGCTATCTATAGTAAGCAGCTTGCCTGGCGATAAAGGCCAAAAAGCGGTATGGGAATCTTGCTGCGAAATTCCCATACCGCTTATATTCAATGCTTCGAGCTGAGATAAAGAAAATCAGCTTGTGAGCGATTAGTACTCGTCCTCGTTGAAGAGGAAATCCTCCTTGGTGGGGTAGTCGGGCCAAATATCCTCTATGCCCTCATAAACCTCTCCTTCGTCCTCGATCTCCTGCAGGTTCTCGAGCACCTCCAGAGGTACGCCCGATCGTGTGGCATAGTCTATCAGCTCATCCTTTGTTGCGGGCCATGGCGCGTCTTCCAGCTTTGAAGCCAATTCAAGAGTCCAATACATAGTCTTCTGTCTTTAAGTTTATAAAAATTTGCGTGCAAATATACTATATTTTATTTGAACTGCAAGCGCTATGGCGTATTTTTTCGCACACACTGCAAACAAAGTTGAAATAACTACCTATATAAGCAGGAATAACTACCTATATCAATAGAAATAGCCACGAATTCTGGGGGCACACGGAAGCCTCTTGCACTAAAAGTTGATCTTATAGTGCTGCTTATACTTCTTCTTATCGAAGAAGAGAAGGCCACAATAGTAGAGATCGAAACTGACACGTACGCGCTTGTCCTGCAAGATGCGCGCCCAGCTGCGGCGGGTCTCTCCATTGCGGTGGATGCCCTCCATGATGAGTAGGGAAGCATCTGTGGCCCGGTTGATCAGGGCCAGGACCTGCTGCTCCATATCCTGTCCATGGGCCACGACAGCCAGCGAGAAGGAATCCTCAGCAAGTGAGCAAGCCCCCTCCCCCATCGAAGAAAACGCCATCCGGAGGCAACCCGCATGAAGGTAGGCCCGCTTGGCCTCCGAGACATCGCCCACCAGCACGGCCTCGTCGGCCTGCTGGTGGTTGGCGATACGGAGGTAGAGTTCGCAGACCCTCCGTTCCCGCTTTGAGAGATGCGGGAACAGGGGGCGGAGGTCGTCGTAGGCATAGTAGGGATAGTGCTCATTGACGACATAGCGCACGAAGCGGTAGGCCCAGGGCGACTGGATACCGAAGCCACGGCAATACTTTGCCCGGCTCATCCACAACACGCCACGTCGCAATCGAGACAACATTGCCATGGTTTCTGAGACAAGACCTAAGGTTACGCCTCGATGGGCTTGCAATGATCCTGGAGCCAGGCCAAGTCTTCGCCATCGAGATGGGGAGCGAGCTTCTCGCAGACCATCTGGTGGTAGTCATTGAGCCACTGCTTCTCCTCGGCGGTGAGGAGGGAGCAATCGACGGGTGCAAGGTCTATCGGACAGAGCGTCAGCGACTCCATCTGCAGGAATCGGCCCAGTTCGGTCTCCATATAGTCCTTGATCAAGCACGTGTTTTCGATGCGCACACCAAAGCGGTCGGCCAGATAGATGCCAGGCTCGTTGGTGACGGTCATTCCCGCACGCAGGGCAGCCGGCATATACTCCATGCGCACCTGGTGGGGACCCTCATGGACATTGAGGTAGGAACCTACGCCGTGGCCCGTGCCGTGGAGGTAGTTGAGACCCGCGCGCCATAACGGTTCGCGTGCCAAGGCGTCGATCTGCGTGCCACTGCAACCATCGGGAAACTTTGCCAGTTCCAACTGGATATGGCCCTTGAGTACCAACGTATAGACGCGGCGCTGCTCTTCGGTGACAGGACCCAAAGCTATCGTGCGCGTGATATCGGTCGTGCCGTCCTGATACTGTGCGCCACTGTCGATCAAGACCAAGCCATGGGGCTCCACGGGGATATCCGTCTCGGGAGTGGCCTCGTAGTGGACGATGGCACCATGGGCCTCATAGCCCACAATGGTATCGAAGGAAATGCCACGGAAGAGATCTTGCTCCGCACGCAGGGCCGTGAGTTTCTTGTCGAGGGAAATCTCCGTCTGTCCTCCTGCCTCCACAGCAGGCTGAAGCCAGCGCAGGAACTTCACCATCGCCACGCCGTCGCGCGTCATGGCACGGCGGTAGCCCGCTATCTCGGCTTCGTTCTTGACCGCCTTCATGGCGGGGATGGGCGACGGGGCAAACCTCACCACCGATTTCTCGAGGGCACAGGAGGCGGGATAGTAGCAAGTCTTCACACTGTCCAGCAGCAGACCGCCCTCGAAGGCATGAGACCGCAGGTAGTCGGCCACGGCAGCATAGGGCTGCACCGCCACGCCAAGGTCGGAGAGGTAGCGACGCACCGCGTCGTCGAGTTTCTCCTCGTTGACAAAGAGCGTGGCACTTTCCTGCTCTATCATCAAGTAGGAGACGAAGACAGGATTGCAATAGACGTCGGAGCCACGCAGATTCAAAGTCCAGGCAATATCGTCGAGGGCTGAGACGAGCATGGCCTCGGCATCACAACTGCGCAGCGACTCACGGATGCGGGCGAATTTGCTCTCCGTCGTCTCGCCAGCAAACTCCAGGGGATGGAGCTCCACCTTCGCCGTCGGGATAGAGGGGCGGTCCGTCCAAATCTCGTTGAGCGGGTCGAAATCGGTACGCACCTGGATATCGTAGCCCTGGAAGAAGGCCTGCATCCTCTGCACCTCGTCCGTGCCATTGACCCATCCGTCGAGACCCACCACAGGATGGGAGGCCCCACGGAGTTGCTCGGCCAGCCAGGCGGTGATCGTCGGCGTGCCCTCCACCTTGAGTTTCATCAGCATGATACCCGTGCCGCGGAGTTGCTCCTCGGCAGCAAGGAAGTAGCGGGAGTCGGTCCAGAGCGCGGCAGCATCCATCGTGACGACGACCGTGCCAGCCGAGCCATTGAAGCCTGAGATCCACTCGCGGCCCTTCCAGTGGTCGGCGACATACTCACTATTGTGTGCATCTGTGCTGGGGAAGATGAAAGCCCCCAGTCCCTCGCGCTCCATCACCTGGCGGAGCGCGGCTATTCTTTCTACGATCTTAGTCATTATATATAGGGTATTTGGTTGATGGTTTCTGAAAGTTATTATCGGTCCTACTCACACATCGCCCGGCATATGCGGTCCTGCAGCCCATTGGCCTGGCTGGCGCGGATGGTTCCCTGGTTGAGAATGCAGAAGGCCAGGCGGTGGCCATTGCTGGCCGTGCAGAATCCTGCAAGCGTCTTGACACTCGTCACCGTGCCTGTCTTGGCCCGCACATTGCTATCGGCCGCCGTGCCACGAAGCCGCTTGCGGAGCGTGCCGTCGCGTCCGGCGATGGGCAGCGTGGGAAGCAGGGCCTCGTAGGCCTCCGTGTTATGGTAGTTGAGACGCAAGAGGTGGACGAGGAGGTCGGCCGTGACATAATTGTAGAGCGAGAGGCCACAACCATCGGCCGCGTAGTACTGCGCAGGATCAAGGCCTGCCGCACGCACCACCTGGTTGATCACCTGTCGGCCCTGGCGCGCACCTGCACGCCGCACACCTGTGCTCTTGGCCAACTGGTAGAAGACCGACTCGGCATGGAGGTTGTCGCTCTTCTTCATCATCCGCTGCAACACCCGCTTGAGGTCGTGGGTCTCCTCGGCCAGCAGCGTGGATCCTGCGGGGAGCGTGGCGTCGCCCAGCGTTCCCTCCAGGACAATGCCGGCCGCTCGCAGGCGCGAAGAGAGTTCGGCCAGAAAGCGGTCGCGACGGTTGTAGAGCAGGGGCGAGAGCGGCGGATTGCTATCGTCGTCGTCCCAGCACCAGCCCTCTCCCATCGGTTTGTCGTCCTTCATTGACTTGTCGGCCAGCAGGTCGCCCGTGATACGACGGATGCCTTTTTCACGCAGCGCACGGACGAAGGCGCGCATATTGGCGTCGCCAAAGAGGGGATCCATGCCACCGACACAATAGAGCGAACCGTGGAGCACACCCGTGGAGTCGATGTCGCCACGGCAGTAGAGGCGCGTGGAAAACTGATAGTCCACGCCCAGGCGGTCGAGGGCCGTGATGGCAGTGACACACTTTTGGACAGAGGCCGGGCGCATCCGCTGGGCCTCGTTGAAGCGATAGACACACTGGTCGGCACTGAGGTCCCAGACCATCACCGCCATTTGGGTGCTTTGAAGCAGTGGATCCTCGATGATGGCGGCCATGCGGCTGGCAAAACTGTCGGTCCAAAGGCGGTCGAAATCGGCGCCATCGGCTACGACGGGACGGTCCGCCAAAGGAACC
>ENA-OURP01000375-OURP01000375.1-human-gut-metagenome-genome-assembly--contig:-NODE-375-length-11235-cov-4.37701_pt1 | contig 11235 bp, 8 predicted proteins | sample MGYA00242101_ERZ508991 | MGnify/ENA primary metagenome ERZ508991 (study PRJEB26280, sample SAMEA2338730) | human gut metagenome | biome: human gut; feature: human-associated habitat; material: faeces...
CGTCGTATATAGTCTGCGCCATGGAGTCGGAGATACCCGACACATTTTTGAGCTCGTCAACACTAGCATTTTTTATGGCGGTCACGGTCTTGAAATGCCGCAGGAGTGCCTTGGTCCGCGACGGTCCGACGCCGGGGATATCCGTCAATGTGCTAGAGAGCGCGGAAGCCTTGTGCTTCTGCCTGTGATAGGTCACGGCGAAACGGTGGACTTCCTCCTGTATTTCCGCAACGAGAGTGAACGCGCGGCGTTTTGAAGTGAACGCTATCTCGCCGCCGGATTTCGCTATCGCGCGCGTGCGGTGGCTGCCGTCCTTGACCATTCCGAAAAGCGGGATGTTTTCAAGCCCGTGCTTTTTGAGTATCGGCTCGACTGCCGAAACCTGTCCTTTGCCGCCGTCGAGCAGAATAAGATCGGGCAGGCGGCCGAAGCCCTCGCCGCTCTCTTTTTCTTCCTCGTATCTCGTGAATCTTCTGTCGAGCACCTCCGCCATGGAGGCGTAATCGTCCTGACCGGTAAAGCCTTTTATCATGAATCGGCGGTAGCCGCGCCTGTAGGGCTCGCCGTTCCGGAAAACTATCATGCCCGCGACATTGTCGCTTCCGGCGGTGTGCGAGATATCATATGATTCGATGAATTCCGGCGCAGCGGGCAGCCCAAGCATACCCGCAAGCTCGTCGAGCGCGGCAGTTTTTCTGCCGGCGGTGCCTGTCAGCGGAGTCAGATACTGCGCGGCGTTTGAGCGGCACATCTCGAAAAGCTTCTTCTGCTCGCCCGCGGTGCTGTGGGATATTATGACTTTTTTGCCCTTCTTTTCGCTCAGCCACCGTTCGAGCAGCTCGCTGTCGGCAACCTCGCCGTCGACCGACACACGGCGCGGGACAAAATCTCTTATCATATAGAAACTGCGGATAAGCTCGGCGAGCGTCTCCGCCGTATCCTCGGGCACATCGGTTATGAAATTCTCGCTGTCATAGAGCCTGCCGTCCGCGAAGCGGAGCACGGAGAGACACGCCTTGCCGGACGACGCCGCGCCCGTGACGAGGGCAAAAACATCCTGCTCCCTGACATCGGCGGACATAACTTTCTGCTTGCCGCCGAGACGTTTTATCGCGGCTATTCTGTCGCGCAGGCGCGCCGCCTTTTCAAATTCAAGGTTTTCCGCCGCGTCCTCCATGCGCTTCTGAAGATCCGCGAGCGCGGCGGTTCCGCCCTCTTTTATAAACGCGAGAGCGTCCTCGACCGCTTCGTTATACTGCGAAAACGGCACCTTGCCGCTGCACACGCCGCTGCACTGGCCGATAAAGAAATTGAGGCACGGGCGGCTCTTCCCGAAGTCGCGCGGGAATACTTTGTTGCACTGCGGCAGGCGGAATATTTTTTTAGCCTCGTCAACGGTATTGCGCGCGGCGAACGAGCTCATATACGGGCCGATATACTTTGCGCCGTCATCCTCGCGCTGGAGCACGGCATATATGTTGCGCCACTTGCCGGGCGTGACTTTTATATATGAATAGCCCTTGTCGTCTTTTAAGAGAATATTATACTTCGGGGAATGCTGCTTTATAAGGCTGCATTCAAGCACGAGGGCTTCAAACTCGCTGTCGGTGAGAATGACATCGAAATCATCGACGTTTTCGACCATCTTGCGCACTTTTACCGTATGATTATGCTCGGAGCCGAAATACTGGCTGACTCGGTTCTTGAGTGCCTTCGCCTTGCCTACATATATTATCTCCGAACTGCTGTTTTTCATCAGATAGACGCCGGGGGTCAACGGAAGCTGCATCGCCTTTTTGCGAAGCTCCTTGATTTTCGGGTTCATTCTCTCACCTGCCTTTTGATGCACATTTTTGACACATATATTATACTATAAAAATGCGCCGACGAACAGGGGCGCAAAAAAATTATATTTTGGGTCATTTTTCCGCAACAATTTGTTGCTATTATCAAAATGCGGGGATATATCTCCGCGGAAAGGAATATATAAAAGATGAAAACAATAGGCAACATTGTCTGGTTTATCTGCGGCGGATTTCTGGCGGCGCTGATGTGGCTGATGAGCGGTCTAATATGCTGCGTCACGGTCGTGGGCATACCGCTCGGCAAGCAGTGCTTCAAATTCGCGCGTCTGTCTGCGGCTCCGTTCGGCAAGGATATAAGATTCGGCGGCGGCGCGCCGAGCTTCATTGCCAATATTTTATGGATAATCCTGCTCGGCTGGGAGAACGCAGTCTACTGCGCCGCGATGGGCGTTGTCTGCTGCTGCACAATAATCGGCATCCCGCTCGGGCTCCAGTATTTCAAATTCGCAAAGCTCGCATTCATGCCTTTCGGCTCAGAGGTGGTTGACTGCTGACATATGAAAAAACGAACGGCAAAAAGAATTCTCATCATCTGCCTTGTCATTGCCGCCGCCGCGGCTCTGACGACGGAAATAGTTATGGACAGCATGCGTGTTGATGTCTGCCTCGACCCCGGTCACGGCGGAGACGACTCCGGCGCTCAATATGAGGGCAGGCTCGAAAAGGACGACAATCTCGAGCTTGCGCTGGCGGTCGAAAAAGAGCTGAAAGCGCGCGGGGTCAAGGTCTGCATGACGCGCGACGACGATACTTTTATCTCCCTCGCCGGGCGGTGCAGAAAGGCAAATACCCGCCGGGCGAAGCTCTTTGTTGCGCTTCACCGCAACAGCGCGGAGAATGCGCACGGCGTTGAAATATGGATTCATTCGGACTCGCCGCCCAAGGACACCGCGCTCGCGCAGAACATCTGTGACGCACTCGCCACCGCCGGGATATCCGAAAACAGGGGCGTTAAGTCCGGCTTCGCGCGCGAGGACGGAGAGAACTATTTCGTCAATAGCCGCACGAATATGCCAAGCTGCCTCGCCGAGATCGGCTTCATAACCGACGACGGCGACAACCGCCTGTTCGACGACAACCTCGATGCTTACGCCGAGGCGATAGCGGACGGGATAGCAAAGACGCTGAATGAGATATAAAACCGACCTATGAAGCTATAGGTCGGTTTAACTGTTTTATTAACTTCTCTGAATATATGGCTGATTTTATCTTGTCAATACTCTGACCCACTTGAAGCGGTTGACTTTGACTATCGCCACGAAGCATTTGAGTATCTGATCCGCCTTGAGCAGGGCGAAGGTGACCGCGGGCGGGAACTTGAAATAAAACGCCGAGAGCGCGGAGAGCGGGAGCACGATGCACCACATGAAGACAATATCGTTGAAAAAGACGAAATTCGTATCTCCGCCGCCCGAGACTATGCCCGTGAGGCACGGCATTTCATACGCTGTGCCTATCGCCGTGACGCAGAGGATTAGCACGAATATATTTGCAAGCTCCGCCGTCTCAACCGAGGCGTTATAGACCGAGATTATCGGCTTTCGGACTAAAAACAGCACAAGCGAAGTCAGCACACCGATAATTAAAAACATCAGCTGCATGGTCTTTGCGCCGCTCTTGACCTTTTTCATGTCTCCCTCGCCGACCGCCATGCCCGTCATGACGCGCGCCGCGTCACCTGTCGCATAGGCGATGACCGAGGTGCACTGGAACAGCGTCTGCGCTATGCTCGATGCCGCGATGCCGGAGGCTCCGAGCCTGCCGAGTATTGCCGCCTGAACGGACATCGCAACACCCCAGGAGACATTTGAGAGCAGAAGCGGCACGCCCGATTTCATGAAGTCGGCTATATAACTGCGCTCGAGCGCGAAAACATCTTTGATTCTGAGTTTTAGCTTCTTGTCGATGAATCTGCAATAGATTATGCTCGCGATAAACTCGACTGCCCTCGAAGTCAGCGTCGCATATGCAGCACCCTTCACTCCGAGCTCGGGCGCACCGAAGTGACCGTAGATGAGAGTATAGTTGAGGCAGATATTTATAAGCAGGGTCGAGAGCGAGATGTAGAAGCCTATTCTTACCGTCTCGACGCTGCGCATGACTCCGAGCAGAGAGTTTGAAATCGAGAACATCAGATATGAAAATACCATTATTTTCAGGTATTCCACGCCAGCCGGAATGATGCTCTGCTCGTTTGTCAGCAATCCCATGACCCCATAGGGCACGAACCAGACTATCGCGGACATAATCGCGCTGAGCAATAAGCTTATCCAGAAGCCGACCGCGAACACGCGCTTTATCGGCTCGGTTTGACGCTTGCCCCAGTACTGCGAGATGATAACGCCCATTCCGGACGCGGTGCCCGTGACGACCATCTGCAGAAGAAACTGCACCTGATTCGCTATCGCAACGCCGCTGAGCGCCGTCTCGCTGTAAGCTCCGAGCATGATATTGTCCGCGAGATTGACGCCGTAGACGATAAGATTCTGGAGCGCTATCGTCATGGTCATCATGAAGAAGTCGCGGTAAAATTTCTTGTCGCGTACCAACATTTTTATTCCCCCAAAAGACACATACCGCCGTATTATAGCACTTACCGCGCGGTTTGACAACACCCGACGGATATACTATAATCTTGTCGAAACCTATATGGGAGATGTTGAAATGAAAAAGCTCAGAAATATATTCTGCGCGGCTCTTGCGCTGCTGCTCGCAATGTCCTGCGCGGCGTGCTCGAAGAGTGCCGATAACGAGACTACCTCGGGCGCGGAGTCGGACACGCAGGTCACTGTTATATCCGCCGACGGCACAACGACAAAGACCGTTATTTCAAACGACGGCGGCACGCTCGCACAAAATGGCGAGACGAAAAATCAACCCGCGGCGGGCGGAGACAATGCTCAGGAGCCGGAGAGCCCGGATGGCGGCTCGGGTCAGCGCGAAACTGTGCGCGTCACGATAACCGAGGGCATGACCCTGACTCAGATATTCAAAAAGCTCGAGGCAAACGGCGTGTGCTCGTTTAACGATTTGATGAAGACCGCCGAGAGCTACGACTACAGCTACTATCCGCTTATCGCCGCAAGACCGTCGAACACAAGGGCGTTCAAGCTCGAGGGATATCTCTTCCCGAACACCTACGACTTCTATAAAAACGAGAAGCCGCAGGATGCGATAGGGCGTTTCCTGCGCGTGGGCGAAAAATACATAACCTCGCAGGACAGGGCAAAAGCCCGCGCCATGGGCTATTCGATGGATCAGGTGCTGACCGTCGCGTCGATAATCGAAAAAGAGGGCGCGAACCCCAACGAAGTCAGAAAGATAGCCGCCGTCATATACAACCGCCTCAAGGCGGGTATGCAGCTGCAGATGGATTCGGGAATCTACTATATCGAACGCAGCGTCAAACCCTATATCTCCGGCGACGTCAACCGCTACAACAGCCTGTATAATATGTACAAATGCAAGGGTCTGCCCGCAGGTCCGATATGCAACCCCGGCGCGCGGACGATAAATGCGGCACTCGATCCGGCGGATGTATCTTATCGCTATTTTTGCCACGACTCGAGTGCAAAATACTACTATGCCGACACATATGAGGAACATCTCGAAAATCTGAAGAAAGCCGGAATTGCATCATAAGTTGCAAAAATGTCGGATAATTCACAGAAAATTTAAGTTTTGATTCTCCTTCGGGTATAAAAATGGACTTTGGGTGATATAATTGTACTAAAGTACATTTTTGTACTCGGAGGACAGTTTTTATGAAAAGAACACAGCTGAAAGACAGGCAATTACCCGACTACACACGGGGAGAAGAGATATTCAACATGGTCACGCACATAGTCGGCGGCGGACTGGCGGTAGTCATACTCGTCGCCTGCGTGACGGTCGCGGCGCTCCACGGGAGCATATCGGGAGTCATAACCTCGATAGTCTACGGGCTGTCGATGATAATGCTCTACACCATGTCGAGCGTCTATCACGGCGTGCCGCGCGGCTACGCGAAGAAAGTCCTGCAGGTCATCGACCACTGTACGGTATATTTTCTGATAGTCGGAACATACACGCCGATCGCGGTCTGCGGACTGACAAAAGTCAACAGAGCAGTCGGCTGGACGGTGTTCGGCATCGTCTGGGCTCTCGCGGCGGTGGCGATAACGCTAACGGCGATAGACCTCAAAAAATTCCGCGTATTCTCGATGATATGCTACATGGGCATGGGCTGGTGCATAATCTTCGCCGTCGTGCCGACATATCATGCGCTGGGGCTCGGCGGATTCCTCCTGCTCGTCGCAGGCGGTCTGCTCTACACATTCGGCGCGATACTCTACGGGCTCGGGATAAAGCATCGATATATGCACTCGGTTTTCCATATCTTTGTTATCCTCGGCAGCCTCGCGCACTTCTTCTGCATAGTGCTCTATGTGCTGTGAGAAATGAAAATCGCAATCATGCAGCCGCAACAATTTAAACTGCTGCGGTTGTTTTTTCGTTTATGTGATGGAGAAAGCAGGGGCGTTACAGATGCCGTCAATGACAAGTGCGCCGATGCTGTAAATCTCAATTTATAATAACCCCAAACAAAAAAGCCAAGCTGCAAAACACAGCTTGGCTTTGAATTTTTTGCTTTAGTTACTGCTTGGGCGAGAAATAGACTTTCCCGGGTTCGAGCGTCTTGCCGTAGATGCTGTAGAGCTCGTGGACGGTGACGAACTCAAATCCCTCGGCGTGCAGCTCGGCGGCTATCTGCTCGAATGCGTCGGCGGTCATGTCGTAGAGATCGTGCATGAGGACTATCTCGCCTCCGGTCGCGTGGTCGACGACGGAGGAGATTATCTTCTGCATGTCCGCGTTGCGCTGAGCCTGAGTTCTGCCCGACCCCTGCCTGTCCTTATATTTCCAGTCCTCGGTGTCAATGCACCACTGGATGAGCGGGAGGTCGAAGTCCTTCTGAATTCCCTTGTAGTCGCCGTAGGGGACTCTGAATAGAGTCGGCTCAACGCCGATGACCTCTTTGACTATGGCGTTCGTCTTGTTTATCTCCTGCTTGCGCTCCTGCGCGCTTATCTTTCTGAGATTTGCGTGGCTCCATGAGTGGCTGCCTATTTCGCATCCCATCGAGTAGGCGCGCTTGACCTCTGCCGAGTAGCTTCCGACGCGCGTGCCGAGAACGAAGAACGTCGCCTTGCCGTTGTATTTCTGGAGCGTGTCGAGGATTCGGTTGGTCGCGATCTTGCTCGGACCATCGTCGAATGTGAACGCGATATATTTGACCCCCGCGGGGAGATTCGGCTTTTTGTGCTGCGTTGTGCTCTCGGGCTTGGTTGAACTTTGCTGTGTGGTTTCTGTGACTGCCTCTGCGCCGAGCAGAACCTTTGCAGCTTCGGTCGAGAATATAGGCTTTATATCATTGAGCTGGAATACAGCTTCAACGCAGCCTTTGTCTTCGTCGAAGAGAACGCCGGAGTCAAAATAGAATGTCAAGCTGTCGGAGCTTATCGAGAATTTTGTGAAGTTCTTTTTATCGGCAGAGGTGTTTTGTTTGAACTTATCCGAGCCTACGCCCGCGTTGAACAGGCGGTTGGCGGTGAAATAGGATACAACCCGCGTGCTGGCGATTTTCTCGTAGCCGTCAGAAAAAATATCGTCCGCGCTCAGCTGCTTGCCGGAGGGGATATCAAAGACGAGCGTCTCTATGCTGTCCGTCTTGATGCTCTTGTCTGGAATGTCGGTCTTTATCTCGAACACGATGCTGACATATTTGTTCTTGCCGTTGTCCGTCACAAGATAGCTCTTGTAGTCGGCGCTCAGCGTCGGCAGCTCGCCCTTGGGCTTCGAGTTCGGCACTTCTTTGACAAACCCGTCGGCTATCTCCTGCGCCGCCGCTTTTATCCGGCTGTCTATCGCCTCAACGCCTATCGCGGGGTAGTGAATGCCATAGGCGTAGTGATTTTCGTATGTTATCATCGACTGTGTCTCGCCGACCTCCCTGTCCTGGGCGGTGTGCTGGAACTTGAGACTCAGCTCCTCTTTCTGTTTATCGCTTTTGACCGCACAGCCCGCCGCGCCGAATATAAACAGCACGGTGCACATCAGAGCCGTGAGACGGCGAAATAATTTTTTCATATCGTTTTTCCTTTCCGTAAAAACTTACGAACAGCTGATATTTATTATAGTATAAAATGTCGAACTTTGCAACAAAAGCGCGCAAACTGTAACCTACTGTTACACTCTGTTATGGATTTGTAATTTGTGCGGGTGTCTATATCCTATTCACTAAAACGGCTGAATTGACCTCAAAACTGCAGATAAATGCCGCGAAAGCCTGTCTTTTTTTGTCTTTTGTTCCGAAATCGGCGCGGATATGGCTATTTTTCTTTTTGAGAGTAACAATTTATCGGCATTTTAGTATAATAAAGTATCTTCAATTTTAAAAGGGGAGAGCCTTATGACAAAAGTCGTCAAGTTCGGCGGAACTTCGCTCGCAGAGGCGAAGCAGTTTCTCAAGGTCGCCGATATAATCAGATCAGATCCCGACCGCCGCTATGTCGTGCCTTCTGCGCCCGGCAAGCGTTTCAGCGGAGATACAAAAGTTACCGATATGTTCTACGCCTGCTACGATTCCGCATCGAGAGGCGGCGATTTTGAAGAGATATTCCAGAAGATAAAGAACCGCTACAATGATATAATTTCCGGACTCGGGCTCGATATGTCTCTCGAAGATGATTTTGAGCATATACGCCTCAATTTCATCGGACGCGCCGGCCGCGACTACGCCGCATCGAGAGGCGAGTATCTCAACGGCAAGATAGTCGCAAAGCTGCTCGGCTTCGCGTTTATAGATGCCGCAGATGTCATATTCTTCGACGAGAGCGGCAAATACGACGCAAAGCGCACGATCCCCATTCTGCGCGAGCGCCTGAGCTATACTGAGTACGCAGTCATTCCCGGCTTCTACGGTTCGATGCCCAATGATACTATCCGCACATTTTCTCGCGGCGGATCGGATATAACAGGTTCGATAGTTGCGGCGGCGGCCGATGCCGATCTCTACGAGAACTGGACGGATGTCTCGGGCTTCCTCATCGCCGACCCGCGCGTCGTTGATAATCCGCAGGTCATGAAGACTGTTACATACAGGGAGCTGCGCGAGCTTTCGTATATGGGCGCGACTGTTATTCACGAGGACGCGATATTCCCCGTCATGCAGAAGAAAATTCCGATCAGAATAAAGAACACCAACTCCCCGGAGGACGCCGGCACGCTTATCCTTGCCGACACTGACGAGCCCGCCGAGAACACTGTCACCGGCGTGGCGGGGCGCAAGGGCTTCTCTTCGATAAACATTGAAAAATACCGCATCCACGACGAGTGCGGAGCGGTGCGCAAGATGCTCGAGGTGCTCGAGGAGCACGGCGTGAACTTCGAGCATATCCCCTCGGGAATCGACAACTTCAGCATCGTTGTTGAGACTACGAGCCTCGGCGACGAGACGGATGATATAGTTTACGATATAAAGAAAGTCACTTCGGCGAGCAGCGTGACGGTCGAGAACGGCATCGCGCTCATCGCGGTCGTCGGACGCTCGATGAAGTCCACGCGCGGCGTTGCGGGCACAATATTCTCGAGCCTCGCCAAGGAGAACATCAACATAAAGATGATCGACCAGGGCTCGAGCGAGATAAACATCGTCATCGCCGTCGCGGAGCGCGACTACGAGCGCACGATAAACACGATATATTCGGCATTCGTGAAATAAATAAAACGACCGGCGGCGGGGAAAAGTCCCTGCCGCCGGAGCTGTTATTTGAAGAATATCAGTGAAAAGTGAAGAGGTAAGAGTGAAGAAGTAAAAACGGCAAGCATTGAATGCTTGCCGTTTTTGGCCCGCCCGGAGGGATTCGAACCCCCGGCCTTCAGAATCGGAATCTGCTGCGATATCCAGCTTCGCTACGGGCGGATGTGCGGATATTATAGCACAGAAGAAAGCCGGAAGCAAGAGCGGCGGACGCGCGGCGCGAAAATATTTTTCCGACGGTCAACAAAATTGGAAAAAGCTCTTGCAAAAAAGCGAAGTCTCGCTTATAATATATGAGCTGTTGATTTTTTCTGCTACTGTGGCTCAGTTGGTAGAGCAGCTGATTCGTAATCAGCAGGTCGCCGGTTCGAGTCCGGCCAGTAGCTCCAGAAAAGGCACTTGCTTTTGCAGGTGCTTTTTCTTTTTTTATTTTGCTTGTTGTACTGTACTTTGATAAAAATAAAAACAGCCTTCATCAAAGACAAAGACTGTTTATGGAGCGGATGACGAGGCTCGAACTCGCTACCTCCACCTTGGCAAGGTGGCGCTCTACCGGATGAGCTACATCCGCAACTGCAAGAGAGATTATAGCAAAGAGACTCGCCTTTGTCAAGAAAAAATTGAAGTTTTTCGTATTTTTATTTTGAGCCTTTAAAAGACCCGGAGTTTCTGAATTTGGATAGGCTGAAAATCGCGGTAAATAACAATTGACAAATAAACTATCCCCAAAAACATTTAATTTTTTGGGGATAGTTTTATGGTTGTTTCGGTTTGTTGCAGGCAATCAAATTTTCCCGGCCGCAGTAAATTTTAATATTTTCTTACTATCTTACCGTCAAACAGTTTTTCAAATTCTTCGAGAGTTCCTTGTGTGAGCAAATCTTTTTGGCAAACAAAGTTTCCGCTTTTCTTCCCCATCGGAAATGATAAAAAGTAGAACTCCCCGTAATCATAAGCTGTTTTTACTAATTCGACACCTCTGCTCTCGCTTTGTTTATCGGAAATACAAATGAGATTATCATCTATAACATATATTCTTTTAGGAGTTATTTCTTTTCTTCCCTTTGGAGTTTTAATGCGAACCGCTATCATGGCGTATGCAAAAACCGCACAATATCCGTAAAATATTGAAAATGTCTGAAAAAATCTCATCAGCATAAAGATCAAGGGCAACACCATTACCAAACCAAAAATAAATGCGTTTTGCATATAAGTAACATACTTCTTGAAAAAGAATTTTTCTGATGCTCCAGTAAGATATCCGTTGAATTCAATCATATATTTCTCCTCATTGTACTTTATTTTGAAAAGCAAATAACAGAATACTTGATAAGACTAACTACTAAACCGCAGAGGGCTATTGTGGCACACATTAAAGTCACAAACAGTTTTAATTACACACAGCAGATATAAATATTATATAACAAAGAAAATTATAAATAATGAAACTATCGAAAAAAGTGATAAACGCTTCATCTTTTTTCACCATCCAATCCTGCTTTGCTGTTTTATTTCCCATCCCTGCCGATAAGATTGCGCTCGGCGTTGACGATGAAGTCCTGGATGTTC
>ENA-OURP01000381-OURP01000381.1-human-gut-metagenome-genome-assembly--contig:-NODE-381-length-11054-cov-3.30375_pt1 | contig 11054 bp, 7 predicted proteins | sample MGYA00242101_ERZ508991 | MGnify/ENA primary metagenome ERZ508991 (study PRJEB26280, sample SAMEA2338730) | human gut metagenome | biome: human gut; feature: human-associated habitat; material: faeces...
GACGTTGTGCCATTCGGTGAAACCCTTTCCCCAAACGTTGTCGTTCTCGGGGATGGGGTGAAACTGCGGTAGGTAAAATGCTATAACTCTTGCTTTCATGAGTTTCTTAATTTATTTTCTTGATGATTTTTGCTGGACAGCCTGCGGCTACGCAGTAGTCAGGCAAGTCGTGAGTCACACAACTGTTGGCTGCAACAACTACGCCGTCGCCTATTTTCACGCCCGGTAGGATGCAAACATTATTGGCCAGCCATACATTATTGCCGATGATGATTTCGCCTTTTGACAGTAATGGGCGGCTGGAGGGTGCGCATTGGAGTGCCTCAATTGTGTCAGTGACGCCATGAGCATTGTCGGTAATGATGATATTGGTGCCCGTCAGTAGGTTGTCGCCAATCGTTATGCCGCGTGTGGCAGTTAGGTGGGCGTATGCCCCTATGTGGCATCCGTTGCCGATCTTTATCTCTGGTTCTCCGTTGCCTTGTGGAAAGACCGTAAGGACGGTGTGTTTGTCAATCTCACAGTCATCACCAATGGAAACTAAGTCTAAACGGTTGGTGCGCTCCAGTGGGTAGCCGAGAATGGAACACTTGCCCCAACGCTTGAAACGGCGGGCATAATAGCCCGTATAGATGTGTACGCCGAATGCGTTGACAAGTTTGAACAAAACGGGTGGAAAGACGAGGCTGAATCCCCGTCCTATTCCTTCTGCTATAGGTTTAATGACTCCTTTCACGTTCGATTCTCTCGTAAAACTGGATAATGCTGTTAATGTACCGTTGCTGCGTATAGTATTCGGAGACCGTTCTCAATGCCCTCTCACGTACGGCTTGCAGTTCTTGGCTGCTTGCAGAGCAGAGTTTCTCAAGGCATAGCACCAATTCGTCCACGTTGTGGAAGCGGAAACCGATTTCCTCTCCCGTCAGCTGGAAGCCGTTGTCGTACTGTTCTTTTGTCCCTGCGGTGTCGCGGCCGATAGTGACGCAGTTGCAGAGCATTGCCTCGGGGAGGCATCTGCCGAAGCCTTCGAAGCGGGAGGGCACGATGGTGGAGATGGCGTGGCGCATCAGATGATGAATGTCCTTGCGCGGGCCGAGGAAGGTTACTTTATCTTTAACGCCCTTATCTTCTAAATATTGTGTGACTTTATGATAATAGATTGCATCAGTCACCTCTCCTGCGATAGCCAATGAACAACATGCAGACCGATTTCTTTCTGTAAATCGAGTGTAGGCGATGGCCAAATCCATGAGACCTTTCGTCTCTTCGATGCGGCCTGCGTAGAGCAGATAGGGAGTTGGAGGGAGTTGCTTAACATCTTGCTCCTTCTCCATGACGATTCCATTATAGACGACAACAGACCTCGGATTACCCTCTAGGTGGTGGTGTTGCTGGATGGCTTTCGTGATGCAAATGGTGTAGTTCGCAGCCAGTTGCTTGTGGAATGTTTTGGAGGAGGGGAAGTAGTGTAGGCCGAAATCTACATCGGCGTACTCGCGTATATGGTAGATATGGGGTATTCCCAACCGTTTAGCCACTCGTTCGCCTACGTCCACGACACTCACGTTGCTATGTATCATCGCTATCTTCTTCGATTTGACCAGATTATAGACGGTGTTGACAGCTTTATGTATGAGGATTCTCCGTGCGACGAGACGTGGAAGAAACAGGATTGCTTCCTTGGCGTTGCGCAAGTCAGGGTAGGTATTGGTGCGGAAGGGAATGGTTATTACCTCTACACCCATCTGCCGGAGCGTAATTGCTACACCCTCTTCGTCGGGAGCGACTACTATTGGTGTGTGGCCCTGCTCCTGCACTCCTTTGATAAGTGTCAGGAAAGACTTGGATGCCCCGCCTAAGGGGTAGGTGGAGTGGAGGATATAGAGGATGTTCATAGCTATTTTTCCTTTTCTTTCTTCTTTTTCCCTGCGTCATCAGGGAGGGGTGGTGCCTCATGGGCAAGGTCGTAATATGTAAGGTAGTTGCTGTACCATAGCGGATAGCCGCGTACGATGAAGCCCAAGAGTGCAAGGATAAACGCACTCGCCGTTGCTCTGCGGTCTCTGATTTTGCCAAGTGAGGCGATATAGAATATGAGCATCAACACTGTACCGACGATTCCGTTTTCATAAATGAAGACCTTGTAGCCGGAGTTACCAAACTCGGGGTTTTCGCGCTTTTTGCCAAAGATGACGGCAGATGACTCACAGAGTTTCTCGAAGTCGGTGTCGAAGTCCTCCGTCACGCGATTGTTGCCTGCCATCTCGCCGTCCTCCACCTCCAGGCGGATCAGGATGAGGTCGTGGAGTAGATTCTCTCCATTATTATAAAAGAAAGAACCCACGACGATGGTGCTGATAAAAGCAACCATCATGATCAGTTTGCCGATAAACTGTTTGCGCTGAACCCATAACTTCAGGAAGATGACAACCACGTAGATGACGTAGGCTGCAAGGGAGAACGTGAGCAGCAGGGCTACGAGGAGGACTATATTATACCATTTTTTCCACTTACCAAATTGCGTGGAGAGCAACAAGGTTGCAGCTGTTCCAAGGTGGCCTGGTTCAAGGAATACCGAACTGAAGCGAGGGAAAAACGCCCACAGTGTACGATCGTCAATCATAAAGAGGAAATAGTTCGTATATGAATAGAGATCGTCACCATAGACAGCGTCGACACCTACAAAGGGGAAACCAACGAGGTATAGGAAGAATGCGGGGATCGAAACCAGAAGAAGACCGCCCATAACCTTGCACAGGAAGGTCATAAAAGCTTCCATTTTCTCCGTTTTGAGGCGGAAGATCGAGTAGAAGATGGCCGTGTGGAAGACGTTCACGATGTAGCCGTTGATATTGGTCTCGTTGATGACGAGCATATAGGTGGAAATGGCTACATAGCCCATGACGGGAGCCAGAAAATGGTCGTTGGTGAACCAGTTGTCCTTGGTGGTTTTCGATATCAGCATTGCCGTACCGATGAGCAAGCCCGAGGGCAAGGGGTACAGTGTGCCCAAAGGCCACAAGAACCAAGGGTGCAGGGAGCCAAAGAAAGCCAGAAGTATGCCTGCGTAGAAGCATATCTGGACTAACTTCTCTTTCTTGATGGTTTGAATGTCAAGTTTCTTAAGTCTCATACTGCGCACTTACCAATGATTCGTTTGAGGATTTGCTCTTTGAAATATCCGCGCTCGTTGCGATCCAAGACCGTGAACCAGCTTACCAAGAAGGAGACGGAAACGGAGAGTACTCCCGTCAGCAGGAAGCGGTACTTGAAATGGAATAGCAATTGGCAGCCGCCGCTCGTGGCACAGGCCAAAAGGGCCAGGGGCAGTAGTGGGACTATCACATGGAGGAAGAAATCCTTCATGCTCATCTGGGTTTTCCAATGTATGTATGGAATACGCGCCAAGGCCACCAGCAGTTCGATAGCGACGAACACGCCCATCGCCTCAGCTATTGTACCTCCGTTTTGGAAAAGGATGTAGCTGATGGGAAGGTAGGCCAGTTTCGGCGTGTACATCAGTAGCGTATAGGTTCTTATCTTGCCGATGGCCTGGTTGATGGTGTTGAGGCCCGCTGTCAGTTGGTCGCAGATGAAACTCAGCAGGATGGCGTTGCAGAACAAGGCGCAGTAATCTGGCACCTTTGTGAGCCACACATTGAGAATGGAAGGCATCTCAAACATCAGCGGCACGAGGATGATGATGAGCAGCATGGTGGAGTATTTGCTCTCTTTCTCCGCCAGGGCAAATACCTTCTTGCGATCCTTGTTGCCTTCCGCTTTCATGATCTGAGGATTCATCGCGTTGAGGATCGAGGTGGACAAGAAGGAAATGGCTCCAAATACCTGGTTGGCGATGCCATAGGCTGCATTGACCGTTGTACTGAAACAGATGTTGAGAATGATGGCCATGCCTTGGTTGCGCGCCGCCACAGCTCCCATGCCGTAGGTGGTCCAGCCTGCGAAGCCCAGCAGTTGACCGATGTATATCCGGCTAATATCCCGTTTGCGAATCAGGAGCGAACACTCCGGAAACTGCCAGTTGGCATAGAGAGCAAATGCCAGCAGGTTGAGGAGTTGGATGCCCGCGAGGATGAAGACGTAGAGCAGCAGCTTGTCGGCCTGGATGTAAAGCAGTAGGTAGGCTAAGGCCAACTTCAGGATCGCATCGACCATCTCGACCAGAGAGATGAAGACGATATTCTCTTTGGCTATGAAGAGTGCTTTGAAAGGAGCGGTGACGACGGTGACAAGGAGTATCGCCACCGTGATGTCATAGACAGACTTCGCCGCATCGAGGCGGTCGGGGTCGATCTTGAGAAAATCGTTCATCAACAGTCCTTTGATGGCAAGGAGGGCCAAGCCAATGAGAAGACCGAGGATGATGTGGAGAAACAAGCTATTGGTGAAGAAGCGCTTCACCTGGCTGGTGCGGTGGCGACCATAATAGTAGGAGACATAGCGCTGGGTCGTGATGACCAAGGCGTTGGTGATGAAGCCAAGCATGGCGATGACGCCTCCGACGACGGAGAAGATGCCGTAGTCGGAGACACCGATAGCCTCCAGTACAATACGCATGGAAAATAGTGACAAGATCGTTGTCACTATTGCCTTGATATATTGTACGGATGTGTTGAGGATGATTCGCTTGTTGGCTTCCATTGATGCGCTTACGGTCTTCGTCCTTTATCGCTTGCTTTTGAAGAGCAGGTCCTTGACGCTGAAGAATGCAATAATGAAGAAGGTCAGGAACACACAGAAGGCAACAAAGATCATGCGCTTCGGGCTCGTGGCCTTGATAGGCACGTCGGCACCCTTGACCATGGTGAAGACGGGCGTGTACTGGCGCAGTTTCGCACGTGCTGCTTCCAGCTGCGTGTTCATTGCGGTATAGGTGTTGTATTGCATCTGCATCGTGTTCTCCAGATCCTCGATTTTCGACTTCTCGCTCTCCAGGATCACATCGAGATTCTCGTCTGCCGTCTTGGCATAGAGGCGGCGCGTCTTCTCATATTCCGCGCGGGCGTCGTCGGCGAGTTTCTCGTAGTACTCCACGTCGCGGCGTGCCTTGTTGGTACGATACTTGATGATGAAGTTCTGCAGGCGCTCGCGCACGGAGTCGGCAAGCGTCTGGCAGACCAGCGGATCCTGTGCCGTGGCGGTGATAGAGATGACGCCCGTTTTCTTGTCCACGCTGATGCCTATGTCGTCGCGCATCTTGTTGACGATGCCGTCGTCTTTTTTGGAGAGGAAGTAGGGGTTGAACTGACTCTTGGAGGTGTTGCCCTTGAATTCGTTGTTGGACTTGGGAAACATCTTCTCGATCTTCTTCATGATCGTGTCGCCCTGCTGCGAGAGCCAAGACTGGTCCTGATGGTAGCGCATGTAGGCGTAGTAGGTCGTATCGACCGATTTGTCCGCCGTTACGACGCGGATGTTGAAGAGGCTTGCCACGAAGCCGTTGTCCTCCATCAAGTCAGGATAGAGCGTCGGAGAGATGGCGTCTGTACTCTGGACGGCTGACATGTCGAAGCCAAAGGAGGCTGCGATGGAACTGAGAGCACCACCCGATCTCTGGCGCCATGGTCGTGCTGGTCGTGTAGGTGCGGGGCACGTCCACGATGATGATGGCAGAGACTACCGCCGCTACGGGCAGCAGGGCCACAAACCACCATTTCTTCTTCCAGAGGCGACGGCCTATCTCCCTCAGGTCGATGGTGTCGTCCTCGTCGGTCGTTGTGGTGTCCTTGGTCGTTGTGGAGTCCTTGGTCATGGTGGGGGCGGAAGGAGTGGATGGGCTTTCAGCCTGTGTGTCCACATGCTCCTCCGTAGAGGTCTCCAAGGTGGATTCCTCTATCGTGTCTTTGGATTCGCTTTCAGAAGAGGCGGTTGCCTTCTTTTGCTCCCGCTTCTTCTGAAATTCTTCCCATTTACGCTTGATATCGAATCTGTTCATGATTTTTCAAAGTGTCCTTGTTGATGGATCTGACGTGTGCGGCTCGCTCCTTGCTATCGTTTACTTCAAGAGGTTGGCGATGGTGGCGATCACGGCGGCGATGGATGCCGCGCTTGAGCCAATGCTCAGCGTCTCAGCCAGCGACATCTTGCTCTGGGCCTTGGTCGGAACGAAGATCTCACATCCTGGCTCCACCTTGGCGTCATGGCCCACGCGGGCCACACTACCATTCATATAAAGAATATAGGTCTGGCGCTTTTTCGCGTCGCTCGCAAAGCCACCTGCCTGATCGATGTAGTAGGAGACTTTCTTGCCGGCTACGTAGCCCACGGTGTTGGAGTGGAGCACGGCACCGTTGATTTTCACCGTACCGTTGTACTCGGGGATGACCAGGCGGTCGCCGTCGCGGAGGATGATGTCAGCGTTGCCACCAGGATTGCGCATGGCTTCGTCCAGACGGATACCCACGGGGTAGTAGTCGGGGATGGTGTAGCGTTGCATCTCCACGTCGTTGGCTTGCTTCATCACGGTAGTGGCACCAGCTGCGTTGGAACTTCTGGTGGCTATCTCCAGGAGATTCTTCTGCTGCTGCTCACGCGCCATGCGTTGAATCTCCTGCATACGGATGCGCTCCGTCTCGTTGGTCTTTCTCTCCAGGTGTGCACCCGCGACGTAGGCCATATTGGTCGGGCCACCACAACGGCGCATGATATCGGAGAGGCGGGCGTTGCGGGTCTTGAGCGTATAGGTTCCGGCAAACAGTACCTGACCGCTCACCTCCACGTTCTGCTGCTCGTTGTAGCCAGGGCTGCGGTGTACGAACACCTGGTCGAACGGCTGGAGAACGAAGCCCGGTTCGCCGTCGATGACAAAGCCATCCTTCAGGGCGAAGGTGTAGGTTTGGGCGAGGACGGAGTCCGTCTCCAGGGCGCGGGGATTGATGATTCTGCGGCTCACGTCCACACGTACGGTCGAGGCCTTCATTGTCAGTCCGCCCGCCTGAAGGATGAAGTCCTCCAGCGTCTCGTTGTCTGCATATTGATATATACCGGGATATTGCACCTCTCCGTCTATGGTCAGCGTCCGTTCCTCTTGCATGTCCGTACGTGTTGGTATGAAGAGAATGTCACCATTCTGCAGCGGGATGTCGGCTGCACGACCTGTCAGAATGCCCTCCACATCGACAGAGACGACTTCCAGGGTGCGGTCGGCCTTGAGACGGTGCATGACGGCTCGGGCGGTAAATGCCTCCTCGGTCACGCCTTCGGCAGCTTGTAGCAACGACTTAACGGTATTGATGTCGCCGCCCACCTCATACTGACCTGGGCGGAACACGGCGCCGCGCACCTCCACCATATTGTCGTAGCGGGCGATGACGGAATCGACATCCACGGAGTCGGCATCCGACATGCCGAAGCTGGAGGTGTCAAACTCGTTGACGTTGTAGATGGACCATTCGCGTCCCGTCTTGCGGAAGACGCGTACGGACTTCGTATAGGCGTCGCCAGAGAAACCGCCTGCGTAGCGGATGAGGGAGGCGAGGCTCTCGTTGCGTTTCATCTCGTAGTACATCGGACGCTTCACCTTGCCCGTGATGTTGACAAGGCAGTCGTAGGCTCCGACCACGATCACATCGTTGTCGGCCAGGTGGACGTTGCCGCGCTGCTGACCGTTGAGGATGTAGTCATAGACGTCGATGACGGAGATAAGCTTGTTGTTGCGATAGACCTTGATATTGCGGAGCGTACCCAGGTCGCTGATGCCACCAGCCAGGTAGAGGGCGTTGAATACGGTGGCAAAGGAAGAGACGGTATAGGTGCCCGGCGTGTTGACCTCACCCATCACATTGACCAAGATGGTGTGGGTCTGACCCACTGAGAGGCGGATGCTCGAACTGCTGTAGCGGCGGCCCAACTGCTGCTTGACGCGGGCGTTGGCCTGGGCCACGGTCAGGCCGCTCACCTGAACGGGGCCGAAGCCCTCGATGGTGAGGACACCGTCCGGGGCCACGGTGGCCTGGATGGACTTCTGTGAGGCGCCATAGATGTCGATGAAGACGTTGTCGCCAGGGCCGAGGCGGTAGTTCTTGGGCAGGGCCATGTTGACATTGGGCTCGAAGGAGAGGTTCTCGTTGCTGAAGATGTCGCGGCCGAAGACCTGCTTCTTCTTGCGCTTCAAGGCCTCGACCAGCTCCTCGTACATCTGGGCCGTGTCGCCCGGCAGGATGCCGTTGAGCTCCTGTTGCATCAGGATAAACTCGGGATCGGTCTCATCATATTTCTTGTTGGCGGTCTTTTGGTCGCGCAGGTCCTTCAGTCGCTGGGTGGAATACTGGTTCGACTCCATCTGCGCCTGGTTGTAGTCCTGCATCGTCTGCTCAGCCACCTGCTGGCGCGAGAGTTTGTCCTTGCCCGGCGTGACCTGGCCGTTGTTCGTACGGCTGCGGTCGTCGCCTTGCTCCACGCCGTCTGCAGCACCCATGCTGGTGTTCTTCTTCATGCGCTGATACTGGTCGCGGACGCGCCGTATCTGCGATATTTGCACACCGTTTTGCATGAGTTTGGTGACAATCTGTGCCTGGGAAGTGCCTTTCTGATATTCCTTGGCAATATATTCCATCACTTGCGAGTCGGACATACTCGACTGCGCATAAACTCCTGCCGCACAGAATGTCAGCATCAGGAGAAGCAAAACTATCTTAAGATTACCGCGAACAAAATCCGTTGTCATCACGTAGTTGTTATTTTTTCTTTATAGATAATAACTCTTATTTTTCTAATTTGTTGCAAAGATAGCTACTTTTTTTCTTTCTGAGAAACTTTTCCCGCAGTTTTGGCCTTGCTTGTCGTTGCCCTCTGCCTTTCCCCTGCTTTCCCCCTGCTTTCCCCCTGTTTACCTTCGGGATGCCTTCGGGAACCGTTCGGGATGCGGCAGAGAGGGGCAGGGCTTTCGGTAGCTTAGTACCACTGGATGGCGTTGCTTACGCCCGAGCGTTTGTCATACTTGAGTGCGTCGGTCAGCGTGGCCGCGTTGCAACGGAACGTGAAGTTGTATGACGTGTAGGGCGAGAGGACGACCGAGGCGCTCATGTTGAAGCAATGGAGGTCGCGCGAGAGGCTTGCCGTGGTCATGCTCATCTTGTGATTGTCGAAGTCGTAGCCCGACGAGAAGTTGATGTTCCACCCGTCGGAGATGCGGATGTTTCCGCTGAGGTTGAGCGTCTGCGAGAACTTGTAGGGGTAGCGCATCCGGTTGTAGTTGAACTTGCCTTCTGTGTTCTCGCGCATGGTGATGCCATAGCCGATGGTGAGCGACCAAGGCATGTTGAAGCGCATGTAGCCGTCGGCGTCGGTTTCGGCCACGCCGCTTCCGCGCTTCTTTGCGCCGTGCTTGCCGCGCTCCATGTCGTCATCGACGTTCGACTCAATGTCGGTGTCCAGTCCCTCGTCGTCTTTGTCTTCCTCCTTACTGTCTTTGCTGCTGCCGCCTCCGAACCACTTCTTAAGTTTCTCGGGATTGATCGTGAACGAGAAGTTCTGGCTCATACCTTGGAAGCGGGGCAGACGGCCGTAGCCCCACTCGGTATGGTTGCCGACGTAGGGTTTGCCGTGTTCGTCCAGCTCGTAGGCGTAGGTGGCAAACTGGGCGTTGACGGAGAAGGTGTAGTTCTTCCACCACTTCAGGCGCAGCCTCATGCCCAGATCGCTCCAGCGATGGTAGTCGGTGGCCGCATTGTAGCTCATGTTGAAGCCCAGCTCGTCGATGATGCTGATCTTGCGGTAGCCTGTGGAGTCTTTGTCGCTCTTGACCTTCATCTCGATGTTGTTGCTCACGTCCCAGGCGATCATCTCCGTCTTGTTGCGTCCAGGGACGCTGTAGAGTTCGTTCTGGTAGGGGGAGTACTCCACGAGGCGCACCTCGCCGTTGGCGTCGGTGTATTGGTAACTATCGTAGTAGCCGTAGCGGCGCGCGCCAAAGTTAGGTGCATAGGAGAGCGTCACCTGCGGCGTGATGACATGGCGGATGGCCTGGATCTTGTCGCCGAAGATCTTCTTGCTCGGTGTCCAGAATCCATATATCTTCGAACTGGCTGCCAGCGACAGGCTCCAGTTATAGACGTTGTAGAAGCCGTGGATGGTGTCGGTGCGCTCCTTAGAGGCCGCGTCGTCCCAGGACCGGTTGATCTTCTTGGTGTACATGCGGTCGGTGAAGCTCAGCGAGGGTGTGATGTTGATGACGTCGAAGAGCGTGAAGTTGGCCTGCACGGGGATGGTGTGCTGCAGTCCGTTGCGCCAGTCGTCGATGAGGTTGGAGTGGAGCAGCTGGTCCTCCTTCGTGGTGATGCTGTTGCTCATCTGGCCCGTGTAGCTGACGGAGATCTTCTCGTACCAGCGTTCCTTGCCAGCTCTGTTCTTGCGGCGGAAGGGGTAGAATCGGGCGATGCTCACGTTGAGGTCGGGCAGGGTGAGCGAGATGATGCTGTCGCACATGTTCTGCGAGAGGTTGGCCGTGGTGCTGAGCGACATGCCGATGGAGGAGAAGCCCGTGCTGTAGCTGACGGAAGAGGTGCGGGTCGACTGGGTCAGCGTCTGCGGGTTGTACATCGAGTTAAGGTTGTTGCGCTCATAACTCGATGTGGCGAAGTTGACGCTCGCCGAGAGTTGGCTGAAGGGACTGGCCTTCGGGTCCTGGCGATGGTTCCATTGGATCTTGAAGCTCTCCTGCTTGGTGTAGTCGGGCATTCCCTTGTCGCCTGTCTTCGTGTTCTGATAACTGAAGTAGAACGATCCGTTGTGACGGTATCTCCTGCGGTAGTTGCTGGCCGCGCTCAGACCCCAGCTGCCCTCCGTGTAGATCTCGCCGAGCAACTTCAGGTCCCACTTGTCGCTGATGGCGAAGTAGTAGCCTCCGTCGCGGAGATAGAAGCCGCGGTCATTCTCCTCGCCATAGGAGGGCATGATGAAGCCCGAACTGTATTTCTTGGAGAACGGGAAGAAGCCGTAGGGGATGGCGAGGGGCAGGGGCACGTCGGCCACGACCAGATAGGCGGGACCAAAGACCACGTCCTTGCCTGGACGCACCTTGGCTCGAGAGAGGG
>ENA-OURP01000383-OURP01000383.1-human-gut-metagenome-genome-assembly--contig:-NODE-383-length-10930-cov-4.3886_pt1 | contig 10930 bp, 9 predicted proteins | sample MGYA00242101_ERZ508991 | MGnify/ENA primary metagenome ERZ508991 (study PRJEB26280, sample SAMEA2338730) | human gut metagenome | biome: human gut; feature: human-associated habitat; material: faeces...
GAACGAATGCGTGCTCGTGCGTCTTGCTTCGCAAGCCGTTCCCTCGCCCCTCTTAGTTGGCTTATCAAACACTGCGGCGCGGCTATTGGAAGTTTAATTATGATAATTAATTGAGTCGCTCGCTTTTACTTTGCAAAAGTTTAAAAAACAAGTCACGATATAATTTGCTAAAGCACATCGTCTTCACCGATATCGGACAGCCGCAAGGGCTGTCTCTACTATTGAAAGTCTGATATAAACAAAGCTCTTGAAATCAAAATCGAGGGGCTGCACATCGGTGCAGTCCCTCGAACTGTTTGTGCGTTTACTTTTTTCTTCTGCATTCGAAGCAGCGCCAGCCGCCGTCGGCGTGGCGCGCGATGATTTCAAATCCGTTTTCGACGAATGCGTCAACGACTTCCTGCTCGCGTATGTCGATTATGCCGGAGGTGATGAACACGGCGTTGTCCGCCATGAAATCGGGCACGGTCTTGCAGAACATGATTATGACATCGGCAACAATGTTTGCAACGACTATGTCGAATTTGCCGCTGACCTTGTCGGCAAGGTCGCCGTGAATAAAAGTCAGACGGTCGTTGCCGAAGCCGTTCATCTTTCCGTTTTCTTCTGCAGTCTTAACCGCGAGCTCGTCTATGTCAACGCCTGTTGCGCTCTCCGCGCCGAGCAGGAGAGAGGCTATAGCGAGTATGCCGCTCCCGCAGCCGACATCGAGAACCTTTTCGCCGCCCTTGATATTTTTCTCAAGTGCCTCAAGGCAGAGACGGGTCGTCTCATGGCTGCCCGTGCCGAACGCGAGCCCGGGCTCAAGATGGAGCACCGCGCGACCTTCTGCGTCATATTCGTCCTCCCATGTCGGGCGGATGAGCAGGCGCTCGCCAATTTTTATCGGGTGAAAATACTGCTTCCAGTTGTTCTCCCAGTCGGCGTTCTTGCACTGGGTGAGGTCAATCTCGTTTTCTATCCCCGCCGCCGCAAGCCGTTCCGTCAGAAAGGCGGCAGCCTCCTGCGGGTGATCCTGCGGGTCGATATATATGTGGACAATGCCCTTCGTCCTGTCCTTGGCGAGCAGATCCTCGTCAATAAGATCGATGTGGGCTATCTCCATAGCCTCGCGCTCAAGATCGCTGTAGTCCTCGATATATATGCCATATGGCACGACCATGTTGGCAATGTCGCCCGCGGTGTCGATATCCTTTGTGTCCACGGTTATCTTTATTTCTGTCCAGTCCATAGGCTCTCCTTATTTTATCAGCTCAGCCTTGAAATCGGCGTGGTTGCGGTCATGGTTATAGAGCTTGCGGTTGTCGAGCGCCCACTGGCGGGGGGTGAACTCGCCCGGCTCAACGGCTCTGCAGGCCTGCTCTATCTCATATATCTTCGCGTCGAGCGTGTCAAGCGAGGAGAGTATCTCCGCCTCGAGGAACATCGGACGCACCGCCGCGCCGAATTCCGGCTCGCCGTGGTGCGAGATTATCATGTGCTCGACGAGCATGAGCGTGTTTTCGCTGATGCCGAGCTTCCTTCCGCATCTGTCAACCGCCATCGCTCCGCGCACGAGGTGACCGATAAGATTGCCGTCGGTCGTGTAGCCTGAGGCTATGCCGGTCTGCGCGACGTCGAATTCCTCTGTCTTTGCGATATCGTGGAGTATAACGCCCGCAAAGAGCAGGTCGCTGTCTATAAACGGATATATATTTGCGACTCCCTGAGCCATGCGGAGAATTGAAAGCGTGTGGTAGAGCAGCCCGCCGCGTATCGCGTGGTGCAGCCTGAACGCCGCCGGCCAGTAGAGCAGCTTTTCTTTATATTCATTGAGCAGCTCGGTGACGAGAGCCTTGAGCTCCGAATCCTTGAAGCTCAAGGCGGCCTTCATAAGCTCGTCGAACATAGCCTCGCCCGAAAAGCCCGCCGAGGGGACAAAGTCCTCTATGCGCACGCCGTCCGCCTCCGTGACCTTGCGTATGCGCTCTATTCTGAGCTGCTGCGAGTCGTTGAACGGCTGAACGGTGCCGCGAACCTTTATCAGGTCGTTGGCGGAAAATTCGCCGTGCAGCTCCTCTTTGTAGTCCCAGAGCTTTGCGTTTATCTCCCCGTCGGGGTCGGCGAGGGTGAGGTCGAGATAGGGCACGCCCTTTGCCGTCATCTTGCGGTCGACCGTCTTTATCAGGCAGAAGCCCTCAACGCCGCCGTTTTTATTGAATTGAGTGAAATTCATGCTGTTGCCTCCGTTTGTTTGTCGGGATTAAGTATAACATAAGGCGGCGCGAAATACAACGGAATAAAGCACTCATCTGTCCGAGATTTTACCCACAGACCGCAAACAGCGCTCTGCAGTCTGTTTAACTGCGCCTTAATATTTGAATCAAGTGTAAACTTTTGGCGCGGCGATACTAAGTGCCGCATAGCTATTGACAAAATACCCTTGAAGTGCGACAATATATACAGCAATCTCAGGGGCGGGGTGAAATTCCCCACCGGCGGTGAAGGCGAAAGCCGAAGCCCGCGAGCCGCGAGAGCGGTTGATCCGGTGCGATTCCGGAGCCGACGGTAAAGTCCGGATGGAAGAGGATGCGAAAAATGCATTTGCGCCCCGCTTATATGGCGGGGCTTTTGCTTTTTCATCTTCCCGGTTGCAAAATAAAGAGAGGAAGATACTCATGAAGAAAAACTCAAGACAGAACCTGCGGAAAATAACGGTCATGGCGATGCTCGCGGCGGTTGCCGTGGTGTCGGTGTATTTCATCAAGTTTCCGCTTTTGCCCTCCGCGCCGTTTCTCGAATACGACATTGCGGATGTCCCCGTGCTTATAGGCACGATGCTGTTCGGACCGTCAGCGGGGCTCGTGATCCTGCTCATCACCTCGGCTATTCAGGCGTTTACCGTCAGCTCGTCGAGCCACATTATCGGCTTTCTCATGCACTTCTGCGCGTCGGGCGTGCTCGTTCTGGCGTCCGGTCTGATGTACAAAAAAATCGGCGGCAAAAAAGGCATGGCGGCGGGACTCGCGGTCGGCTCGGTGCTGATGACCCTCGTTATGATACCGCTCAATCTCGTGTTCACCGGTATTTTTATGGGCACGGGTGTCGAGGCGGTCGTCAAAATGCTCATCCCCGCGATAATTCCGTTCAATCTCATAAAAGCGTGCCTCAATTCCGTGCTCACTTTTCTGCTGTTTATCCCCGTGAATAAGATATACGGAAAGATAAATATAGAGTGAAAAATCAGCACATTCAGAACGAAACATAAGAATAAAAAGGCGCAAATTAAAAGTAATAAAAATCAATAAGAACGCCGTAAAAATAATTATATACTTTTTAAAGAAATTAAGACGGTTATTTATCCTCAAAATTTACCAGTTATACAAAGTCTATTCCATTTTTTGAGAAAATGGTGTATTATGTGCTTGTATAAAACGGGGGCAGGAAGACCGTGTTTTTGCGGCAAAAAAACCGCAGTGCGGCACACGTCAAGCGGACGGGGGTTCGCTTGCGGACGCGGATTCCCGCTCCACGCCTTATGCCGGGCGCCGTCAAGGCGTCCGTACATAATCGACAACCACAAATCTCCTATATTCGGAACGACCCCGGCGGCTTGTGCACCGCAGGGGTCGTTCCGATTTCTGACTGCAAAAACACGACGTGCCCTGCGGAAATTTAGCCGCAGGGCACTCTCTGTTCTCATTCTCCGGTGAAAATGGAGGTGAATTTACTTGTTGATGAAGTCTCTCTTCTGATCCTCGGGGAGGTCGAGACCGAGTGTTCCGCCCGGATTCATCAGGTTGTCGGGATCGAAGTGCTGCTTGAGCGCACGGTAGATATCCATCTGGTTCTTGCCGATCTGCGCCTCGAGCCACGGAGCGGTCATCTTGCCTATGCCGTGGTGGTGGCTCATCGCCGCGCCGTACTTCTGGATGTTGTCCATGATGCCGCGCTGGTACTCGAGATACTCGTCAAGGTCGTTCATCTTCGCTTCGAATATGAAGTAGAGATTTGCGCCCTGGGGATAGAAGTGGGACATATGGGTCATGCATATGGTGTCTGGTCTGCTCTTGCAGAAGCGGCGGACATTCTCATAGACATTGGTGAAGTTATCCCAGTTGACCGAGCACTCGAGGGTGTCGAGCATAAGGCCGTAGTCGCCCATGTCCTCGCGCAGGTAGGGATCGGTGAAGCGACCCTTCTCCCAGCCCTTGGTGACGATGCTGGTGGTGTACATTGCGCCGTGCTTCTTGCATATCTTGTCTATCTGCTTTGCGACGTTCTTGCTGAAGTGCTTCTCACCCTCGCTCCAGCCGAGCATGAGCACGCGCTTGCCGTCCTTGTAGCCCTTTGCAGCGAGCATCTTGTCAATAACGGTGTCCGCAACGCCGTAGAGGCGGAAAGCTATCGAAGTCTCCTCGGGGTCGGAGAGACGGAAGACCGACGGGAAGCCGAACTCGCCCTGCATTATCTCTCGCGCCGCGTTGAGACCGTTCTCCCAATCCTTGAAAACATAGGAGAACTTCTTGCGGTTCTCGGGCATATACTTGAAAACTCTGAGGGTGACATGAGTAAGAATGCCGAAGGTTCCCTCGCTGCCCATCATGATCTGATCTATGGAAGGACCGGTAGCGTTTCTCGGGAACTCGTCGCTCTTGATGATGCCGATAGGAGTGACATACTCCTGGCTGATGACGATATCCTCAATTTTGCCGTAGTAGCTCGAGTTCTGACCTGCGCCGCGGGTGACAGCCCAGCCGCCGACGGAAGAATACTCAAAGCTCTGCGGGAAGTGGCCGCAGGTATAGGCGCGCTTTGCGCCGAGGGTCGAGACGGCGTTGTTGAGGGTCTCTTCAAGCTTCGGACCGCTCATGCCGGCTTCGACGGTTATTGTCTGGTTGTGCTCGCTGAAGGAGATAACCTTGTTGAAGTTCTTTCTCATGTCGAGCGTGATGCCGCCCTTGACTGCCTCAACGCCGCGGGTGACGGAGGAGCCGCCGCCGTAGACATACATCGGAATCTTCTGCTCGCAGCAGTATTTGACAAGCGCGATAATATCCTCGCGGTTCTTGGGATAGACAACAGCGTCGGGTACATTCTCAACGATGTGCTTGCGCAGTCTCATGAGGTCGACCATCGTCTTGCCGTATGCGACAGAGAGTCTGTCATAGTTGTCGGTGCTGACGTTAGCCTTGCCGACAATCGCTTCGAGAGCCGCTATCTGGTCGTCACTCAGGCGGCAGGGGATATCATAATCAACTTCTTCGAGACCCATCTCCTGCTTGACCTTGAAATCGTCGTCGGTCATGTGGAAGGTCTCTTTCATCAGCTCATAGAGCTTTGAGTTCGGGGCCTTGAACGCCTCGGGATCGCCCCATTTGAGAATGGAACGGTAGGATCTTTCGGGTGCTTTCTCGTGGTACCAATCGGGTACGAACTTCTTTGATTTGCTCACGGTGTTTCCTCCTTGATAAGCTTTATGTTCAGTTCATGTCGGCTGTTGCTACTATATCCGCGCCGAAAACGTCTTTGATAACGACATCTCCGGTGTTCACGCGCTCACTGAGCTTGAATGCGCGGATGGTTTTCATGGCGTCGAGCAGGTGCTCTTTCGGTATCTCGCAGCTCGTTTTGACGGGCAGGCGGGGCATATCGGAAAACGCGGTGTCGACTGTAGTCGTCAGGGAGCGGGTGGGATTTGTCAGCTCGGTCGTGCCGAATGCGACGCCTCTCTTGCACTTTGCGCCCTGAACATCTATCTTGTCGCCGTCGCGGCTGACCTTCAGACGGCAGCCGTTGGGGCAGACTATACAGACCATTTCGGTGATGTTCACTTTGTGTCAGTCCTTTCGGTTAAAACTCATATTCCATGGAATCGTAGGCGACGAGAAAGCCCTTCTCCGCCGCCGCGGGGACAAATTCGTCGTGGGTCGCTCTGCCGTTGTGGGAGAAGTGGTTGCAGCAGAAAACGGTCTTATCCGTCGCAAGCCCCTCTTTTATCATGCGGTCCTTTGTGTCCGCATCGGCGGAGAGTCCCATGTGACCCTGGCGGTAGTTTTCGAACATGCCCGTGCAGTCTATCGAGACAAAATTGAATACGGGCTTTTTGCGTTCGAGGTAATCCCAGGTCTCGTCGGGGAAATATCCGGTGTCGTGCGCGTAGAGCATCGTTTTTTCGCCGTTTGATATTATATAGATAAACGGGTCGGTCTTTTGGTCGTGATCCGCCTTGAGCGCGGTCACTGTGTAACCCTCGACCTCAAACGGTTCAAACGCCTTTACGGGGTGCAGCGCGAGAACATTCTTTTCTGTCAGCGCATCGCACCACTCCATGTCTCTTATCCATTGGAGCGTCGTGTCCGAACCGTAGAAGTTCAGCGGAGTCACCTCTTCGCTCATAAAGTTCGCGAAGCACTTCGGCAGGCGCATCTGAATGTCCTGCGGATAGAGGTGATCCTCGTGCGCGTGGGTGATGAGGCAGGATTTTATCGAGATAAGATCGATATTGTCGCGCAGGGTGTGGATGAAAGTGTCGGGGCAGAAGTCGAGAAGCAATCTGTCATCGATTATCGACTGGGAGCGGGTGCGGATGTTTCTGCCGCCCGCCGCCTTCGATTTTCTGCACACCTCACAGCGGCAGAAAATTGCGGGAACGCCTTCTGCTGCCGCCGTGCCCAGATATTTTATCTTCATTTCATGTCCTCCATGCTGACGGTTATCTTGTCTGTAATTCTATCCGAAATATTCTCGGATTTCAAGACTTCCATCTCGGAGGAGGAAAGATTTGCAAACTTCTTGTTTATCAGCGCATCGCTGCCGCTCGCGACGGTGACGGACTGCTTCTTGAACTCGCTGCGTGGTCTGAAGTACATCGTCATGCCGTCTTTTGCCGCCTTGTCGTAATACTGCGGAACAACATAGAGAAACTTCGCTCTGTCGTATTCAACAGGAACTCTGTCGGCGGCTTTCTTCTCGCCCTTGCAGTATTCGGCGGCGGATTCGCCCGCCTGGTCGCCCGAGAGGGAGACATAATCGACAAGGTCGTTGACGTGCAGCGCGTTGCCGCAGGAGAACACGCCGGGAATATTCGTCATCAGCGTCTGGTCGACTACCGCGCCTTTCGTTGCGGGGTCGAGCCTGACTCCGAGCATCTGCGCCACTTCGTTCTCGGGTAGAAGTCCGACGGAGAGAATGAGCGCGTCGCAGGGGATGATGCGCGCGGTGGATTCTATCGGCTGCATCTTTTCGTCCACCTGGCAGACCTCGACCGCTTCAACGCGCTTGACGCCGAAAACCTTTGTGACCGTGGTGGAAAGATGGAGCGGAATGTCAAAATCGTGCAGGCACTGGTGGACGTTTCGCGCAAGACCTGCGGGGGTGTCCTTTATCTCATAGACGCCCTCGACGCTCGCGCCCTCAAGGGTGAGGCGGCGCGCCATTATCATGCCGATGTCTCCGCTGCCGAGAATAACGCAGCGGCGCGTGGGCATCTGACCGAGAATGTTGACGAAATACTGAGCCGTGCCGGCGGTGTATATGCCGGCGGGTCTGTCGCCGTGGATGAATACCTGGCGCGAGGTGCGCTCGCGGCATCCGCACGCGATAACGACGGCTTTCGAACGGCAGATCAATATGCCCTGCGCGCTCTGAACGGTGAGGGTGAAGCCGTCAGCCGTTTTCTCGGCGTCTGTTACAAATGCGTTTATTCTGTAGTCTATTCCGAGGGAGAGGAACTCCCTGATGAATCTTCCCGAATATTCGGGGCCTGTCAGGCGCTCGCCGAAACGGATGAGTCCGAATCCGTCATGCACGCACTGCTTGAGGATGCCGCCGAGCTTGTGCTCGCGCTCTATAAGCAGCACATTCGCGCCGTTCTTGTGCGCGGATATCGCGGCCGCAAGACCTGCCGGGCCGCCGCCGAGGACTATTACATCATATCTGAGTTCAGTCATTGTCGGTGCCCTCCTTTTCAAACAGCAGGTTGCTGTCGCCGCCGCTCTTTGTAACGTCGGTCATCTTCATGCCGGTCTGCTCGCAGATAATGCCGGTGACCAGCGGCATGCAGAAGCCGCCCTGGCATCTGCCCATTCCGGGACGCACGCGGCGCTTTATCGCGTCAATTGAAGTCGCGGGAACGGGGGAGTTTATCGCGTCGATTATCTCGCCGCGGCTGATGCCCTCGCAGCGGCACACGACGATGCCGTAATCGGGGTTCTTTTCTATTGCCGCCTGTCTCTCCGCGACCGAGAGCTTCGCCATGACGGGGGTAACTCTGCGGTTCGGGTTGAACTTCTCGTTGGGTACGACTTTCATGACCTTCGAGAGGCGGTCAACGGTTATCTTGCTGATATCCTCGGCTATTGCCGGGGCGCTCGCGAGTCCGGGGGACTGGATGCCGGCGGCGTGGATAAGATTTTGAAGCTTTTCGGAGCCCTCGACTATGAACTCCTCTTCATATGTCGCGGCGCGAACGCCTGCAAAATATGTTATGACATCGGCTTTCGAGAAGCCTTTTATCAGCGGGAGATGCTTGTTGAGCATCGCGTCGACATTCTCACGCTTTGTCGAGAAATCTTCTCTGTACGGCTGCTCGAATGCGTCGGGACCGACGAGGACATTGCCGTCTATCGTGCGCATAACGCCGCCGCCCTTGGTGTCCGAAGTCGCCTGCGAGAGTCCGATGAGTCCCATCGATCTCTGGACGAGCGGACCCTGCTTCTTGTCAAGTATCGCGAGGTGTCCCTTTCTCGGGTGGATGGTGAAGAAGCGGTCGCCCGCCATCTCGGCTATCTTATCCGAGAATACGCCGGCTGCGTTTATAACAGCCTTGGGGTGAATTGTACCTCTGTTCGTATGTACGGCAACTATCCTGTCACCCTCGGTATCGATTGAAGTTACAATCGTATCGAGCGAGACCTTTGCGCCGTTTTCGACTGCGTTCTCCGCGAACGCAACTGTTAATTTGTAGGGCGAGAGCACGCCGGACGACGGAAACTCAAATGCTCCGATAGCTTCGTCAGTAATGTTGGGCTCGATACGGTGGAGCTCCTCGCGGCTTATCTTTCTGCCCTCGATGCCGAGGTGCTTCTCACGGTAATTGAACACGAGAGGTGAGAAGAAGCCGAAAATCTTCTCACTGTAGAGTATAAGATTGCTCCAGCGCTCGAACGGAACGGAAAGCTCCTTGCACACCTGAGTGTACATTGCGTTTCCTCGCACGTTCATCTCGCCGCGCTTCGTGCCGACATGGGATGCGATGCCGGGATGGATCATGCCGTCGTTTCTCGACGACGCCTGCATTGCAACATCACTCTCTTTGTCGACGAGCAGAACATTGAGCTTGTAGCGTGTCAGCTCTCTTGCAATAGAGCAGCCAATGACGCCGCCGCCGATGATGAGAACATCGGGCTGAGCTCCCTCGAGCGAACCGTCGGTGAATTTCGGCGCACGTATTGCGGGCTCGGTGAATCCTTTGAGTGAGATATCATTGAGCACGCCCTTGTAGCCGAACTTGGCGGCAACCTTGCCGGCTTTGACGATGTCGGTCCATTCGGCCATCTCGCCCTCGAGGCGGATGCACTTGCCGACTTCGGTGCATTCGATTCCGCTGTAGCCCTTTTTCTCGAGCTTGCTGCGGACTTTCTGCACTTTCTGAGCCATATTCATCTCCCCTTTGACTGCGGCGGTGCGCATTTCACGCCGAGCCTCTTCCTATATATAAAAAGTATATATTCAAAGAAAAAGCACAGCGCGTGACGGCAAAGCCGCGATTTTATGTGATTCTTGTTCGGTTGTCCGGACATCTTGACAAAATTATAGCATTATATTAGAATAGTGTCAAGTATATTAAAAAAGTTTATTTTATCTTAATTTATCGGGGAGTTTCTATGGACAGTCTGAGCAGGTTGCCGCTCTATCTGCAGGTCAAAAATTACATAACCTCTATGATAGATTCCGGCGACTATCCGGCTGATTCAAAACTGCCGACGGAAAAAGAACTGATGAAAACCCTCGGCGTGGGCAGGGCGACCGTTCGCTCTGCGCTCTCCGAGCTTGAGCATGACGGCAGGATATACAAGCGCCACGGAGTCGGCACTTTCGTCAGCTCTAACAAGTGGATGCCCGCGTTTGAGCCGATAATCTCGCTGACCTATTCGCTCGAAAGGCTCGGGATGGAGATAAGAAACGTCATCATTTCATCGGGGCTCGAATATCCGAAAGGCGAGCTTGCAAAGAATTTTCCGCAGGATAAAAAAATCGGCAGACTCAGCAGACTGCGCCTTGCCGGTGGCGAGACCGTTGCCGTTGAGGACAGTTACTTTACCGAGGAGCTCTATAACACCGTGCGATCCCTCGACCCGGACAAGTCGGTGGCGCACGCGATACTTGACAGCGACGGCGTCGATGTTGACAGAATTGATATGAAAATCGTCCTTCGTATGCCGACCGCAAAAGAGCAAAAGCAGCTGAAGCTCGCACCCGGCGAGCGGGTGGCTCAGCTGACGCGCTGGACCTTCAGTGCAGACAAGGCGATAAACTATGTGCGCTTCGTTATGCGCGAACGCCTTGTTCAAACGCCGTTTGGCGGTTGATTTGTTTATATCGGGCACTTGGCCCGATGATATATAGGAGATCGGACGCATCGCGTCCAACGAGAGGAAAAAGAAAATGAAAGACAAACTCAAAGCGATCGCTTGCCTGGGGCTCGCGGTGTGCGTGGCTTCGGGTCTGTGGGCATGCTCAAGGGAAGATGTGCAGACCGAACCCGAGAGCAGCAACACCACTATCAACTATGTCTACAACGGCATCTACGACATCTCGAATATCCCAGAGGAGACTCTCAGCGGAGAGATGCCGGTGACGGAAATTGAGACGGACACGAACGGAGAGACCTATATCGTCGTTGAACAGCCGGTGCAGACTGTTCAGGACGGCAATGAATCTCCGCACA
>ENA-OURP01000389-OURP01000389.1-human-gut-metagenome-genome-assembly--contig:-NODE-389-length-10805-cov-3.24837_pt1 | contig 10805 bp, 8 predicted proteins | sample MGYA00242101_ERZ508991 | MGnify/ENA primary metagenome ERZ508991 (study PRJEB26280, sample SAMEA2338730) | human gut metagenome | biome: human gut; feature: human-associated habitat; material: faeces...
GGCGACGGGTGCTGCCACCAGCCCGGCGTCCTCGGCCAGGAGACGAGCCACGCGGGCACTGTCAACATAGACGAGATTGACCTGCGCCTGCATGGGCAGAGCCAGCAGGGCGGCCAAAAAGAAGAAAAGTTTTCTACGAATACTTGTCATTGTTTTTTGTAGGTTTTTAAGATTAAGATTCTGTTTCTTTTTCTTGGCAAGTGTTCTTGGCAAGAGAGACACGCTTGCCGACTGCCTCGACAAACGAGGCTTCGTTCTCCGGGGTGAAGATACTGATGTTGTGGTCGCCATGCTCCACCATCACATAGCTGCCCGTGAGCAGGTGGCGGGGCATACGGCGAAGTGCCGTGATAGTCTGCAATGGGATGGCCTGTCCCCGTTGGCGCCCTATCCTGCCACTCTGCGTGGTCAGTTGGTCGTCGTCGAGGACATAGTCGGTATGGATGCCACGGTCGATGCCCCGCACGGCCACGGCCACAAGCAGCGCGCCAAGCACAGCCATGGGCCACGTGCCGAACCAAAAGCAATAGAGCGAGGCAAGGGCGAGGAGCAGGATGCCGCACAGTTCGCCCAGCGTGAGTCGATGATGAAATACTCTTGTCATAGTTCGACTGCAAAGGTACGAAAAAAATGGGGAGCCACTCCCATTTCGATCCAAGAAAAATAGATCTACACCTCGCCTTGGGCGATAAATTCTCAAAAAACATGCAACTTCCTGCCGTCACAAAGGAACTAAGCACAAAAATCGGGAGAAACATTCGCCCATCTGCCAATAAATGAGTAATTTTGCGGGCGAAACGTTATTCCGCTCCCCATAGGGAGCACAACTGTTTGCTTAGAAATGATTCATAAATACGATTTCCTGATCATCGGCGCTGGTATCGCCGGAATGAGCTATGCCTTGAAGATAGCCAAGGCGCACAAGGGAAGGGTTTGCATGATTTGCAAGACGACGCTCGACGAGGCCAACACCTCGTTCGCGCAGGGCGGTGTGGCTTCGGTGACGAACCTCGCCGTAGATGACTTTGACAAGCACATCAAGGACACCATGATAGCAGGTGACTATATCTCCGACCGCAAAGCCGTGGAGCAGGTGGTGCGCAATGCGCCGGCACAGATCCAGGAGCTGGTCGAATGGGGCACCCAGTTTGACCGCAAGGAGGACGGCAGTTTTGACCTCCACCGCGAGGGCGGCCACAGCGAGTTTCGCATCCTGCACCATGCCGACGACACAGGTGCCGAGATCCAGCGCGCCCTGATGGAGGCCTGCCGCAACCATCCGCGCATCGAGATCAAGGAGAACCACTTCGCTGTGGAGATCATCACGCAGCACCACCTCGGCGTTGAGGTGACGCGGCGCACGCCCGACATCGAATGCTACGGAGCCTACGTGCTCAATCCGGAGACCCAGAAGGTGGACACCTATCTGAGCCGCGTGACGCTGATGTGTACGGGCGGTTGCGGAGCGGTGTATCAGACGACGACCAATCCCATCATCGCTACGGGCGACGGCGAGGCCATGGTCTATCGCGCCAAGGGCACGGTGAAGGACATGGAGTTCGTACAGTTTCACCCCACGTCGCTCTACCACCCGGGTGAGACCCATCCGGCCTACCTCATCACCGAGGCTATGCGTGGCTACGGCGGCATTCTGAAATTGCCCACGGGCGAGACCTTCATGGAGAAATATGACGAGCGCCTCTCCCTGGCCCCGCGCGACATCGTGGCGCGGGCCATCGACAAGGAGATGAAGACGCACGGCCTGGACCATGTCTGCCTCGACGTGACCCACAAGGACCCGGAGGAGACGCGCCAGCACTTCCCCAACATCTACCAGAAATGTCTCAGCATCGGCATTGACATCACGAAGGAGATGATCCCCGTGCGCCCGGCGGCCCACTATATGTGTGGCGGCATCAAAGTAGATCTCAACGGCGAGAGCTCCATCCATCGTCTCTATGCCCTGGGCGAGTGTTCCTGCACGGGACTGCACGGTGGCAACCGACTGGCCAGCAACTCGCTGATAGAGGCCGTGGTCTATGCGGACGCGGCAGCCAAGCACAGCCTGCAGGTGGTGGACGGCTACGACTGGAACGACCGTGTGCCGGAGTGGAACGACGAGGGCACGATGACCAACGAGGAGAAAGTGCTCATCACACAGAGCATCAAGGAGGTGGGACAGGTGATGTCCAACTATGTCGGCATTGTCCGCTCCGACCTGCGACTGAAGCGCGCATGGGACCGCCTCGACTTGCTCTATGAGGAGACGGAAGCACTCTTCAAACGCGTGAAGGCGACGAAGGACATCTGCGAGCTACGCAACATGATCAACGTCGGCTACCTCATCACACGACAGGCCATCGAGCGAAAGGAAAGTCGCGGACTCCACTACACCATCGACTACCCGAAGCACGCCTACGACCTCGAGAAGTAGGAGTTCTGGACCAGAGGCTCAAGGGACCTAACGGCTTTGAGAGAGAAACAACACGATTTTGAGAAATACAATAAAATAGCAAATCCTAATATCTATCCCCCCGCCCCCATCGGCAAGTGCGGATGTGGGGCGGGGAAACAACCAACCAAAGTATGAGAAAGAACCAAATTTTAGCGGCGGCTCTTCTCTGCCTCACGATGCAGGGCCATGCGCAGACGCCGACTAAGGGTGGCGGCATCTCCAGCGAGATGCTCACACAGATCGAGCGCAATGGCGTTCAGAGTAGTGACCGCGTGATCAGCAATGCGCTGGCAACCAACAAGATCGACGACTTGGCCTTGAACTTCAAGGAGCAGGGCCGTTTGGACACCTACTTCAGCGTGGAGACCCCCGCACAGAGCATCCACAACCAGAAGAGTTCGGGACGCTGCTGGCTGTTCTCGGGCCTCAACGTGCTGCGTGCCAACTTCGCCCGTCTGCACAAGGACAGCATCCGCGTGGAGTACAGTCAGGTCTATCTCTCCTTCTACGACCAGCTGGAGAAGGCCAACCTGATGCTGCAGGGCGTGATCGACTGCGCCGATAAACCCATTGACGACCAGCGCGTGCAGTTCTTCTTCAAAAATCCGCTCAACGACGGCGGTACGTTCTGTGGTGCTGCCGACCTGGCAGAGAAGTATGGTGTCGTGCCGATGGAGGCCATGCCGGAGCCCTACTCCGCAGAGAACACCTCGCGTATGGCGGAGCTGATCTCCTCAAAGTTGCGCGAGTTTGGTTTGGAGCTGCGCAAGATGGTGGCTGCCAAGAAGTCGAAGCGCGACATCCAGGCCCGCAAGACTGAGATGCTCGGCACGGTCTATCACATGCTGACCGTCTCGCTGGGCAACCCGGTGAAGGAATTCACCTACGCCTTCAAGGACAAGAACGGCAAGACCGTGGGCAAGCCCCGCAAGTACACCCCGAAGGAGTTCTACGACGAGACCGTGGGCCATCCGCTCAACGGCACCTTCGTGATGGTGATGAACGACCCGCGCCGTCCTACTGGAAGACCTACGAGGTGGAGTATGACCGCCACACCTACGACGGCCACAACTGGAAGTATCTCAACCTGCCCGTGGAGGAGATTGCCAAACTCGCCATCGCCTCACTCAAGGACAGCACGAAGATGTACTCCAGCTACGACGTAGGCAAGCAGCTTGACCGCAAGCGCGGCTACCTCGCCATGGACAACTACGACTACGGATCGCTCTACGGAACAACCTTCCCCATGGACAAGGCCGACCGTATCAGCACCTTCGATAGCGGTTCCACCCACGCCATGACGCTCGTGGCCGTCGATCTCGACGAGAACGGCCAGCCGAAGAAATGGAAGGTGGAGAACAGCTGGGGCGCCAGCTACGGTCAGGGCGGTTGCCTGATCATGACCAACGAGTGGTTTGAGAACTTCATGTTCCGCCTGGTGGTCAACAAGAAGTACTGCTCCGAGGAGATCATCAAGGCCGAGCAGCAGAAGCCGATCATGGTGATGCCGGAGGATCCGCTCTTCCAGGCTGACAGATAAATTCTTTGGCCTGAGGGCCAGGGACCGAAAAAGGGGATGGGAAGCAATTGCTTTCCATCCCCCTTTTTCTATATCATAGCCGCCTGCGGCTTTTCTATATTAGGCCTCGCTGCCTTCGATACTGTCGCCGACGTTGGTTTTGGACGCTGTGCTCGCTGCAACCTTCTGTTCCTCGGAAGGATTGGTTATGGCCTGCATGATGAGCGCTTCCAGCTCCTCACAGAGTTCGGGATTGTCCTGGAGCAGTCGCTTCGTGGCGTCGCGGCCCTGCGCCAGGCGCGTGTCCTTGTAACTAAACCAGCTACCGCTCTTCTTGATGATATTGTAGGTCACACCCAAGTCGATAATCTCACCAGCCTTGGAAATGCCCTCACCGAACATGATGTCGAACTCCGTTTTGCGGAAGGGCGGCGCCACCTTGTTCTTGACCACTTTGACGCGGACCTGGTTGCCGATGACCTGGTCGCCATTCTTGATGGAGGAGATCCTGCGGATATCCAGTCGGACGGAGGAGTAGAACTTCAGGGCGTTGCCACCCGTGGTGGTCTCGGGACTGCCGAACATCACGCCGATCTTCTCGCGCAGCTGGTTGATGAAGATGCAGCAGGTGTTGGTCTTCGAGATCGTACCCGTCAGTTTGCGCAGTGCCTGGCTCATCAGGCGCGCCTGGAGTCCTACGCTGCTATCGCCCATGTCGCCCTCGATCTCCTTCTTCGGAGTCAGGGCCGCCACGCTGTCCACCACCAGGATGTCGATGGCGGAGGAGCGGATGAGCTGGTCGGCGATCTCCAGGGCCTGCTCTCCCGTGTCGGGCTGCGAGATCCAGAGGTTATCGACATCTACACCCAACTTCTGGGCATAGAAGCGGTCGAAGGCGTGCTCCGCATCGATAAAGGCGGCCACACCGCCCATCTTCTGTGCCTCGGCAATGGCGTGGATGGCGAGCGTCGTCTTACCAGAAGACTCTGGTCCGTAGATCTCGATGATACGGCCACGGGGATAGCCGCCCACGCCCAGGGCAGCATTGAGGCCAATGCTGCCCGTGGGGATCACATCGACGGGCTCCACATGCTCATCGCCCATGCGCATGATGGAACCCTTGCCGAAATCTTTCTCTATCTTGGCCATCGCTGCCTGAAGGGCCTTCATCTTGTCGGCCTTCGGGTCCTGCGCGGCATCTTCTTTCTTTGCCATATTTTTTTCTATGTGTTATCTTGCTAAACCTCTCTCCTCCCCTGCTTGACCGGAAGCCACGGAAGGTCTTCGGCGAAGCAGGGGGAGGGAAAAGGGATGATTACAACTCCAAGTCCTTGTCAAACTCCTCGTGCCAGGGCAGTCCCTGCGTGTTGAGCAGCTCCATGAAGGGATCCGGATCGAACTCCTCCACGTTGTGCACGCCCGGCTTCTTCCAGACGCCCTCCAAGAAGAGTTTCGCGCCGATCATGGCCGGGACGCCCGGCGTGTAGCTCACGCCCTGCATACCCGTCTCCTTGTAGGCCTCCTGATGCTTGCAGTTGTTATAGACGTAGTAGGTGTGCTCCTTGCCGTCCTTGATGCCACGGATGCGGCATCCGATGGAAGTCTCACCCTCGTAGTTCTCGCCGAGGTCCTGCGGATTGGGGAGGACGGCCTTGAGGAACTGCAGCGGCACGATGTTGACCTTCACCTTCTTCGTCGGGTCGTCGGCGAGCGGTGCCTCGTAGGTGACCTCGTCGATGCGTCCCATACCAAGGTTCATGATGCAGTCGAGATAGGTGAGATACTGCTGTCCGAAGGTCATCCAGAAGCGACCGCGCTTGATGGTCGGGAAATTGAGCACAAGGCTCTCCAGTTCCTCGTGGTGCATGAGGTAGCTCTCGCGCGGTCCCACGTTGGGATAGTTGAGCGTCTTGTGGACGGCCAGCGGGTCTGTCTCAAGCCATTTGCCATCCTCGTAGTAGAGGCCCTTCTGCGTGATCTCGCGAATGTTGATCTCCGGATTGAAGTTGGTGGCGAAGGCCTTGTGATGGTCTCCAGCGTTGCAATCGACGATGTCAAGGTAGTGGATCTCGTCGAAGTAGTGCTTGGCGGCATAGGCCGTGAAGATGCTGCAGACACCCGGGTCGAAACCACAACCGAGGATGGCTGTGAGGCCCGCCTGCTCGAAGCGCTCACGGTAGGCCCACTGCCAACTGTACTCGAAGTGGGCCTCGTCCTTGGGCTCATAGTTGGCGGTGTCGAGGTAGTTGCAGCCGCAGGCCAGACAGGCCTCCATGATGGTGAGGTCCTGATACGGCAGGGCGAGGTTGATGACCAATTCGGGCTTGTAGCTCGACATAAGGATCTTCAACTGCTCCACGTCGTCGGCATCGACCTCGGCCGTCTGGATGTCCATCTTGTAGCCTTTGTCGTGGATGGCCTTCACGAGTCGGTCGCATTTCTCCACATGGTGGCTTGCGATCATCATCTCGGTGAAGACGTCCGTGTTCTGCGCAATCTTGAAGGCGGCGACGGTAGCCACGCCACCCGCGCCGATCATTAATACTCTGCTCATTCTATGTTTCGTTTTATCTTGTTATTTCATCTTTTGGTCTATCTCTGCCTGGGTGATGCCGAGGGCGTCCATGAGGGAGAATCCGAGCATCTCCTCGCGGCAGCCGGCAGTCTGCGTGGGCTGCATGGTGAAGAGCGTGACGTGCTTCTTCTCGTCATCGACATCGCGGAGGGCATGGCGCAACTCCTGCCAGAGCGAGGAGTCACTGCCATCGGGGACTATCATCAGGCGCGTCACTTCCTCTTCCGAAAGCAAGAGGCGGACCAAGTCGGTCAGCACGGGACCTTTCGCCTGTCCCTCCTCGCCCGTGGCGATGCAGTTGATGATAAACTCGCCCAACTGTTCTGAGCGGAAGGCCTTGCCGTCGAGTTCGGACTCATAGTCGGCGGGGGAGAAATGGAGGAGCTTCGGGGTCTTGCGGTCGTGGAGCAACACGACCTGGGTCTCGTGGTCGCCCGGGCGAAGGCGTCCATCGAGAGCGACGTCCACCAGCCATTGGCTGAGGTCGGCCTGGGGGATACGACGTCCCAACATGCGTTCAAAGTTGACTATCAGGTCGAAGGCGACGTGATCGACGAAATCGGCATCGACGATGATGATATTCTTGCTCCAATTGACGGGATTGATTCCTTGCTTTTTCATTGGCACAAAGATACGGTTTTTAGCTTAGTGGGCCAAACTTTTCCTTGTTTTTCTTTTGGTTCATCCGATAAATGGAGCGACTGGGGTGTTTTGATCATTGCTTGTTATTGTCCCAACTCCTCTTTCTCATTCTCAGCCTCGACGAGCGGGCTTTACCTCGGTAGTCTCGGACTTTACCTCTACAGGCTTAGTCTCTACCTTGGTGGGGGCGGGCTTGACCTCGGCGGGGTTGTCCTCGTGCTTGGCGGGCTTGACCTTGACTTCTCCCAATTTCAGACAACGCTCCACATCGGAGAGCAGGCGACGGTAGGGTTCCGACTGCATGAAACCCATGTTGCGGCGGAGCGTCGGCACAATATCGACCGTGCTGTGGTCGTAGCAGGACAACTCGTTGAGACGCTGCGTGTTGTGGACCGCCAGACGGTTGATCTCATTTTCACGGGAGCGGATGAGCTGGTCGCAGACCTTCTGCATCATCGGCACAACGACACCGTCGAAGAGATGATGGCCCTGGATGTAGAGATAGGTGGTCTCGGGCGTGACACCCAGTCGGCACAGGTCGCGCGACAATTCACCGAGCTTCTCCTTCGTCCCCGGATTGCCCTTGCGCAGGGCAGCGAGCTTGCGGTTGACCTTGCGCTGCAGGTTGTCAAGCAGGACAGAAGCCTTGCCCGTAGAAAAGGCGCCGAGAGCCACGACATTGTTGAAGTCGGCGATGGTGAAGAGGTTGTTCTTCCTCCTCCGATAGAAGAAGATGTTCCACAGAAAGAGGGGGTAGATGATCTGACTATAGCGACGCAGGAAGGCATCGAAGTCGAAGATCTTGCGGTCGTTGAGGGTCACAGAGACACACATATCGTGGAGGCTCGGTCCATAGCACTGGTAGTTTTCTATCGCATAGACGTAGGTGTGGAGGACGTAAGGATTGTCGCAGACCTGTTTCGAGTCCTCCGTCCGCCCCTGGAGGAGGTAGTCGTAGTCGGCATCGACGCAGGCCAGCATGTCCTTGCCCGTGCCGTGGAGCAGCAGGCTCGTCAGCACCGACTTCTTGCCGCGCGAGAGTTTTTTGCGCGTGGGTAGCATCACCTCGAAGTAGCGATGCTCGTTCTCGTAGCGGGCAAGCACCATGCGCCAGAAGAAGACATCGTCGTAGGCCTCAACGTAGGCCACGATCCTGCGCCTCGCCTTGCGCCCGTTGAGGCGGTTGGAGGCAGTGACGTAGTCGGAGGTGATATTGTCTTTCAGCCGTTTTGCCATATCGCAGCCTTCCCTATTATTCGTCCTCCGTTATCTCCGACACCTCCGTCACGTTGTCGAGCCAGCCGTTCATGATGACAGCGGGACTATGGGTGGTGAGGATGATCTGTACGTTGGGGTTGAGTTCGAGTATCAGGTCGATGAGCCGTTTCTGCCATTCGACGTGGAGGCTCACCTCGGGCTCGTCCATGAAGAGCACGTAGTTTTGCCCGTCCTCGATGAGCACGGTAAGCAGGATGACCAGCATTTGCTTCTCGCCGCTGGAGAGTTGATAAGGCATGAGCGTCTCGCCGATCTGTTCGAAGCGGATTTCGTTCTCCGTGCGCACGATCTTCTTGCCTGTCTCGGAGAAGAGGTCGTCGATGAGATCCTGGAACTTCCGCTTCGGTTGGCTGATGCGCTGGGCCTCCTCGGCAGCCTCGGGTGTGGCCTTCTGCAGGGCCTGGATCATGCGGTTGCCGATATTGACCTGGTAGTCGAGATACTTCCGCTGCAGTTTGTAGATCTGCCAGTCGAGTTCGGTGACGAGGGAGGCGTCGATCTTGTCCGTTATCTCCGTACTCATCAGCGGGCGGTCGAAAGAGCGGATGATGTCGAAACGTACCCAGCGTGCTTCCTCAGGCGCCACACGCAGGCGGACCCCCTTGACGGGATGGCTCGGCAACTCGCCGCCACGGGCCAGGCTCCGCACCACCTTGTTGAGAATGGTACTCTTTCCCACACCGTTGATGCCGCTCAGGATGTTGACCTGTCGGTGCAACTCCCAGCAGACGTGCTTCTTGCCGCTCCAGAGCGAGTCGATCTCTATCTCCTTGATGTATTCAGCGTATTTCTGCATAACGTTCAGGTATAATTGTTTGTTGGGAAGCGCGTGCCATGAGGGCTGGCTTCTCTTGCAAAGTTAGTCATTTTTCTTCATACCAACACGCTGTGGGCGGTCTTTTTTCTTCAAAAACACGTTTAAACGTTTACTATGCTATTTTTCCTCATCTTTTATCGTCTCTCTTACTTACTTTTTTCTTTAGCATCATTTGCGCAATCAGTCCTTTTTTGCTACTTTTGCAACGTCAATTTCAACCATCACCAACCAACAACACCACCAAATAGATGAAACGTATCTTCCTCCTCGCCCTGCTCGCCACCGCGCTATGGGCTCTCTCCACGTCGGTCCTGGCGCAGAGCCAAGACGGTCTGAGACAATATGTGGAGCCGCGCATCGGCACGGCCCACTGTCGCTACTTCCACTTCGCGCCGGGCGCGCTGCCCTTCGGCATGGCCAAACCCGGACCCTCCACCAACGGCCACTACGGCAACGTGGACGGCTGGCAGGCCACGGGCTACGACTATCGCGACCGATCAATCGAGAGTTTTCCCTGCACCCATGAGTTCCAGGTGGGCGGCATCAGCATCATGGCCACCACGGGGCGCCTCATCACCGTGCCCGGAGACACCACGGAGGCGGGCATACAAAAGGGCTACCGCTCCCACTTCAGCCACGACGACGAGGTAGCGACGGCGGGCTACTACAGCGTCCTGCTGCAGGACTATGGAATCCGCGCCGAGATGACGGCCACGCAACGCGTCGCCTTGCAGCGCTACACATTCCCCAAATCGCAGGAGAGCCACCTCATCTTCGACATCGGCCACCGTATGGGAGAGAGCGGAGCTATCAAGGACGCCGAGGTGCGCATCCTCGAGGACGGCACTATCGAGGGCTACGTCGTCACCTATCCCGAATACGTCAAGGCTTACCAGCCTGGGGCCACCGTACCTATCTATTTCTCGGCCTCGACCAGCAAGCGACCGAAGCGCTGGGGCACCTTCCACGACGCCACCATCCATCGACAGGTGAGAGAGGCCCGCGGCGAAGGGGCGGGAGCCTATCTCTCCTTCGCCACGAAGGAGGGCGAGCAGGTGACGGTGAAGGTGGGCATCTCCTACACCTCCGTGGAGAACGCACGGCAGAACCGACTGGCCGAGGCGCGGACGCTGACCTTCGACGAGGCCAGGGAAGAGTCGGCGCGCCAATGGGAAGATATGCTGGGGCGCATCCGCGTCGAGACAGACCGCAGGGAGGATAAAGTGAAGTTCTACACGGGCCTCTACCATGCGCTGCTGGGGCGCGGCGTCTGCAGCGACGTCTCCGGCGACTATCCGAAGCACGACGGCACGGTGGGCCACCTGCCGACGAAGGAGGGGCGTCCGGCCTTCAACCTCTACAACACCGACGCCATGTGGGGCGCACAGTGGGGACTGACGCAGCTCTGGGTGATGGCCTATCCCGACCACATGAGCGACTATATCAGCAGCCACCTGCAGGTTTACAAGGACTGTGGCTGGCTGGCCGACGGACTGGCCTGCAGCCGCTTCGTCTCGGG
>ENA-OURP01000391-OURP01000391.1-human-gut-metagenome-genome-assembly--contig:-NODE-391-length-10669-cov-4.63963_pt1 | contig 10669 bp, 10 predicted proteins | sample MGYA00242101_ERZ508991 | MGnify/ENA primary metagenome ERZ508991 (study PRJEB26280, sample SAMEA2338730) | human gut metagenome | biome: human gut; feature: human-associated habitat; material: faeces...
ATATGTGCAACTTTTTACTCATATTTATCAACTTAAATTAATTCCGCCAACGGGTTAATATTTAGTATATTTGCCGAAGTATGTCAGAAAATGTTTCGGAAGATGACAGCATATTAATCACCATTTCAGTTTGGCACTTTAGCTACCGAGGAGAATTGCTGAAAGCTCTCCATATATAGGGTCCGCTAACCTATCTGTTATAAGGATTAAAGTTTGCACATATCAAGAAAATATTTTGCCTAAAAACGCAATTTTATTGGGTGCGTTTCGTTATTTGCATGGGAATGTATTTTATTTGAACCGATAAAAGTATAGTAATATGGCTAATAGTAAAGGATTAAACAGAATCAAGGTCGTTTTGGCAGAACAACAACGAACAAACAGATGGCTTGCCGAACAACTTGATAAAGGTGAGGCCACTATCTCGAAATGGTGTACCAACCGGGCACAACCATCACTTGAAACATTGGTGGAAATAGCAAAGGTGCTGCAAGTTGATACGAAAGATCTTCTGTGGTCCATTAAGGAGGAATGATATTTTATAACGAGAATATAATGGTGGAAAATAAAAAAAGTCCATATACAACCATCACGGGGTGCACGTTCCTCTTTTATGAGTTTCAGCGCATGCTTCCTTTGCTGACGGATGCCAATTCAAAATCACTACTGAAGGATGAAATCGAGAACAATAGAGTTCTTCAGGTCAATTCTATTGCATCGCGCAAACGCTTTGTAGTGGAATTCAAGCGTAGATATGCAGCTGTGCCTGCTCACTTTTGGCAAACTTGGCCGAATATGAGTGAAGCTGGAAGACGTGCCGGGTTGTTTTATGCGATATTGAAAACCTACAAGCTCGTGTTTGATTTTCATTTTAATGTAACAACGAAAAAGTGGAATTCCATAGACCATAAACTTCTGAAAGAGGATCTTCTGATGGAGCTTAATGAGCTTTCTGCCCATGATGAGTTTGTTGACAGTTGGTCGGACATGACAAAGAACAAATGCTGTAGTACCTATCTTACTATACTCCGTCAGTCTGGACTTCTTAATGAAAAGACCAATGAACTGACAGCCATTAAGCTTGACGCAAGTGAGTTTGCATATTATATCCGTAGTGGTGAGGAGTGGTTCATGGAAGCCTGTCTTCTCTATCCTTATGAAATAAATGATATTAAAAACAAGTTGTAAAAGATATGAAGAGCATGACTATACCAGAATTGTATGAATATCTGTGCTCGCCACAGTTCCAAGACGAACACAGTGACAACATATTCTACAACTATTACATATACCAATACCCTGCGAACAAGGAGTACGCAATGCGCCGACAGGTTCAGGAGTTTAAGGAAAAGCTTGAACGCCCTACAAACTATGTAGATGCTCTTGTGCTCGATTTGTTCAAGGTGTTCTGTGAGTATCTCAGTAATGAGAAATTTGGCGACGCGTCGTTGTTGGATGATACTTTTGAGGAAGACAAGATACATCCCGACATGGTAACAAACGAACTGACCACAGAGGCCAACTCTGATAGCTTTATCAGCTTTGTAAGCCAGAAAATTGACGAGCATATTAATTCCAACAATGGCTACAAGCATCCTTACGTCTTTATTCATGGCATAGGCAAGATGTTCCCGTATCTGCGCACCAACGTTTTCCTCACACGCTACGAGAAATACAACGACACGTCGCGCTACAAAATCATTCTCTTTTATCCAGGTCATCAAGAGGGCAACTCGTTTTCTCTTTTTGACACTCTTAAAGACTCGCACACCTATCGTGCAACATTATTAGTTAATAATTAGAATCCATATATCACGTATGAAATTCAAGGACTTGTATGAAAAAGGGCTTGACCGCAAGGTAAACCCGGCAGTATCTGCTTCTGACCTTACAGACGAGACGGTGCGGACCGAGATCGATGAATATGTCTTCACTGAGGAGATTGTCATCAATCTCTACAACATCCTTACCAACATCAAGGTGAATCAAGGTAGCCATATCGGTATATGGATCAACGGTTACTATGGTTCAGGTAAGTCTCACTTCCTGAAATATGCCAGTTATTGTCTATCACAGAACAAGGAGCGTTGTGAGATGGCTTTTATCCGCTTGATAGAGGCAACAGAGGATCTCATGCGTCACGCAAACGGCATATCCAAGTTGGAGCAAGAAGGTGTTTCCGTTTCTGAGTTGAAGTCGTTGCAGAAGTGGTATGTGTCACAAGCTGATGTTGAAATGGTAATGTTCAACATTGGTGACGTACATGACGTGAATGCTGATCAGACAACAGCGTTCACTACCATTTTCTGGAACCAGTTTAATGCACAGCGTGGCTATAATTCGTTTAACCTTGCCCTTGCTCAGTATCTTGAGAAGGCTCTTGACGACAACGGTAAGTTCCAGCAGTTCAAGGAATATGTGAAGAGCAAGGGTTATGATTGGGAGCGCAATATCTCGCGCTTTGCAGCAGGTCGTCTTGACCTTGCCTTGCAAATGGCTAAAGAGGTTGACCCTACGCTTTCAACGGATGTCATACGTACCCGTATTCTCAACAACGAGGTGAATGTTTCGGTAGAAGCATTTGCTGCAGAAATGAAGGAGTTTATAGAGACTAAGCATAATCGTAACTTCCGCATCCTGTTTTTCGTTGATGAGGTGAGCCAGTTCATTGGCGAGCACCGTGACCTCTTGCTTCAGCTTCAGTCACTGGTAAAGCGTCTCGATGAAGTTTGTGAGTCGCACTGCTGGATTGCGTGTACGGCACAGCAGACCTTGGAAGAGGTGGTGACCAATGTGGGTGGCAATGCCAGCAATCCAGAAGATGAGGTTGGCAAGATTCTTGGACGTTTTGAGGTGCGTGCATCGCTGCAAGGCACATCGCCAGAGTATATCACCCAAAAGCGTATTCTTGAAAAGAAAGGTGATGTCGAGATTGCGCTTGGAAAAATGTTCGATGAGGACAAGGCGAAACTCGATGCCCAGTTCATATTGCCCAGTCAGTACAAAGCATATACAAGCAAGGAAGATTTCGTTGCTTGCTATCCGTTCGTTCCCTATCAGTTTCAGCTCATCATGAAGGTGCTCGACTCGTTTGTCAACATGAACTATGTCGACAAGCAGGTGAAGGGCAATGAACGTTCACTCATCAACATCACCTTCTCCATAGCAAAGGAAACCGCTGATATGGAGGTTGGCGAGTTTATCTCTTTCGACCGCTTCTTTGGTGCCATGTTCCAGGGTTCCATGCAGCATCTTGGCCAGCGTGCCATTGCCAATGCACGTCAGGTGCTCGAACACATTGCCGACCCAGAAAAACAGGAATTCTATCGTAGGGTTGTATATGTACTCTTTATGATATGTAACCTCTCGGATGTTGACAAACCTTCCTTCTTGGCCACAATAGACAATATAGTGACGCTTCTCATGACCAAAGTGGACGCGAGCAAGGCTGCCATCAAGCATGAGGTAAGCACCGTGTTGGCGTTTTTGATTGCCAAGGCAGTTATCCGCAAGACGAAAACCGAGACAGGAAGTGAGGTCTATGAGTTCTATACTGAGGAAGAGTCGAAGGTGGCTCAACTCATAAAGAACCAGCAGGTGGACAGCAATACTTACAGCGATGAACTGAAATCTATATTCTTTAGTCATTTCGGAAATCCAAGCAACAAGAAGACGTTTGCCACACGCTCGTTCAATGTGGGAATCAACATCGACGGACGCAACTATCTGAGCAATAACGCCGACATCTGCATTGATTTTGTGACAACCGCTGGTACCGACTCTGTCGAGCAGTTTGCTTTCAGCATTAACAACACGTCGCAGGGCACCCATCTCATTTATTTTCTCTATCCGCAGCTGAAGGACAATGCTGAACTTCGTGCCAACTTCCTGTATTATTGCCGTGTGCAGCGTTTTGCACAAGAACCTGCAATAAGTGAAGAACGCCAGCGTACAAAATTGATATTCCAACAACGTGCTAAGGAACTATACGAAAAGGAGATAAAACCTCAGTTCCAGCATATTCTCGACACCTGTCCTGTCATATCATGCGGTGCGGTGCTCTCGGCTTCGCAAATTGGAACTGACAAGAAATCCGAACGTTACGAGGCATTGCTCAATTGCCACATGGAGACACTCTATTCGTTTGCTATGCTTGTCAACGGTGGCGAGACTCCGAAAAATGGAGCAGACCTGTCGGCAAAGATTCTGCGCCCAGTAGACCCTGCGCTGCCCAATATGCCGCTCAGCACTCCGGAGAAGAAAATCAAGGACTGGCTCGACCGCTCGCCTCACGACGTGACGGTGGCTGATGTGGTTCGCCAGTTCTCGAAGGTGCCTTACGGATGGTCAGACTATGCCACCATCTATTATCTCAACGAACTGGTACGTCGCCATCTGTATACATTCAACTATAACAACAATCCCAACGTGAGCTGTGAGGATACGGCGCGCAACATCGTGCGTGATGCCAGCAAGTTCACGGTGGAGAAAGCAAAAGCTATCTCGCAGGAGGTGTTGAACGACTTCATTGATGCTTGGAAGCATATTTTCAACGTAATGTCGGTGAAGGGTAGCAACGACAGCACCGAGCTGTACCGCAATTGCAAGGAGACAGACGATAGTATGCTTAATACGCTTCTTAAACGCTACCGTGCTTTGTCTCGTGAGCTTAGCGGATGCCCCTTTGTTCATACCATCGATGAAGCTGTCGCTTTGATGGAAAGTTGGCTCACGGAGCGCGATCATCTGAAGTTCTTCCAAACCATCATTGATGCACGCGACGAGGCTTGCCGACTCTTCGACCGTTGCAAGAACATCAACTTGTTCCATAACGACCAATTCCCCAACTATGAGAAAGTGCGCAAGTTTATTGATGACAATCGTGACAACTTCGCTTTCCTCACCGACGAACAACAACAAAAGACTGTAGAGACCATACGTGCCATACTTACCGACGAGGAACCGTGGGACAAGATGCCGTCTTACATGAAGATGATGCGCACGTTGAATGGTCAGTTGGGCGAGTGCAAAACCCAACTCGTTGACAAGATAAAGGCGAACTACAACAAGGTGTTCGACGAACTTGAACAGTATGCCAACGAGGTGAATGTGCCACGTGACAAGTTTGCAAAGCGCGACATTACCATATCGCTGAAAACGAGCACCTCCAACTTCTATGCGTTGCAGGCCAATGCGGACACTCGCGACTTCATGGAGGAGGAGATGAAGAAAATCAACAGCGCCATTCCTGCGCCTCCACCATCAACACCTGGTGGTAATGGTGGCAGCACACCAAATCCCGCCGGTCCTCAGCCCAAGCCAAGAATGCGCAAGATTGTGCATCTCAATACGCATACCACAAAGCCAATGCGTTCGGAGGCTGATGTGGACATCTATTTGGCAGGGTTGAAAGCCGAACTTATGCAGTACATAAATGACAACAATGACATTATTATAGGATAAGTGATGGAGAAAAATATATTAGAATTTGTAACATTCACCATAGGCAGTGTCGCTGAAAGAGTACATAAAAGCCCATCTGAAATATATGGCCTATTCAAGCGATTAAATGTTATAGATGGCTATTTGGTGCCGGCATTTGATGTGCTGCACACATTTGGACGTCAATATTTGGTAAATGACGTATTGGATTTTCTGCAAGAAAAAGGAGTTAAGTTATGCTGATATATCATGCTTCATACATGAGAGTGGAGCGTCCTGACACGCACCATTCTCGTCAAAATTTGGACTTTGGCAAGGGCTTTTATGCCACTGTCATGCAATCGCAGGCAGAGCGTTATGCCCAAAGGTTTATTTTGAGAAACCGCAAAGGCATACTAAATGTTTATGAATACAAGCCAACAGCAGATTTGCAGATCAAAAAATTTGAGGCTTATAATGCAGAATGGCTTGATTTCGTGGCTGCTTGCCGTATGGGAGAAGATGTATATAAAAAGTATGATGTGGTAAGTGGTGGCATTGCAGATGACAGAGTGTTCAACACGCTTGATCTGTACTTCTCGAATCAGATGAGCAAAGAAGAGGCATTGAAACGTCTTATCTTTGAAAAGCCAAACCACCAGCTTTGTTTTACTAACCAGTCTGTAATAGACAGATGCATCACATTTATTGAAAGTAAGGAACTCTAAACGTAACATTTATGGAGGCTAACCGTATCATACTTGATATGAAATATGCGCGTATCATAGAAATTATAGCGCAACGATTGAATATTAAAACAGAGGCTGCAATGGACGTGTTTTATACATCTCCACTCTTCGAACTTATAGACAAGGGCGTTGCTGATATGCATTGCCGTAGCGACCAGTATTTGGCTGAAGAGATTATAGCAGAAAAGGAAAACAATAAAGATGGATACTAACAGATTGAAACGCTTCGCCGTAGAGGCTCGAAATATATTGATGCAGGGCGTGAAAAACCGCTTGCAGGCTATAGGCTTCGACCTGAAGACTGGCATACCCGCTGAAATGCCCCAGAAGATGGAGGGCGGTGCCGTGTTTATGGGAGACACCGTAACGACTGACTTTTACAGCCGTTGGATGTCGCTTTACAACAACATACAGGCTCGTGGCATCAAGCAGGTGGCTGAAGAGGCTGCCTACACATGGTTCAACCGCTTCATGGCTATCCGCATCATGCAGAAGCAGGGCTTCATTTCGCCTGTCTTGACTTATGAGAGCGAGGATGTGCGTGTGCCAGTCATTGTGAGCGAGGCGCGCCAGGGACGCATGCCTCAGATGGCAGCCGACGTGCATGACAAGCTGATGGCTCTCCTTGACGACGACAGCAAGACCAACGAGCAGTTTGCCTTGCTGATAGTGGCTTATTGCCATGAGAATCCTATCATCAACAAGTGCTTCGGAGCCATTGCCGACTACACAGAGTTGCTTCTGCCACAGAATATCTTGGCGGAAGGTGGCTTTGTGAATATGCTTAACGACACAGAATTCATCACCGGCGATGATTTCCGCTCTGCCGAACTGATCGGCTGGCTCTATCAGTTCTATATCTCAGACCGCAAGGACGAGGCTTTTGCCAAGAAGGGTAAGTATGATGCCGACGAGATTGCTCCCGCCACGCAGATATTCACGCCCAACTGGATTGTGAAGTATATGGTGGAGAACACCGTTGGCCGCATCTATATCGACAACAATCCGTATTGCGAGGCGAAGGACGAGTGGAAATACTTGGTTGACACGCCTTCAGGAAATGCGACTCTTAAGGTGGACGACCTCGCTGAACTTACCGTTGCCGACCTTGCCTGTGGCTCGGGACACATTCTAAACGAGTGTTTCGACTTGCTCTATACTCTTTATGTAGAGGAAGGCTACAGCCGCTCGCAGGCTATCGGCAGCATTCTCCGCAAAAACATCCTTGGCATCGACCTCGACACCCGTGCCAAGCAGCTTGCCACGTTTGCCCTCTTGATGAAGGCTTGCCAAAAAGACAATAGTTTCCTCGACGGCAAGGTGATGCCGCGCGTCTACGACATGCCGCGACCTATAGCTGAGGCTATAGGTGCCGATGACGACACTTGCAATGCCGAGGAATATCTCAAAGAAACGCTTCCTCACTATCTGTTGGGTGGCAATGCTGACATGGTGAAGGACCTCACCGATGCCATCCTTTTGATGAACCATGCCAACACGCTTGGCAGCATCATGAAGTTCGATATTTCGGAGCAGACCCGCAATGTCGTGATGGTTCGTACCCAGGAGTATGAGGAGCAGTTGGCTACTGGCGAGATTGTGCCTTCGTCTATTCTGCTGCTGATGCCTTATATGCGCATCATACTTGCATTAACCCAAAAATATGCCGCGCTTTGTATGAATCCGCCGTATATGGGCAGCGGAAGGTTTGATGAGGTGCTGAGCAAGTATGTGAAGGACTACTATGCGGAAGGAAAAGCTGACCTCGCAACTGTATTTATAGAAATGGCAGGACAACATGTTGCCACAAATGGCAGGTATGGTTTTATAGTACCCCCATCATGGATGTTCCTTAGTACATTCGAAGGATTGCGCAAAATAATTATTGAAAATCAAAGCATCGAGTCTTTGCTTCATCTTAGCCGCGGTGTATTTGGTGCAGACTTCGGAGCATCATCTGCTGTCATAAAGAATGCAAGTAATGCAAATGCTTCTGGTACTTATTTCCGTTTGGTAGAACGTACATTCCAGGAGTTTGAGCAAAGCCATCTACGTATGCTCTTTAAGCAGACCTTGTCTAATCATGACTTTAAATACAACTTCAAGGAATACACAAAGGATGTTACAGAACTCCCTTATTCTGAGGATGGTAATCGCATTTATTATCCTAACGTTGAGCAGAAGAACTTTGAGAAGATTCCGGGATGTCCGATTGGGTATTGGGTGAATAAACCTGAAATTTTTGATAATAAAACCATATTAGATTATGGATATTTCTCTGGTGGAAGAAACAAGACTCATGGGAATGAAAAATACGTCAGATATTTTTGGGAAATTGATCATAATAGTACAAGGTGGGCGAAATACTCAAATGCAGGCGGAGTTAGAAAATATTTCGGCATAGAATGGGATGTTGTTGATTGGTCAAAAAAAGCACGTGATTTTTACAATAGCCATGGTGGGCTTTTAAATTCTAGTTATTGGAATAAAGAAGGTATTACATGGAATTTAATTTCATCACAATATGCAGCTTTTAGCATTAAACATTCAGATTTTATTTATAGCTCAGGGTCGCCTACTATATTTAACACGGAATATAAATGCAGTTTCTATTTATTAGGTTTTTTGAATACTAAAATAGCATGCAGCTATCTTAGGTTAATGAATCCTACTATAAACACTACTGCAGGAGATGTTTTATCCTTACCTTTAATAGAGAAGGAATCTATAATTATAAAAAAAAGAGTAAAAGAATGTATTAAGATTAGTAAGCAAGACTGGGACGCTCACGAAACCTCCTGGGATTTCCAGTGCAACGAACTATTGTCTGTAGACGAGCAGACCTACATGGACAACATCAACATCTTTGTAGAGGATCACTACAAAGAGACTGGCGAACGCCTCTGCATTGACCCTACAGCTCCACAACTCGACAGCTTGGCATGGCGCATAGAGCAATACAAGCAGAAGTGGCAGCATAAGTTCAAGCAGCTCCACGAGAACGAGGAAGAGCTCAACCGCCAGTTCATCGACATCTATGGCTTGCAAGACGAGCTGACTTCTGATGTTCCATTGAATGAAATCACCATTCTGCAGCAGGGAGAAATAAGTATAGAAGAGAACTCATAAAAAAATAATGATGACAGACAAGAGAATTACCGACAAGGATAAATATGAGCTGACTATAGAAGAAACATCTTTCGTAGAAGATGTTCGCAACATTATATCTACAGCCAAGGAACATACTTATAAGACTGCCAATTTGATGATTGTTGTCAGTAACTGGTTGGTAGGCAGACGTATCGTCTTACAAGAGCAAAAAGGAAAAGACCGTGCAGAGTATGGCAAGAGAATCATAAGCATAGCTTCGCAAGAGCTTACAAAATCTTTCGGTAAAGGATATGGGGAAACCACGCTCAAGAATTATCGAAAATTCTACAAACAATTTTCAAATTTTCAGATTCGGCAACCACTGCTTGCCGAATTTGAAAAACGCACACCATCAATTCGGCAACCACTGCTTGCCGAATCTGATGCAGAAATGTTTGAACTTCGCCCACAATTGTCATGGATGCACTATGAACGTTTGATGCGTGTTGATGACAAACAAGCACGAGTTTGGTATATGAATGCTGCTGCTGACAACCAATGGAGTTATCGCACATTAGGAAGAAACATATCCACCCAATATTATTATCGCTTGATGCAGACTCCACCAAACCTGCAAAAAAAAGTGATTGATGAGATGGTCGATAAAACGAAGGCTTTTCAAAAAGACAAATTTGATTTTATCAAGAATCCAGTTGTTGCAGAGTTTCTAGGACTACCACAAAATAGTGCCTATAACGAAAATAAGTTGGAGAGTGCCATTATCAACCATATACAGGAGTTCATCATGGAGATGGGACGTGGCTTTGCCTTTGTTGCAAGACAGCAACACATTAGGACAGATATGGGAGATTTCTTTATCGACTTGGTGTTCTACAATTACATATTGAAATGCTTTTTGCTCGTAGATTTGAAGATTGGGCAGATAACACATCAAGACGTAGGGCAGATGGATATGTATGTCAGAATGTACGACAAACTGAAATGTACTGAGGGTGACCATCCTACAGTAGGGCTTATTCTTTGCTCTGATACCAGCAAAGATATGGCCCAGTACTCCATTTTGAATGACAACAAACATATCTATCAGGCCAAGTATCTCACTTTTTTGCCAACTAAAGAAGAGTTGACAAGAGAGATAGAAAAGCAAAAGGAAATCTTCAGATTGCAGCATCGAGAAGATGGGAATAATAAATAATAATGTATTATTATGGCAGACAATAACAATACTCAACATATAGTGTGGCACGATGATGTAATCGTGAAGCAATTCATCAGCTATGCCGTTGGCTGTATGATGGGGCGCTATAGCATCGACAAGCCCGGTCTAATCCTTACCCCAGTTCGGGATAAAATAGCGATTAGTTGCATGTGAAGACAGATACGCGGGT
>ENA-OURP01000394-OURP01000394.1-human-gut-metagenome-genome-assembly--contig:-NODE-394-length-10578-cov-3.16203_pt1 | contig 10578 bp, 10 predicted proteins | sample MGYA00242101_ERZ508991 | MGnify/ENA primary metagenome ERZ508991 (study PRJEB26280, sample SAMEA2338730) | human gut metagenome | biome: human gut; feature: human-associated habitat; material: faeces...
TATAACAAATTGCAATAGGAAATATGACGAGACTTGAGGTAGCCTTGCGACCGCCGCCTGTGGCGGAAAGAAGTTTAAGACTTCATTCTTCGTAGCTCTTTTTGTTTTATGCGAAAAATATTTGCTTTTTTGAAAAAATCGAAAAAATTTGAAAAATTTTAAAATTTTTTCGGATTTTATAAAATCAAAAGCCGTTTTAAATTGTCTATATTATGAAAGGAAATGAGAGGAGGTCATTTTATGAACATTTCCCACTTAGTAGAGAAAATTAAAAAGGGAGATAACAAATCATTTGAAAAGCTCTACAAGCTTACAGAGCGTGAAGTGTGGTTTACTTGTATCAGCTTTTTAAAGAACGAAACAACCGCACAGGACATTATGCAAGAAACTTACATAACGGCTTTTTTAAAAATCCAATCTTTGGAAAAATCATCACAAATCAGAAGTTGGCTTAACAGAATTGCCGTTAATAAGTGCAAAAATTATTTGAAAGGTAAAGGTGAAATCCAACTGGACGATGAAATTTTTGAAAATCAGGCAATAGTTGACGAGCGTATATCAATTCCCGAAGAATACATTTCAGACAAGGCAAAGAGAGAAATTATTCTTTCGATTATGCAGGAAGTACTGTCCGATGTTCAGTATCAGACAGTGATTATGCACTATTTTAATGAAATGACTGTTGATGAAATCGCAGAAGTCTTTGAATGTTCAAGGGGTACTGTGCTTTCAAGGCTCAACTATTCAAGGGCAAAGATGAAAACTGCAATTGAAGATTACGAAAATAAAAGCGGTGACAGGCTTCACGGTGTTGTATTTGTGCCGTTCTTTACAACAATTTTCAGAGAGCAGGCAAAGAGCCTTGCAGTACCGAACATTACAATCAAGCTCCCGAACGGACAGACACTTGCAACCTCTGCAACAAAAGGCATTGCAACAGGTGCAAAGTCAACAGTTTCATCTATCGTAAAGGCAACAGCAACTGCGACAGTAAAAACCAAGGTAATTGCCGTTGTCTGCGGTGCTACAATACTTGCAGGCACATCAGCAGTCGGCATAAGCATTCTTGCAGGCTGTAACGCTGAGAAAGAACCGACAGAACCGTCAGTAATATCTTCAACCGTACAGACTTCAACCGTACAGACATCAACTGTTCCAACAACTGTACCTAAGACTACAGTACCAAAGGTAGTTAAAGATTTGGTAGACAAGGGTGAAATCAAGGTCGACAAAGACGGCAACATCACTGATAAGAAGGGTAAGAAAGTCGAAGTAAAAGGCGGCAAAGTAGAAGTAAAAACCGATGACGGTAAGACAGTTACAGTTAAGGTTGACGATGTAAAAACTACGGTATCTAACAACAATAACAGCAACAAGGGTAACACCGAAAAGAAAGAAGATACTAAGTCAAATACATCAAAGGTTGACACTTCTAAGAATGACAACAAGCCGGCGTCTAAGCCGAGCAACTCTTCAAAGAACGACACAAAACCAGCTCAGAAGCCAGCATCTAAGCCGAGTGAATCTTCAAAGACTGAAACACCTACAGCAAAGCCAAAGCAGAAGGTATGGGTAGATGATTACAAAACAGTTCACCACGAAAGAGAATGGATCGTAACGGGTACTCACGAAGAGGATGATATGAGATATGGTTACATCGATGTGTGTAATAATTGCGGTATGCAGTTAGTAGATGATAACCAGATGAGAGAGCATCTTACTTGGGAATTGGAAACAAATGGTGCGGGAGCTTATCATTGTGAAAAGCAGTGGGTTAAAGTAGGAACCAAAACAGTAGAAGACGGCTATTGGAAAGAAGCTTATGATGAGAAAGTCAAAGATGGCGGTCACTATGAGTACAGATAATTAAAATTGATAACAAGTATAAATACTAAATAAGATAGGGCTGTGAGGAAATGAAGTTTAAGACTTCGTTCTTCACAGCCTGACTTGTTTTGTACAAAAGCACGGCGCACCCAAGTTTCCTGTTCGTAAAGTATGCCCGAGCATAGTATTGTAATCGTTTGTGCAATCAATTGTAGGGGAGAACCGTGTTCTCCCGTTCGTGTGCAAAGCAGGATACATAATTTTGGCAAAATTAGAATATGTTATGTTTAAGCTCAAATATTCTGACACAATAAAAGCCGTGCTTATTTTTGTCAATTGTATTTTTAAAATTCCGTCAGAACAATGTGCGCCTGTGAATTGTCAAGTACAATGGGTTTATCCATATCTACTCTCTTTAGTTCTCCGTACAGTCTGCCGAAAATCACCGTTGTTTTGTCCATATATGCCGCCATTGCCTCGCCTTTTACCGTAAACGGCTTAAATGTAATGTCAACTGCGGAATATCCTGCATTGAAGTACCACGGTCTGTCAAGATTTCCGCCTGTGCTTTTAACATTTATCTGTGACAGCTTTTCAAGATGCCCGTCAGTGAAAAAGCAGTTTTCGTTGCCGTAACGGTTGTCGCCTACTCTGCTTGCAAGGCAGAGGGAAAAGCGTTTTCCGTCAATAAAGCAGTCGGAACTTAATCTTTGATAATTATGCTTTCTCGGCTTTGAAAAGCGTGTCCAATCAAAATATGCGTTAGTGGTTGTTTCGTTTAAGGAATATTCCATACCGCCCACACGGATAATTCCGCCTGCGACAAATTTGGGAACAAAGCGTTTGAGATAAAAATATTTTCTGTCTCTCTCAAATGGTGCAATTTCGTTAAGACTTTCGCCCGCCGTCTTTTTGAGATTGATGTTAAAGTAAAGATTTTTTATGCCGCCAAAGTCGATAAAATCACATTTTAAAAATCTTCCGTTCGGTGTGTTTGTAAGCTGCAGCTGAAGTCTTTTGTCCGTGTACAAAAGCTCTCCCGAACTGCCCGATTCGGGAAGCTCGTTCTTGCTGAAAACAAATTTTTTTACAACACAATCATAAATCACACCGCCTCTTTTAAGGTCGGCAACCGCAATTTTCACCGCAAATTCCATGCCTAAATTTTCAACCGAAAGATAGAGCGATACCTCTGTGTTGCTTATGAAATAGCAATCCCTTTCGCTGTGTTTTCCTCTTGTTTTGCTCTGTTCGCTGTTATATTCAAAAACAGGCGTTCTTGCCCAGCCTGCACACATAACCTCTCCGTTTTCTTCAAAAACATTATGCTTTTCGGTTATCTCATGTTGCAAAACAATCCCTCCGTGTTCTCGTTTTTAAAATTTTCCATAAAATCACACCATACAATATACACAAAATAATTATGCTTTTCAAGAATTATAACAAAACTGTAAATTTCGTTTTCTGCCGTCAACGGTATATGTACTAATTTTCTGATTTCATGAATAATCTGTAATACTATCATACACCTGTGAGGGCGGTTTTTATGAAGAAATTTGTCATTTTAATTTTAATCTGCTTATGTTTTCTGCTTTGTTCATGCAGTGCCGACACATCGGGATATCAAAACGAGCTTACCTGCACAGACTGGAGTGCAGAGCTTGACGGCGGCGGAAAGATAAGCCTTTCGTTTGACGGCGACAATGCGTCCCTTATTATGATGAGCGGAAAAGACAAGGCGGAGCTTTGCGGAAAATATGTTGTCGATGATACAACGCTTGTCATATTTGTGCCGAAACTTTACCGAAACTACACCTTTGAATATGTTCCGCACGGAAAAAAGCTTGATTTGTCATACAACGGTTCAAAAATTACGCTCAGCTGTGCCGATAACACGCAAAAAACCGAGTAAATCAGCCGTTCAAAGTTTCTTATGTACATTTTGAGCGGAATACGCAGATTAACGAATAATTTTATTGATAAATAAAGTTGTGTGTGTTATAATGTTTTAAGCTATGTTATTATGCCATTTTTGGATTTTTTCGGAGGTATTGTTTTGGTAGTGTTTGGAATTGATCCCGGATATGCCATTGTAGGCTGGGGAGCAATCAATTTTAAATCGAATACATACAAAACTCTCGGCTTCGGTGCAATTGAAACCGTTGCGGGGACGGATTTTAACAAACGGCTTGAGTACATCTATGACGAAACCTATGCTATTCTCAACAGATGTCGCCCCGACGCCCTTGCAATCGAAAAACTTTACTTTCAGACCAATCAGAAAACGGCTATCAATGTTGCTCAGGCAAGGGGAGTAACCCTGCTTGCGGCACAAAAACTTAAAATACCAATCTTTGAGTACACTCCTCTTCAGGTCAAAACGGCTGTAACGGGATACGGCAAGGCTAAAAAACCACAGGTTATGGAAATGACCGCAAGGCTTTTAAAGCTGAAAGAAATTCCGAAACCCGATGATACCTGTGACGCACTTGCAATTGCAATCTGTCACACACAGGCGGCAGGCTCACAGCTCAGAAGAGTAATGTACGGAAAGGGACTTTAAATATGCTTTATTCCGTAAGAGGAAAACTTATTGCTATAGAATCAAATGCAGCGGTAGTAGAGTGCGGCGGTGTCGGCTATATGTGCCAGACAACAATGAATACACTCAAAGCCGTAAAGCTTAACACCGAGGTAACGCTCTACACCTACCTTAATGTAAGGGAAGATGCGGTGGATCTTTTCGGCTTTGCAACAAAGGCAGAGCTTGAAACCTTTAAAAACCTCATCAGCGTAAGCGGTGTAGGTCCAAAGGCAGGACTTGCGGTTTTGTCGGAGCTCAGTCCCGAACAGGTTGCAATGGCGATTGCCTCCGATGACCTCAAAACAATTACAAGAGCACAGGGAATAGGCAAAAAAATTGCACAGAGAATTGTTCTTGAACTCAAGGACAAGCTTGCAAAAGCGGCTAAAGAGGACAGTTCTTTTGCACAGGCGGCACAGAACAGCGTGAATGTTTCAACGGGAAATGTTCCGAAAGCAATCGAGGCACTCGGAGTTTTGGGCTATTCTCCTTCGGATGTTTCGCCCGTACTCGCAACACTCGACAGCGCCTTGCCTGTTGAACAGCTTATTTCGCTCACATTAAAACAGATGGGAAGACAGTAACATATGAGTAAAATGGAATTCTCGGATGAATTTGATTTTGAAAACAGAATAACCGATACTTCCGAAATTCCCGAAGATACGGCAGAGAGCGACAACCCTCTGCGACCGAAAACACTTTCGGAATACATAGGACAGGAAAAGGCAAAGGAAAACCTCAAGGTCTTTATCGAGGCGGCAAAAATCAGAGGTGAAACCCTTGACCATGTACTGCTCTACGGCCCTCCGGGACTCGGTAAAACAACTCTTTCGGGAATCATTGCGAATGAACTCGGTGTGTCAATGAGAATAACCTCAGGCCCTGCAATTGAAAAGCCGGGCGACCTTGCGGCATTGCTTACCAACCTTAACGAGGGCGATGTGCTTTTTATTGACGAAATTCACAGACTGAGCCGTTCCGTTGAAGAAATACTTTACCCTTCAATGGAGGACTTTGCAATTGATATCATCACGGGTAAAGGTCAGATGGCGGCTTCGTATCATCTGCCGTTGCCAAAATTTACACTTGTCGGAGCAACCACAAGAGCAGGTCAGCTGACCGCTCCTTTGCGTGACCGTTTCGGTGTGGTGTTAAGACTTGAACTCTACACTCCCGAGGAGCTTGCACAGATTGTTGAAAGAAGTGCCGGAATCCTCGGAATAAAAATTGAACATGATGGTGCGCTTGAAATTGCGTCCCGTTCAAGGGGAACACCACGAATTGCAAACCGACTTTTAAAGCGTGTGCGTGACTTTGCACAGGTTATGTCAAACGGCGTCATCACACTTGAAACCGCAAGGACAGCACTTGACAGACTCGAAATTGACGAACTCGGTCTTGACCGCAACGACAGAAGAATGCTTGAGGCAATAGTTCGTTTTTACAACGGCGGTCCTGTCGGACTTGAAACACTTGCGGCGGCAATCGGTGAAGAGGCTGTAACAATCGAGGATGTCTATGAACCGTATCTCTTGCAGATAGGTTTTGTCAGCAGAACACCGAGGGGCAGATGCATAACTGCCGAGGCTTGCAGACATCTCGGCTGTGAATTTCCTAAGGGTGTTGTAAATGCACAGCCCACACAGCCGACTCTCTTTGGTGACAGGGAGTCATAAATCAGTCACAATATGGGTGTATAATTCAACAGAGTGCAAGGTTTTTACTTGGGTTATACCGAAAATTGCAGTTTTGAAAATTTACAATCTACAAATTATTTAACGGAGGAATATATATAATGGGAAGATTATTCGGTACAGACGGTGCAAGAGGTGTTGCAAACGCAGAGCTTACACCCGAACTTGCAATGAATATAGGCAGAGCGGCGGCAATGGTTCTTATCAGCGATGAGGTTGAACACCCCACAATTTTAATCGGTAAGGACACAAGACTTTCGGGCGATATGCTCGAGGGCGCACTTATTGCAGGACTTTGCTCGGTAGGTGCAAATGTTCACATTCTCGGAGTAGTTCCTACTCCTGCGGTTGCTTATCTTGTAGGCAAATACAATGCCGACGCAGGTATTATGATTTCCGCATCACACAACCCGTTTGAATTTAACGGTATCAAAATTTTCAGCTCTGACGGATGTAAGCTCCCCGATGCCCTCGAAAACAGAATTGAAGAAATTGTACTTGACCATGTTGTTCCGTATGCATCCGCAACAGATGAAAATATCGGCAGAGTAACATATGATACAGAGGCGGCTGATTTGTATATTGACCACCTTGTTTCGGCAGTTGACTGTGACTTTGAGGGTATGGAAATTGCACTTGACTGCTCAAACGGTTCTTCTTCAAGAACAGCCGAAAAGCTTTTCACAAAGCTTGGTGCAAAGGTTCATATGCTTTTTGACGAGCCTGACGGTGTGAACATCAACCGTGACTGCGGTTCAACTCATATGAGCAAATTGCAGAAGTATGTTCGTGAACACAAGCTTTCATGCGGTCTTGCATTTGACGGTGATGCCGACAGATGTCTTGCGGTTGACGAAAACGGCAGCCTTGTTGACGGTGACTACCTTATTGCAATCTGTGCAAATGATATGAAGCAGAGAGGCGTACTCAAAAAGAATGCCGTTGTCGGAACAATTATGACAAACATGGGCTTTAACAAGTTCTGCGAAGAAAACGATATGCACTTTGTTTCAACAAAGGTTGGCGACAGATATGTTCTTGAGGCTATGATGCAGGAGGGCTACAACATCGGCGGTGAGCAGAGCGGTCACATCATTTTGCTTGACTATGCAACAACAGGTGACGGTCAGCTTTCAGGCGCAATGATTCTCAGCATTATGAAGAGAACAGGCGAAAAGCTCAGTCAGCTTGCAAAGATTATGGAGCGTCTGCCGCAGGTGCTTATCAATGTTAAAGTAAGCAGAGAGGGCAAGCTCTCATTCTATACAGACAGGGAAATCAAGGCTGAAATCGAAAGAGTTAGCGAAATCCTCGGTGACAGAGGCAGAATCCTTGTTCGTGTATCGGGAACAGAACCTCTCGTAAGAGTAATGCTCGAGGGCGAAAACCTCGAAGAAATTCAGAACCTTGCGGAAGAAGCCGCACAGGTAGTAAGGGAAAGACTTGCATAATGCGATTATCTGATAAATGGAAAGATTATGAACTTATAGATACCTCTGACGGGGAAAGACTTGAAAGATGGGGAGATATAATCCTTATCCGTCCCGATCCGCAGATTATCTGGTCAAGCGAAAAGAAAAATCCTCTTTGGTATTCGGCACATGCCCGTTACCACCGTTCAAATCGTGGCGGAGGAAGTTGGGAGCAGTACAAAAAAGTTCCCGACCGCTGGACTGTAAATTACGGCGACCTCGTTTTCAACATCAAGCCTATGGGATTCAAGCACACGGGTGTGTTCCCCGAACAGGCAGTTAACTGGGATTTTGCCGCAGAAAAAATTAAAAACGAAAACAGACCGCTTAAAATTCTCAACCTTTTCGGTTACACAGGATGTGCAACTCTTGCGTGTATGAACGCAGGCGCAACCGTTTGCCATGTTGATGCATCAAAGGGCATGGTTCAGTGGGCAAAGGAAAATGCCGCATCAAGCGGTATTGCCGACAGACCTGTCCGTTGGCTCGTTGACGATTGCGTAAAATTTGTACAGCGTGAAATCCGCCGTGGCAACAGGTATGACGGAATCATCATGGATCCTCCGTCATACGGCAGAGGTCCGGGCGGTGAGGTCTGGAAACTTGAAGAACAGCTTTATTCGCTCGTAACCCTGTGCAAACAGGTTCTTTCGGACAATCCGCTGTTTTTCATTCTCAATTCCTACACAACGGGACTTTCTCCCGCTGTAATGGAGTATTTGCTCGGAGTTCTTTTGCAGAAGGACTTCGGCGGAAAAGTATCAAGCGATGAAATAGGACTGAAGGTGAGCGACACGGGACTTGTATTGCCGTGCGGCTCAACCGCAATATGGGAGAAATAATAAATGAGCTTTATTTCACTTGACAACATCAGCTTTTCATATTCCGACATTGAAAGCGGTCAGCCGTACAAAAATGCGGTTGACGGTGTTTCTCTCAACATCGAAAAGGGTGAATTTGTTGCCCTTCTCGGTCACAACGGATGCGGAAAGTCAACTGTTGCAAAACATCTCAATGCAATGCTATTGCCGGATAAGGGCAAAGTGTATGTTGACGGAGATGACACTTCAGATGAAAACAAGACATATGACATAAGAGAAAAAGTGGGACTTGTACTTCAAAATCCCGACAACCAGCTTGTTGCAAGCGTTGTTGAGGAAGATGTTGCATTCGGCCCCGAAAACCTCGGAATACCGCCAAAGGAGATTAGACAGAGGGTTGACGATGCCCTAAAAGCCGTTGATATGTACGATTACCGTGAACACGCCCCGTTCAAGCTTTCTGGCGGTCAGAAACAGCGTATTGCAATTGCGGGAATTCTTGCAATGCAGCCGCAATGCATAGTTCTTGACGAACCCACGGCAATGCTTGACCCTAACGGCCGTGACGAGGTAATGACAACGCTTTTAAAGCTCAACCGTGAAAAGAATATGACGGTTGTTCTCATCACACACTATATGGAAGAGGCAGTCCTTGCCGACAGAGTTGTCGTTATGGACGCAGGAAAAATCCTCACTCAGGGTACACCCGAGGATGTTTTTTCACAGGTGGAGCTGCTCAAAAAGCACCGTCTTGATGTTCCGCAGGCAACAGAACTTGCCTACAGACTTAAGGGCTGTGGGGTAAAACTCGACAAGCTTCCTCTCAATGCAGAGCAATGTGTAAAAATGCTTGAGGAGGTGCTGTCATGAGCAAGGTGCTTGAACTGAAAAATTTAAGCTATGTTTACGGAACAGGCACTCCGTTTGAGAAAACCGCTGTCAATAATGTTAGCCTTTCAATTGAAAAAGGCGAGTTTATCGGCATTATGGGACACACGGGTTCGGGCAAGTCAACACTTGTTCAAATGCTCAACGGACTTATGAAACCAACTTCGGGACAGGTTCTTCTTGACGGCGAGGATATCTGGGCAAATCCCAAGGATATCAGAAAAATCCGTTTCAAAGTCGGAATGGTATTTCAGTATCCCGAATATCAGCTTTTTGAAGAAACCGTTGCCAAGGATATCGCATTCGGCCCTACGAATATGGGCAAGAGCGGTGCAGAGCTTGAAAAAGCGGTAAATGACGCCGCAAGATTTACCGGACTTAAAGATGAACTTCTTGAAAAATCTCCGTTCGACCTTTCGGGCGGTGAAAAGAGAAGGGCGGCAATTGCAGGTGTTATTGCAATGAATCCCGAGGTTCTTGTTCTTGACGAACCGACCGCAGGTCTTGATCCTATGGGCAGAGATGTGCTGTTGAGCCAGATTATGCAGTATCACAAGGAACGCAAAAACACAGTTATCCTTGTATCCCACAGCATGGAAGACATTGCAAGAGTTGCCGATAAGATAATCGTTATGAACAAGTCAAACCTCGTTACGTTTGATAAGACGAAAGAAGTTTTCTCAAAAGGAAGAGAGCTTGAAAAAATAGGACTTCGAGTACCGCAGATAACCAAGATTATGCTTGATCTGCGTGAAAAAGGTTTTAATGTTCCCGAAGGAATACTTACTGTTGATGAGGCAATGGACTGTATTTCCTCACTGCTTGACAAGGAGGGTAAAATATGGTAAGAGATGTTGCGTTCGGTCAGTATTTTCCTGCGAACAGCGTAATCCACAAATGTGATCCCCGTGCAAAGCTGATTATGCTTGTCGGATTTCTCGTAATTATTTTCTGTACTTTTAATTATGCTTCGCTTGCGCTTGTTGTGCTTTTTACCGCACTTTTTGTTGCGGCAAGCAAAGTGCCTGCAAAGTTCTATTTCAAAAGCATGAAAGTAATTATATTTATTATAATAGTAACCTCAATTCTCAATGTGTTCTACGGTTCGGGTGATCCGCTTGTACAATGGGGAATTTTCAAAATTACCTTAAACGGCATTAACAGAGCAATTTTTGTTTCGGTAAGAATCATCTGTCTTATCCTTGCAAGCTCCTGTCTTACATTCACAACCTCTCCGACAGAGCTTACGGATGCAATTGAAAGACTGATGAAGCCGCTTGCAAAACTGCACT
>ENA-OURP01000398-OURP01000398.1-human-gut-metagenome-genome-assembly--contig:-NODE-398-length-10518-cov-2.99513_pt1 | contig 10518 bp, 8 predicted proteins | sample MGYA00242101_ERZ508991 | MGnify/ENA primary metagenome ERZ508991 (study PRJEB26280, sample SAMEA2338730) | human gut metagenome | biome: human gut; feature: human-associated habitat; material: faeces...
GCGGAGAGCCCCTACCGTCTGACGGAGGATCACAAGGCGAAGATCCAGCAAGTGGCCCACCTGCTGCCCTTGATGAGCGGCGACGTGGAACTGCCGAAGCTGGAGAAGCGGGGCCGCCAGTGGCTGGAGCGAATCCGCATCGAGACGCTGGAGAACGACGACAAGACCAAGGCGCGCCAGCGCTTCCGCACCTGCCCCACGGCGATGCGCATGACGGCCTGTCTGATGCTCTGTCGTGTGGCCGAGCAGCTCATCCAGCGCCACGGGTTGCAGGGAGCAGAGACGCAGCTGAAGACCCGTCCTACGTTGTGGCAGGAGATGATCCAGCGCCAGCAGACGCCGCAGATGCTCGCCACCTTTGACGTGCTGGCCGACTACATGATCGACAACGCCATCTACTTCTTCCGAGAGCGTATCGAGGAGGCGTTTCGGGCGGCCACATACGCCCCGTCTGACGCTCCCCGCAGCCAAAAGGGTAGCAATGACACGATCTATCGAAAGTTAGCCGGTCAGTTTACCACAGAGGAAGCCTATGGCGCCACCGTTAGTGTGAGAGGATTCGATGTCCAGAGAGGAAGGGTGTTTACCATGCTCAGTCGATGGGAACGCCAGGGAATGGTCGAGAGGCTCAAAAAAGGAGTGTATAAAAAAACGTATCGTCAAGAAATGGTGTAAGCCTGTCCTTGCAACCTTACACCTTACACCTTACACCTTACGTTTTCACTTTCCCACTTCCCCCTCACGGGCTTTCGCAGTCTTCAAAATGTCTTTAAAGCAGTCTTCAAAAAACTGTCGTCAAAACAATCTTCAAGAACAAAAAATGATCAAGAACATGTCAATTATCTTATCAGAACACTTCCGCCTCACGGAGTTTACCACCTCCCTCGTCGCCGTCACGCGGCGCATAGACAACACGCCGCCGCTCTCGGCGGTCAGCAACCTCCAGCAGCTCTGCCTCCACGTCCTGGAGCCGCTGCGCGCCTACCGCTCGCCAAGGCTCAACGCCGCCGTCGGGGGCGTGAAAACATCGGACCACACGCGCGGCTGCGCCGCCGACATTTTTGTCCCCGACGTCAAGACAGGCCGCGAGTGGTTCGCCTGGATGATGGACAACCTCCCGTTTGACCAGCTCATCTGGGAGACCGCCTCCGGGGGCAAGGCCTGCTGGATACACGTCGGCTATCGCGCGGGCCACAACCGCCAGCAGGTGATCGGCCACCTCGTGAAGCGATAGAAGTCAGCGCATAGAAAAAAATAAAAATCCGACCTCGCCACCCCTTGGTGACGGGTCGGATTTTTATTATAATCCCAATAGATCGTCTTTTTACTTGCTCAGACGCTCCTCAAGGTGCTTGCGGATGGTCTGGATGAAGACGAGCGAGTTGACAGCCTTGGCCTCGACGCCCTCCATGAGGTTGACGAGGTCCTTGGTGACGATACCGCTGTTCATCGTGTCGAAGCAAGCGCCCTCCAGCTGGTCGCCGAAGTTGACGAGAGCCTGGATGCCGTCCTTCTCACCACGCTTGCGAAGCGCGCCGCTCCAAGCGAAGATCGTAGCGATCGGGTTGGTGGAAGTCTCCTCGCCGGCGAGGTACTTGTAGTAGTGGCGGGTGACGGTGCCGTGGGCAGCCTCGTACTCGTAGTTGCCATCGGGGCTGACGAGGACAGAGGTCATCATGGCGAGAGAACCGAAGGCGGTGGAGACCATGTCGCTCATGACGTCGCCATCGTAGTTCTTGCAAGCCCAGATGAAGCCGCCCTTGCTGCGTACTACACGGGCAACAGCGTCGTCGATGAGGGTGTAGAAATACTCCAGGCCAGCCTGCTCGAACTTCTCCTTGTAGCACTCCTCATAGACCTCGTTGAAGATGATGCGGAACTGAGCGTCGTACTTCTTGGAGATCGTGTCCTTGGTAGCGAACCAGAGATCCTGGTGGACGTCGAGCGCGTAGGTGAAGCAAGCGTGAGCGAAGGAACGGATAGACTTGTCGACGTTGTGCATGCCCTGGATGACGCCCGGGCCGTCGAACTCGTGGATAACAACCTCTTCCTTCTTGCCGCTCTTGCCCTCGAAGACGAGCTTGGCAACGCCAGCCTCTTCGCAGCGCACCTCTACGCCTTTATAGACGTCGCCATAGGCGTGACGGGCGATGGTGATGGGCTTCTCCCAAGAGCGAACCTGCGGCTTGATGCTCGGCAGCTGGATCGGAGCGCGGAACACCGTACCGTCGAGGATGGAACGAATCGTGCCGTTGGGGCTCTTCCACATCTGGTGGAGCTTGTACTCGTCCATACGCTGGTGGTTCGGAGTGATCGTGGCGCACTTCACGGCCACGCCATACTTCTTGTTGGCGTTGGCAGCGTCGATCGTCACCTGGTCGTTGGTCTGGTCGCGGTAGGGAAGACCGAGGTCGTAGTACTCGCTCTTGAGGTCAACGAACGGAAGGATCAGCTCGTCCTTGATCATCTTCCACAGAATTCGGGTCATCTCATCACCGTCCATCTCAACGATAGGGGTGGTCATCTGAATTTTTTCCATTGCTTTGTAGGAATTTACTTTTTTATTAGTAATTGATTGATTCTTTGATGATATCTTCGTGCTGGCACGTGGCGGGAGGGCCGACAGGGGCCCGCCCCGCCCTTGGCCAGACAAACATATTTTTTGCTGTTTACTTGTTGTGCTCCTTGTAATAGTTGATCAGGCAACCATCGGCCAGGATGGTGCGCTCGTCCTCGGTGAGGTTCTGGAAGAGCAGGTGGATGGGCTTCACGCCGTTCTTGGTGATGACCTGAGCGTCGATCTCCTCCTTGCCGTCGAGGATGGCCTGGCGGATGCCGGGCACGAAGACCATGTCGCCCACCTCATACTGGAACTCGGTGTCCTTGCTGATGGTGAAGGGCACGATACCCCAGTTGATGCAGTTGCTGCGATAGCGCTTCGTGGCATACTCGTAGCAGATGTTGGCGTCGCCACCGAGCACCTTCTGGCAAGAGGCAGCCTGCTCGCGGGCAGAACCGTCGCCGGGCTTGTTGGCGAAGACGCAGGAACCGAAGGACGTGGTCTCCACAGAGGCGCCGACCTGCTTGAGGGCGGCGAGGATGTGGTCAGAGGCCTTGCCGGCGCGACGGTCGCGGTCCAGCTGCTGGATCTCCTTGCTGCGGCCGACATACTCGGGCACGCGGCGGGAGAGGGCAAACTCGGAGAGGCGGAGCGGGTTGGAACGGTAGCTGGAAGTCTCGCCGGAGGGGATCAGCTCGTCGGTCGTCGTGACGGGGTCGTGGATGACGGCAGCCAGCTCGACCAGCATGTTCTCCTGCATCGGGTACATCTCGGGCCAGTCCTTGATGTTGGGACCGTAGCGGAGCGGCTGCTCGGCGTCGGCCTTGCCATAGCCTCTATAGACGCGATGCTCGTAGATCTTGTCGTCGAAGCTGTAGGGCTTGTAGTCGGCCTCGTAGTCGATGTCGGTGGCGGCGGTGATGACACCACCATTGGCTGCGGAGGCAGCGATGCTGCGGGCATCCATCAGGGCGACCATGGAGATCTGACCCTGGCCCGGCTTGGAACCCTCGCGGTTGGGGAAGTTGCGCGTGGTGTGGCGGATGCTCAGACCGTTGTTGGAAGGCACGTCGCCGGCACCGAAGCACGGACCGCAGAAGGCGGGCTTGATGACGACACCGGCCTCGATGAGGTCGCTCGTCACGCCGGCACGGTTGGCAGCGATATAGACGGGAGAAGACTGCGGATAGGCCGAGCAAGAGAAGTAGTCGTTGCCGGCAGACTGGCCGCGCAGGATGGCGGCAGCCTCGCAGAGGTTCTCATAGGTACCACCGGAGCAGCCGGCGATGATGCCCTGGTCGGCATAGACCTTGCCGTCGCGGATCTTGCTCACCAGGTCGGGGTGCACCTTGTCGCCGAAGCGGCGCTTCGTGTCTTCCTCCACACGGCGCAGCACGGTCTCGGGATCGGCCTGCAGCTCGTGGATGGAGACAGCGTTGGAGGGATGGTAAGGCAGGGCGATCATAGACTCCTGCTTGGAGAGGTCGATGCGCACCATGCTGTCGTAGTAGGCCACCTTGCCCGGGCGCAGCTCCTTGTAGTCCTCGGGACGACGGTGGAGCTCATAGTGCTCGCGGACCTTCTCGTCCGTCACCCAGATAGAGCTCAGACAGGTGGTCTCGGTAGTCATCACGTCGATGCCGTTGCGGAAATCGACAGAGAGGTTGGCGACGCCGGGGCCGGCAAACTCCAGCACCTTGTTCTTGACAAAGCCGCTCTCGAAGACGGCCTTGACAAGCGAGATGGCGACGTCGTGGGGACCGATACCGTGGCGCGGCGTGCCCTCAAGCCAAACGAGGACCACCTCCGGGGCATTGATGTCCCAGGTGTTGCGGAGGAGCTGCTTGACGAGCTCACCACCACCCTCGCCGACACCCATGTTGCCCAGAGAGCCATAGCGGGTGTGGGAATCGGAACCGAGAATCATATTGCCGCACTTCACCATCTCCTCGCGGGCAAACTGGTGAATGACGGCCTGGTTGGCGGGTACGTAGATACCGCCGTATTTCTTTGCTGCAGAAAGACCAAAGACGTGGTCGTCCTCATTGATGGTACCACCGACGGCGCACAAAGAGTTGTGGCAGTTGGTCATGGCGTACGGCAGGGGGAACTTCGTCAGGCCGCTGGCGCGAGCCGTCTGAATGATACCTACATACGTAATGTCGTGCGACATCATCGCATCAAAGCGGATGTGCATCTCCTTGCCCTTGCCACCATTGACGTCATGGGCACGCAGAATGCCGTAGGTGATGGTGTTCTCACGAGCCTCGTCGGCCGAGGGCATACCCGTTGTATCCTCAACCACCTTCTGGCCGTCGAGCAGATACACTCCATGTTTGATCAGTTCAACCATAATAGAAATGACTTTTTGTTATTTAATAGAATTATTATTTTCTGTTTTTGATATGAATGGCGCCCGCCCCTATCGGAGGATGGCGTTGATGAGTATCGTCAGCGAGAGCATGTCGGCGCAGCCACCCGGCGAGATGTTGTGGCGGATGAACTCGGCGTCGGCCTCGCGGAGCGAATTGACGGAGAACCGCTGGAGCAACTGGCCGCTCGACTGGCGTACGATCTCGGCTGTCTCGGCATCCGTGCGGTAATAGATGTTGGTGTCCTGTAGCATCGACATGATCTTGAGCAGCGTGCGGTGGGCGCGGTGCGGGTCCTCGCGCAGCTTGCGGTAGTAGGGACCCCAGGTCTCGAAGAGGTCGGGATAGCCCTCGACGGCGTTCTCTCTCGCGCCCTTGACGCGGGCCTTGGCGACGACCTCGGCGCCGTGAGTGTCGGCGGAGGGAGGGAAGCCCGCCGCTATCTCCTGAATCATCTGCTGCAGACGCTCCTTGCGCCCCTCCTGCCCCTCGTGGGCGTAGAGCCACATGGCGGCGGCGACCGTGATGCCGAGGGCAAACAGGGCGCCGCGGTGGGTGTTGACCCCGTGGGTGGTGCGCAGCATGGCGGCCTCGGCCTCGATGCCTATGCGCTGCACGTCGGCCGTGGTGAGCTTGTCCGCGGACAGGCCGAGCTGGGCCAGACGGACGAAATACGGGCGCAGCGACTTGATACTGCGCTCCATGAGGATATAGTCCATGTCGGTATGGGCCCCGGAGTTGTCCTTGTCAACCAGTCCGGGCTTCGGCGTGGTGTCGAGCTCCTGCTGGAGCGCATCGACGGCAAACTTGGCCATGATGTAGGGCTGGGTCGTGGGGGGCACGAGCTGCATGGCGGCATGGAGCTTGTTGTTCTCGATGAAGGCCCGGGTGCGCGAGGCGCTGATGGGCTTCTCCTCCAGCTCCTTGCGTTCGATCTGTACGACCTCGATGCCGCTCTTCGGCAGCAGCTCGGTCATCATCTCGTTGTAGCGGCGCGTCAGCGGGTCGAAGGGCTCGGTGCCGACGAAGCGCACCGTGGCGCCCAGGGCGGGGGCCAGGTAGCGGGCAAAGATCTGGAGATCCAGTTCGATCTGATTCTCCGAAGCCTTGTCGAGCTGCTTGAGGAAATAGGTGGGGAATGTGGCCTGGGAGATGGCATAGGCGCTGCCTTCGCAGACGGTCACATTGGCGAGGTCGGCGGTGCCGAGACGGATCATCTCGCGCCGCTCCTCGTAGTTGAAGTTGCGATTATTCTCCTTGAGGGGAATAACGTATAGGTTGTCCACTTGCTTGGAAGCCTCCTCGATGAGGTAGCGATGGCCGCGGGTGAAGGGATTGCAGTTCATCACGATCACGCCCGACTTGCCGGGGCGTGCCAGCCGCTCCAGGCTCAGCAGATAGTCCCGCAACGGCATCTGTCCGTTCTCCATGAAGACCACGCTGTCGGTCTCGGCCAGGGTCTCGAAGGCCAGGCTCTCGAAAACGGCTTTGTTGCTGGGTTTGGTGAAGACTTTCACCGTGGGGTAGCCCCGACGCTGCACGATGACCATCAGATGGGACACCAGGCGGTTGGCCAGGTGCTCGTCCTCCATGCCCTCCTTGACGGCGATGCAACGGATGGCGTCGCCCAAGAGGCCTCCGACGGCCAGCATCTCGTCGCCACCACAGGGGTAGATGGCCTCGTAGTAATCGACCTTGTCGAGTCGCAAGGTGCGCTTTCCGAGAAACTCCTCCACCTTGCGGCGAGCTGGTCCATAACCGATGGGCACTTCTCTTATCTCGTAGTCGGCATACATAAGCGTCAGTTTTCAGCGTTAAACTCTCTCACCATCTCGTCGATGCGCTGGAGGATCTCCTCCTGCGTGTGGGTATGATTGCGCATGCACCAGCGGGCCTCCTGATCGCAGAGCAGGCAGCGGCGCGGCGCGAAACCGACGTCGGTGCGCGAGAGGGGGGTGGCGTCGGACTGGATGACATCGAGGTCAAAAAGCCGACCCAGGGGATGGAAATCCTCGATGCCGCACATCTGCCGCTTCACGCTGCGCGCCTCGGCACGCACGATCCAATAGGCCTCGTAGCCCGTCGGCGCGTCGTTGGTGTAGCGGAGCACCACTTTCGGACCCAGGAAGGCCTGGACGGCAGCCTCGGCAGCACGGGCGATGACGCGCGTGTGGGCATTGCGCTTGACGCGGCCCGGCATGACGACGGTCAGCACGACAAGCGTCTGGCCGGGAAACTCCTGCAAAAGGCGCCTCTCCCTGTCCCATCGCTGGTCGCGGCTCTTCAATAGCTGTTCGAGCGTGATTTCCATCAACGTATGGTTGTTTTTTTTAAATCAATAAGGGAGGAGAGGGATTGGCCATGCACCTGGGCAGGCCAATCGCCATCTTCTCCTATTTTGTATGAAGGATTAGTCCTTGATGTTCTTGATGACATCCATCACCTCGCCGTTGCGGTTCATCACCACACCGACCACCTTGTCGCCGAAGGGCAGCGGGGCGGGCGTGCCGATGACACGGAGGGCACGGTCGCGGAGGCTCTCCAGGGTGACGAGCTTGATGCCGGCAGCCTGCATGCGCTCGGCGAGATCCGGACGGCGCGGGTTGACGGCCACGCCATACTCCGTCACGACGACATCGACGGTGGATCCCGGCGTGATGAGGTTGGTCACCTCATTGACGACACACGGGATGCGGCCGCGAAGCAACGGGCAAACGACGATGCTCAGGGCAGAGTCGGCAGCGGTGTCGGGGTGGCCACCGATGGCGCCACGGATGATACCGTCGCTACCCACGAGCACGTTGACGTTGAAGTTGACGTCCACCTCCAGGGCGGAGAGGATCACAATGTCGAGGAACTTCGTGGCGGCGCCGGGCTCGTCGGCAGAAGCATACTCGTTGGCAGAGACCTCCTTGTGCTTCGGATCGACCTTGATGGACTCGGCAGCAACCTTGTCGAACGACTGCACGTCGATGAGGTGGTCGATGAGTCCCTCCTCGTGGAGCTTCACCATGTGGGCGGTGATGCCGCCGAGGGCGAAGGAAGCCTTGACGTTCTGGTCGATCATCGTCTGGCGCAGATACTTGACGACGGCCAGCGAGGCACCACCAGAACCCGTCTGGATGGAGAAGCCCTCCTTGAAGTAGCCGCTGTTGACGATCACCTTGCAAGCCTCCTTGGCGAGCAGGATGTCGCGCGGGTTCTTGGTGTCGCGGATGGCACCCGAGGCGATCTTGGAAGAATCGCCGACGGAATCGACGACGACCACCCAGTCCACATCGTGCTCAGAGATGGAGGTCGGCGTGTTGGGATAGCTCACGAGGTCGTCGGTGAGGATCACCACGTTGTCGGCATAGCGGGCGTCGGGAAGGGCGTAGCCCAGGGAGCCGCAGATGCTCTTGGCATTCTCGGAACGGGAGAAACCGCAGGAGTTGCCCATCGGGTCGCAGGAAGAAGCGCCGAGGAAGGCCACGTCGATATGGATGTCGCCATTGGCGATGGCAGAGCCACGGCCACCATGGGAACGGAACACCACCGGCTCCTTGAGGATGCCGTGGCTGATGGCCTTGGCCAGCTCGCCACGCATACCGGAGGTGGAGATGCGGGTCACGACGCCATTCTTGATGTGCTCGATGAGGGGTTTGTGGACATCGTTCAGGCTGGATGCAGCCACGTGGAGGTCCTTGATGCCCATCTCGGCGATCTTGTCCATCACCATGTTGAGCACCTTGTCGCCACCACGGAAGTGGTGGTGGAAGGAAACCGTCATGCCGTCCTTCAGGCCGGAACGGCGGATAGCCTCCTCCAGAGAAACCACCTTCTGGCTCTCAGCCTGATACTCCTTGCGGGGCGTGGTGATCTTGCGCTCCTCGCTGTGATAAATATTCTTCTTCAGGTGCTCGGCCATCTCGCCGATCAAAGCCTGTCTTTCCTCTAAATTGCTCATGCCAAATCCTCCTTCTTTATAACTCCTGCCGCAACGGCCAAATCAATCGTTCTCTGTGCGCGAAGGACGACGGGGCGGTCGACCATCTTACCGTTCAATGCAATCACACCCGAACCGCGCTTCTCGGCCTCCTTGATGGCGCCGACGACGGCCATGGCCTTGTCGATGGCCTTCTGAGACGGGGTGAACACCTCGTTGACGATATCAATCTGGCGCGGGTTGATGATAGACTTGCCGTCGAAGCCCATCTTGTGGATCTGCTCCACCTCCTTGCGGAAGGTCTCCATATCGTTGAGGTTGGAATAGACCGTGTCAAGGGCGTCGATGCCAGCAGCACGGGCAGCCACGACGATGGTCTGACGGGCGAGCAGCAGCTCGATGCCCTCCGGCGTGCGCTGCGTCTTGAGGTTGGCGCAATAGTCCTCGGCGCCAAGAGCGATGCCCATCATGCGCTTGGAGGCGGTGGCGATGGCGTAGGCGTTGACCACGCCCAGCGCGCTCTCGATGGCAGCCATGATCTTCGTGCGGCCAAGGCAGCCAATCTCCTTCTCCACGCGCTCGATCTCGGCCTCCATCTCACGCACCTCATCGGCGGTCTCCGTCTTCGGCATACGAACCACATCGACGCCAGCCTTGACGACGGCCTCGATGTCCTTCTTGCCATACGGCGTGGAGAGCGGGTTGACACGCACCACCATCTCGGTCGTGCCGTAGTCGATGGTCTTCAGCGCGTTGTAAACGAGCAAACGTGCGGTATCTTTCTCAGCCATCGTCACAGAGTCCTCCAAGTCGAGCATAATCGAGTCGGGACCGTAGATGAAGGCGTCCTGCATCATACCGGGGTTGTTGCCCGGCACGAACATCATAGTTCTTCTTAATCTCTGCATACTTCTTCTGTCGGTTACTTTGTTCTGTTTAGACTTCCGTTAGTATAGATTCCAAGGATATCGGGACGAGGACTAATCCTCCCAGACATCCTTGCCCGTGGCTCTGACTGCGGCAGCGGTGACGCGCGCACGAATGGTGCAGTCGAGGGCACCCTTGTCGGTAGCCTTCACATGGGCCTTCTTCACGCCCAAATTCTCCAATGTCTCTTTGATGACCTTGCGAATCTGGCCGCCGAACTGGTACTCTACCGTCGAGTCGAGGTCGATCTGAAGGCTCTCTTCCTCCGAGGGGGTAATCTGAACCAGGATGTCACCTGACTCCAAAGTCCCCGCGAATGCATTCTTTACTTCCATATCGTCGTTATTTGGTTTAAACGTATTCTATTTTATTAAGGAAATACGGCTGCACAAAAAAACGCGGAGGCGTGGGGAAATGAATGACCGAGAACAACCGCCCATCCCTGTAGTGGATTTCTGCTGTTACCTTTCATCAATTACCTTACGCTCCCGCGAGTAGTGCATTGCTGGCAGATTGCGTACAATCGCCCGTGATTCCTAATCACGGTGCAAATTAACAACGTTTTTTTGAAACCACCAAATCTTTTGCAACTTTTTTGAATACAAAACGCAAAATAATCTTAATAAGGGGATTTCGGGCTCAAGAAACGCATCAGAAGGCATGTTCTTCGGTTCATCCAGAAAATCGAGTGATAGGGTTTGTGCTGTTGCCAATACGTCCTGCTGAGTTAGGGA
>ENA-OURP01000401-OURP01000401.1-human-gut-metagenome-genome-assembly--contig:-NODE-401-length-10353-cov-20.4436_pt1 | contig 10353 bp, 10 predicted proteins | sample MGYA00242101_ERZ508991 | MGnify/ENA primary metagenome ERZ508991 (study PRJEB26280, sample SAMEA2338730) | human gut metagenome | biome: human gut; feature: human-associated habitat; material: faeces...
ATATGCTGCCGGGATTGGAAAGTGCCAAATACCGATCTTTAAGGAACTATTTGGGTAACGGATTTGATCATTGGAATTGAGAGGAATTTTGTGAAAGAGATTTTTACCTACAACAACTTGACACCGTCTTTAACGGCGGCAGCCCATTTATAAAAACGACTTTGATGGTATAATGAAATCGTATGTGTATGATAAAAAATCGATACCGGACCATTACCGTGCACATAGGATCGATTCACTGAACATCGACAAGGAGGAAGATGGAGTGGAAAAGAAAGATTTTATCTGGAAAATGGGAGGGCAGCAGGGACAGGGCGTTGAATCCTGCGGAGAAATTCTGGGGCGTGTTCTGGCGCAGGAGGGATATTCCCTTTTCAGCCAGCGCTTGTTTGCATCCCGGATCAAAGGCGGACATACGACGATTGCCCTGCGTATCGCGACCAAGGAAATTGCGACGATCGGAGAGCATGTGGATTGTCTTGTAGCTCTTGACCAGGAAACGATCGATCTTCACGGAAAGGAAATTTGTGAAGGCGGTGTTATTATTGCCGACGATGCTTTTAAACCGAAATGGGAGGCGCATACGGGACGTATTTTCCTGCCGCTCCCCATTACGGAAATGGCAAAGAAGTACGGATCCATGCAGATGAAAAATATTGCCGCTCTCGGTATGAGCGCAGGACTGCTCGGATTTCCGGAAACGCCGTTCTACCGCTTTATCGCGGAACGTTTTGCGAAAAAAGGGGAGACGGTGATTAATAAGAATAAAGAAATTTTCAAGGAGGGTTATGACACGGCTGTCGCTGCCATGCAGGGAGTGGCGCTGGGGAAACTGGCTGTTCCCGAGAAGAAAGACCAGCTGTACCTGCTTGGGAATGAAGCGGCCGCGCTCGGCGCTATTTCCGCAGGATCCCGTTTCATGGCTTCTTACCCGATTACTCCGGCGTCAGAAATTATGGAATATATGATTAAAGTGTCTCATAAGATTCATGGCACGGTCGTGCAGACGGAAGATGAACTGTCATCCGTTATGATGGCGATGGGGGCGGGTTATGGAGGTGTCCGCGCGTTTACGGCGACATCCGGCCCCGGGCTTTCTCTCATGGCGGAATCCATTTCCATGGCGGCGGTTGCTGAAATCCCGGTGGTCATTATCGATGTGATGCGTGCAGGGCCGTCCACGGGGATGGCGACAAAGGTGGAGCAGAGCGATATCCGCTATGCTGTCGGCTCCGGGCACGGAGATGCGGAGAAGATTGTTCTTGCTGCCGCGTCTATCGAAGACTGCTATTATATCGTCCAGGAAGCGTTTAATCTGGCAGAGGAATACCAGACGCCTGTCATCGTGCTGTCCGATCTGCAGTTTGGCATGTGCAAGCAGTCTGTTCCCGCTTTCGACAGGAACCGTATCGGCATCCGCCGCGGTAAATTGGTGACGGAAGGCCTTTCTGAACTGGATATGAAAACGAAATCTTATTTCCACCGTTTTGAGGACACGGAAGACGGTATTTCCCCAAGGACGATTCCCGGCGTGAAAAACGGCATGTTCCTTTCCACGGGCCTTGAACATAATGTATTCGGCAAACCGGCGGAAGGACAGGGCGACCGTGTGATGGAAATGGAAAAGCGCCACAGAAAGTTCGCTGCCGTTTCCAAAGCGATTCAGCCGTTTACCGCAGCCCATGAAGAAACGAACTGCGACCTGCTCCTTGTGGGCATTACTTCCACCAATGGCGCACTGGAAGAAGCGCGGGAATGTCTGGAAGCGGAAGGCAGGAAGGTAAATCATATCCAGCTCCGCCTGATTTCTCCGTTCCCCGCAGAAGAACTCCGTCCGTATATAGAAGGGGCGAAGAAGGTTCTTATTGTAGAAGAGGATTTGACAGCGCAGCTCCGCGAGCAGTTTGCTATCCGCTTTGACTGCCATGATAAACTGCTTTCTCTTTTGCAGTATGACGGCACGCCGTTCCTGGCTTCGACCATTATCAATAAATCCAAGGAGGTCATCTGATTATGGGTTCACCGAGAGATTATAAAAATACCATCGTGCCGAACTGGTGCCCCGGATGCGGCGACTTCGGGATCCAAAATGCGATTGCCGCTGTCTGTGCGGCTAAAGGCTGGCCGAATGAAGATATCGTTTTGATTTCCGGTATCGGCTGTTCTTCCCGTATCGGCGGGTACCAGTACTGCTACGGCGCCCATACGACCCACGGACGCGCGCTTCCTTTTGCCCAGGGCATCAAATGCGCCAACAAAGATATTCATATGATCGTCTGCTCCGGTGACGGCGACTCTTACGCCATCGGTTTGGGACACGCCCTCCATGCGATGAAGAGAAATATGGATATCACCTATATCGTTTTCGACAATCAGGTTTACGGCCTGACAAAAGGGCAGACGAGCCCCATGTCTTCCAAAGGCTTTGTGACCAAGACGACGCCTGACGGCAATCCCCTCACGCCTCTCGATGCTCCGTCCATGGCTCTTGCCGCGGGCGCTACCTTCGTGGCGCAGGCGTATGCCATCGACATGAAGAATATGGTGGATGTCATTACCAAAGCAGTCGATCATAAAGGGTTCTCCTATGTCAATATTTTCACGCCCTGCGTCACTTTCAACCAGTTCAATACAGTGGAATGGTACAATGGTCATCTGAAAAAACTGGCAGATATACGGGAAAACTATGATCCTCATGATAAGGCTGCTGCGTTCCATCTGCTTTCCGACACCGACAGCCTCGTACTGGGCGTTATTTATGAAGAGGAAGGCGCTGTACCTTTCGGTGAAATCGTTCCGTCGGCGGATGTGCGCCTTGCAGATCACGTGGAAAAGCCGTCAGCTGAGCTTTTTGAAGATCTCTGCATGGAATTTCGGTAAAATCGTTCTCCGGCGGCGGTTTTCCCGCTTCCGGAATTAAGAAAACATTTATAAATCAGATTCTGCGATTTAAGCAGCAACTACTTGAAATAGCGGGCCTGTCCCGAAGTGTGAAGGGCGCTTTTGTGTCCTGAGGAAAGGATAAGCATCATGGCATCAGATCGAATGATGGAATACTATTATTCCATGGGGCAGGATACCCTGGCTGCCGGAGATATCGACGAAGCGGTCACTTATTTCCGTAAAGCGGCCAACCTGGGTGCCGGCGAAGCGGCTCATGAAATCGGCGTTATCGGCCGCCGGCTGGAAAAGGGAGACGGGCTGGAAAAGGATGAGGAAAAAGCGGCCCACTGCTACCGCCTGTGCGGGGAAATGGGCGATGATGAAGCGTGGCTGTACCTGGGAAAGCTGTACCTTCGGGGGCTTAATGGAGGAAAGCCGAATCCGCGGAAAGCCAAACGCGCTTTGGAGCATGCGTCTGAGGCAGGATATACGGAAGCGGCCGTTCTTCTTGCCCGGATATACGATGAAGGTGTCATGGGGCAGGTTAATCCCGCAACTGCTTTTAAATACTACCTTTTGGCGGCACAGCGGGGAGATTCGGAAGCCATGCTTATGACCGGTCTTTTTTACGCGCAGGGAGTATCCGTGCCCAAAAATACCGTGGAAGCGGAAAGATGGATACGGAAGGGGAAAGAAGCGGGCGACCCCGATGCCGATGAAACGCTCCGCGGATTTCTGGCGGTGGCCTGCACGGAGTATCTGACAGGGGCGGCAGGCGTGGTGGATGAGAAAAAGGCTGCTGCCATGGCCAAAGAAGCGGAAGCGATGGGAGATAAAGAAGTCTATCTCCGCATGGGATACGCTTATCGCGCAAGCCGTGTGGAAAATCATGCGAAAAAAGCTTTTGATGCTTTTAAGAAAGCGGCGAAATACAAACTGCCCGAAGCCGATGCGGCGCTGGGGCTCTGCTATGAATCGGGGCTCGGTGTGGAAGCGGATATTTCCAAAGCCGTGAAATATTATAAAAAAGCGGCGGAAAAAGGAAATGCTTTCGCCATGGCCCATTACGGCTGCGCCCTTGCCAACGGGGAAGGCGTGAGGAAAAATGAAAAGTCCGCCATGGAATGGCTTATCAAAGCGGCGATGAAGGGCGATGAAGGCGCCATCCTCATCCTGAAAGAAGATTACGATTACACCTTGAAATGATAAAGACACCTTCTCTGCAAGCAGGGGAAGGTGTTTTTTCATGGTACAATAGAAATATATTTCATGGAGGATCATTCATGCTCATTCCTTACCGCTCGGTGCGGACACCTTGCCGAAAAGAAACGGAGATAAAAAAATCAATATTTATTGCGCAGCTTTTCCCTGTAGAAACAGAAGAGGAAGCGCAGTCCATTTTGGAAACTGTGCGGAAAAATCACAAAGATGCGGCCCACCACTGCTGGGCATGGCGCATCGGCACCGTCCGCATCCGTGAGAAATCAAGCGACGGCGGAGAGCCGCAGGGGACGGCAGGACATCCCATGCTCCATGTCCTGCAGATGAAATCGCTCACTAATACTTTATCCGTTGTGACAAGATACTTCGGCGGCATCAAACTGGGGACGGGCGGACTGGCGAGAGCATACGGCGGTACTCTGGCGGAAGCCGTGGAGGAAGCGGGTGTTCTTTGTTTTATGCCCCACGTCCGCCTGGAACTTACGATTCCCTATACCGCGGCAGGCACGTTTGAACACTACATCAAAGGTACGGATATCCGTGTACTGGACAGAATCTTTGCGGAAGAAGTGCAAATCACATGCCTCTGCCTTCCGGAAAATAAAGCAAGGCATGAAATGTATTTCCGGGATATGACCGGCGGAAAAGTAAAGGTGGAAGACCGGGGCGAAGAATATGTGGGAATGGAAACAGAGGAGAAGGAGTAAAGGGAATCGGATCAGCAGGGATTTTTTATCCGGTTTTTGCAAATAAAAAGGAAGTTCGGTACGGCCTTTGCTTTTTTCTGAACCCTATGGGAGCCTGTTTGCGCTTTTACGGAATTTGTTGACAAAAGGCATATAAGTTATTACTATTTTTATAGTTATGATTCAAATTAGGACAGGAATTTTATGTTGAAGTCGTCATGGGCTCGGGGACTGAAATGAAGTGCCCGGGATTTACCCGCGGACGCAGAGGGGGAAACGGTTATGATGCCAATTCTTGATTATCTGGACGGGATACTGTATTATCCCATCCTCGTTGTGGTATTAACGGCGGCAGGGCTGTATTTTACATGCAGGACGGGTTTGGTGCAGTTCCGTATGTTTTGGGAAAGTATCCGCCTCGTAATGGAAAAGCCGCAGAATGAAGGGGCGGTTTCTCCCTTTCATGCGCTCATGGTTTCCACGGCATCCCGCGTAGGTACAGGAAATATTCTGGGTGTTTCCACGGCAATCTGTCTTGGCGGGCCGGGCTCCGTTTTCTGGATGTGGGTTATTGCCGTCATCGGCGGAGCGTCCGCGTTTATTGAAAGTACCCTTGCCCAGGTCTATAAGAGAAGAGACAGCAAGGGAGACAGCTACGGCGGGCCTGCTTATTACATCGAATCCGCCATGCACAACCGCACCCTTGGCGTACTTTTCGCTTTCTTCCTCATCATCACCTATGCCGGCGGCTTCAATATGCTTGCTTCATATAATTTGCAGTCCACTTTTGCGGCATATGGCTGGTATGATCCGGCTGTCACGCCGTGGATCATCGGTGCCATTCTCGGTGCGCTTGTGGGGTACTGCATCATGGGCGGCGGAAGACGTATCCTCCGTGTCACCGGTGTTCTCGTGCCGATTATGGGGCTCATCTATGTGGCGGCGGCTGTGATTGTCGTTGTGATGCATATAAATCTTATTCCGCAGGTGTTTGGCATGATTTTTGCTGATGCTTTTGATTTCCGGTCCATTCTGGGCGGCGTTTCCGGATCCTGTCTCATGTTCGGCGTAAAGCGCGGACTCTTTTCCAATGAAGCGGGCGTAGGTTCCGCGCCGAATGCCGCCGCTTCCGCTGATGTAAGTCATCCTGTCAAGCAGGGACTTGTACAGATGCTGTCCGTTTTCATCGACACGCTCCTCATCTGTACGGCGACCGCTATGATGTGTCTGGCTTCCGGTACTCCGATTACAAAAGAAATCGCCGGTGCGGGATATGTGCAGAATGCCGTGACTGTGGCTTTTGGAAGCTTCGGTCCGATCCTTATCACGGTATGCATGGTGCTTTTTGCCTTTTCCACACTGATCGGCAACTTCTTCTATGTGGATAACTGTCTGATCTTTATCCATAAAAAAGAACCGGGAAAATCTTTTATGACGGGCTTCCGTATTTTAGCAGCCCTCGTCATTTTTGTCGGTGCGGGCATGTCTATGGCGGCTGCCTGGGATATCGCCGATATTCTCATGGCTCTTATGTGCCTGATCAATATTCCCGCCTGCCTTGTCCTCGGCGGAACGGCAGTCAAAGTGATGAAAGACTATGAGCGCCAGAAGAAGGAAGGCAGGGATCCGGTCTTCCATGCGGCTGACGTGGGTCTGGATCTTGATGAAGTGGAATACTGGAAATAATAATTTCGTACTAAAAAGCTCATTCCGGAAATTGACGGGGTGGGCTTTTTCAGGAGGCGGTATATGTATCCCCGGTTGAAAATATACTTGAAACGGATTGAAGAAAATACGCGGGTCGTCAGACAGCTGTGTGCCAGTCACGGTATCCATGTCATGGGCGTGACGAAGGCATGCTGCGGTGCACTCGAACTGGCGGAAGCTTATCTGGCGGGCGGCCTTGCCATGATTGGCGATTCCCGCGTGGCGAATCTGAAGAAACTGGAACACATCGAAGCGGAAAAGTGGCTCATCCGTCCGCCCATGCTTTCGGAAATAGAGGATCTGGTCTGCTATGCAGATGTGTCGCTCCAGTCTGAAATGGAAACCGTCCGCGCGATAAATAAGGAGTGTGAAAAGCAGAGAAAGCGCCATAAAATCATCCTCATGATGGATCTTGGCGATATCCGCGAGGGATATGTGGATGAAGAGGAATTGATCGCCGCCGCGGTGGAAACGGAAAAGCTTTCTCATGTGGATCTTTACGGTATCGGCACCAACCTGACCTGCTTTTCTTTTATTCAGGCCGATGAGGAAAAAATGGAACGTCTTGCTGAAATGCGGAAGAAAGTGGAGAATGCCGCCGGCCATACATTGGAAATCGTCAGCGGAGGAAACAGCGCGGCCCTGGATCTCATGATGCGCGGAGGTATTTGTGAAGGGGTAGATAATTTCCGTCTTGGGGAAAGCCTTCTTTTCGGCAAGGAACGGAGCAGGTATACTTTCCTGCCGGGAACGAGAAATGACGGATTTATTTTGGAATGCGAAGTGGTGGAAGCGAAAGTAAAACCGAGCCTTCCCTGGGGGACGGCGGGGATGGACAGCTATGGACGGAAACCCGTTTTTACAGACAGGGGTGAAAAGAGGAAAAAGGTCATCTGTGCCATCGGACGTCAGGATTTTGATGCGGAAACGGCAACGCCTGTGGATGAAGGCATTCTTATCTTAGGCGCCAGTTCGGATCATCTCATGCTGGATGTGACAGACAGCATGAAGGAATACAAAGTGGGAGATATCGTGGAATTGCGGCTGGGGTATTTCTCCGTTCTCCGCGCCTTCACTTCGCCTTATGTGGAAAAGATATTTCTTAAAAAATGAAGAAATCGGGAGCAGGACAGGGCGCTTCTTCAGCAGAAAAATATGTCTGTTTTTCTCATGAAACAGTGGCGGATTTTTAAGAATCCCGTATAATAGAGAAAAGGATTTTTTGTAGTCTGGAGGATGGTACTATGGACGCAATCGAATGCCTGGTTACAAGGAGAAGTATCCGCAATTATACGAAAGAGCCTGTTTCCGCAGGGGACATCGAAAATGTGGTGGAAATCGCGCAGATGGTTTCCTGCTGGGAAAATACGCAGCCTGTCCGTTATGTGGCGGTGCTGGACAATGATCTGAAGAACCGTATTGCCGATGAATGCACGAAGAAGTTTCCCTGGAATACGGAAAACATCCACGAAGCGCCTGCACTCATCGTGCTTTGCACAGTAAAAGGGCTTTCCGGCTATGAACCAAATGGAGAAGCGTCTACGACAAAGGGAACCCACTGGCAGTCTTTTGATGCGGGCATGGCGGCGGATCATTTCTGCCTTGCCGCACGGGCGGTGGATCTGGGGACGCTCATTATGGGACGGTATGACGAAGAAAAGATCAAAGAAATTCTTGATCTTCCCGAAGCGTATGATGTGTCCTGCATCATCGCGGTGGGCCATCCCGAAGTCATACCCGCTGCGAATGAAAGGAAGCCTTTAAAGGAAGTGCTGACTTTCAGATAAGGAATAGGAGAAAAGGAAAATAACGGAACTCTCATAAAAGGGAGTCCGTTATTTTATTAGCAGGGAAAAATCATTTTCTTTATCCACTTCCGTCCGTTCCGGCATGCCGTGATATAATGGAACAAAAAAACAGGGGGAGTCTATGTCTTTGCTTGAAACTGCCTGTCCTCACTGCGGAAAGTCTATGGTGTTTTCACCAATTGATTATATCAATACGGAAGAGCGGCCGGAGATGATACAAAAGGTGCGTGACGGAGAGGCTTTCGTGTCGATATGCGGCCATTGCGGTAAAAAGTCCCATATGGACTATTCCTTTTTGTACTATCAGCCGTCAGCGCTGTTCCTGGTGTACTATGCAGCAGATCAGGAAGACTATGAAAAGGCGTGGAAGATGCTTACCGGGCAGGATAGAGAACGCCGCCTTGATGAAGAAAAACTTCGGGGCGTGAAGAAACGGCTTGTCACGTCACGGGAGGCACTTCGGGAAAAGCTCATGATCCTTGACAGCGGTTTCGATGACCGGGTCATTGAATTGATGAAGGGGCTTGCCTTTATGTCGCTCCGGCGTCATAGTCCCGAACTTCATCCGGAGCGTGTCCTTTTTGATATGGGGGCTGACGGGAACCATTATTTCCGTTTTGAGGAAAAGGGAAAAGTCATCGCGGCATATGCATTTGAGACGCCGATGTACCGCGAAATCGAAACGGGTGTGAAAGATATGCTGGAAACACTTTCAAGGAACCAGCCGGTTATTAATGCGGAGTGGGGCGCTAAAGCCCTCCGCGCGATTCATCAATCATAAGGAGCGGTTATGTCACAGTCACAGATGCAGGAAATCACCTGCCCGAAGTGCGGGAAGAAACAATTTTTCCGTGTGTGGGACAGTATCAATACGATGGAAGATCCTCCGCTTAAGGAAGCGGTCAGGAATGATGAAGCCTTTTCTTTTCATTGCGTGGACTGCGGTGCGTCTGCTGCGCTGCATTATAATTTCATCTATCATGAACCGGCGGAGAAGCTTTTTATCGTATGCAGCGCTGATGGTTCCGATTACACGGCGATGAAAGAAACACTCACGGCGGAGGACAACGCCTTTAAAGGCTATACGAAACGCATCGTCCTGTCTCACAATGAATTCAAAGAAAAACTATTGATTTTTGACGCGGGATTCAATGACAAGATTGTGGAAGTCATGAAGAGCGGTATTTATGCCAATGTGGAGGCTCATTACAAGGATAAGGAGATTGATGAAATATTTTTTGCCACCAACGAAGAGGGGGAGCACGGATTCCTTCTCCTGCGCCATGGGGAGATGCTGGCGGCAGTGGAATTTGACAAAGCCCTGTATGACGCGCTCCTGGAAAAGGCATTAGAAACCATAGACGCCCTTTCGCCCACGGATGTCATTATTGATACGGAATGGGCGCGGGCAATGGTGGAAAGGCTGTAAGCTGTCATCAGCATAATAGATTCTTCACTTCGTGTCATCGTTCCGTTTCCCTGCTTTTTCATATGGCATTCTTACCTCCGTTCAGAATGACGGCGGGAATCACTGAGGCCGCGGATGAGACATCGGTGCGGATAAGGTACATTCGTAAAATAGTATGTATTGTTATGTAATAATACATATGTGACAAAAAATAAAAAATAAGGGAACTCTTTTGTTAAAATAGTTTTGAAGAAGAACCATATTAAAACAAAGGAGTCCCTTATGAAAACTATTATAACAGAAGAAATGAGATATCGGGAAAGAGTTGTACAATATGCAATAAAAAGTAATAATGCTGTGGCAGCAAGACGCTATCATACGAGCAGGCAACAAGTGCAGAGATGGAGAAAGAAATATGATGGAACAACGAGATCTTTGTCAAATAAATCGACACGCTCGCATTCTCACCCAAACCAGCATACAAGGGAAGAAATAGAGCTGGTAAAGAAAATGCACCGCAGATATTCATTTGAAGGGTTGGCACAGGTGTATAGAAGCCTCATAGATGCCGGTTACACAAGAACATACCAATCCATGCAAAAGCAACTGAGGAAACTGCGTTTAAAGCAGCCTGAAAAGA
>ENA-OURP01000412-OURP01000412.1-human-gut-metagenome-genome-assembly--contig:-NODE-412-length-10042-cov-3.44848_pt1 | contig 10042 bp, 9 predicted proteins | sample MGYA00242101_ERZ508991 | MGnify/ENA primary metagenome ERZ508991 (study PRJEB26280, sample SAMEA2338730) | human gut metagenome | biome: human gut; feature: human-associated habitat; material: faeces...
GCCCGTGCTGGTGATACTGCTGCTGGTGGGCGTGCTCATCTCCGTGGGCTTTGCCAGCAGCTACTACAACAGCGCCCGCTCCGCCCTGCGGGCGAAGGCCGCCGCCGGCGCGGATTATTTCAACACCTATGTGATGACCAGCTATCGGGAGTATTACCGCAGCGCCACGGTCTACGCCGCCGCTTTCGATGACGGCGACCGGATCGAGCTGCAATTCCTCAACAGCTCCGGCCGGGTGGAGGTGACAACGCGGGGCGTCACTGTGGGTACCTACCCCGGAACGCCTGAGATATACAGCGCCATTGAAAGCGGCGAGGTGAAGGACTACGTGGGGCGCGACGCCGTCACCGGCGAGCGGATCATGGCGGCGTCCAGCCTGCTGAAGTTCAACGGGCAGGTGGTAGGCGTCATGCGCTACGTCACCGCCATCGGGAACATCGACCGGCAGGTGCTGCTGACGGTCCTGCTGGTGGCCGGCGTCATGCTGGCGGTGGTAGGATTGATCGTCATGTCCAGTATGATCTTCATCAACAATGTGGTGGCCCCCGTGTCCGCCGTGTCAGAGGCGGCCAAGCGTATCTCCGGCGGCAGCTACGGCGTGCAGATACCCAACAAGTACTCCGACGAAATGGGCGAGTTGGTGGACAACATCAACGATATGTCCCGCAAGATCGGCGAGAGCGAACGAATGAAATCCGAGTTCATCTCCTCGGTGTCCCATGAGCTGCGGACACCACTGACGGCGATCAACGGGTGGGGTGAAACGCTGCTGGCAGACGAGTCCAACGACGTGCAGCAGATCAAGCGCGGCGTGCAGATCATGGTGAAGGAGTCCCGCCGTCTGACCAATATGGTGGAGGAACTGCTGCAATTTTCCCGCCTGGAGGATGGGCGCTTCACCCTGCAGGTGGAGGACACAGATTTGCAGGCGGAATTGGAGGATGCGGTGTACAGCTACCGGGAGCTGTTTCGTCAGGACGGCATTGCCCTGGAGTATTCCAGCGATCGGGCGGAGTACGGCGAGGTCATCTCCGGCGACCCGGAACGTCTGAAGCAGGTGTTCTGCAATCTGCTGGACAATGCGGCCAAACACGGAGGCAGCGGCAAGCGCATCGCTGTGCATCTGAGCCAGCAGGAAGGGGAGTATGTGATCACCATCCGGGACTTCGGCCCCGGCATACCGGAGGCGGAGCTGCCTTATGTGAAGCAGAAGTTCTACAAGGGGTCCTCCAAGGCCCGGGGCAGCGGCATCGGTCTGGCGGTCTGCGACGAGATCGTCCAGCGCCACGGCGGACGACTGGACATCGCCAACGCCGAGGGCGGCGGCACCGTAGTTACGGTGTATTTGCCGCTGAAAAAGCAGGCGGAACAGGAATTGTAAAAGAACAGAAAAAACTCGAACAAGTGTTGCATTTTATTGCAAGCTGTGCTATGCTTGCGTCAGAAAGGAATTCAGCAGACCTATGGAAAAGAAAAAGGGCGCTTTCCGTACCAGTATCGGCGGACAGGCGCTGATCGAGGGAATACTTATGCGTGGCCCGGAGAAGGATGCAATTGTGGTCCGTTCACCGGAGGGCCTGGTCACCAAGGTCACCCAGCGCAAATTCGTCAAGGCCAACTACCCCATTTTGGGCGTTCCCATTCTGCGGGGCGCGGTGACGTTCATCGGCTCCATGATCACCGGCGTTAAGGCACTGATGTTCTCGGCGGATTACTTCCCGGAGGACGAGAATGCCAAGCCGGACAAGCTGGAGGAATGGCTCAACAAGCACGTGCCGGCGGAGAAGCTGCAATCGCTGCTGGTGGGCTTTTCAGTGGTGCTGAGCATCGGCTTGATGCTGGTGCTGTTCATGCTGCTGCCTACGTTTCTGGCGGGGCTGTTCCACGCCACAAGCCCAGCGATCCACAATTTGATTGAGGGCGTGGTCAAGATTCTGGTGTTGTTGGCGTATATGATCCTCTGCTCCAGACAGAAGGACGTATACCGGGTGTTCTGCTACCACGGCGCGGAGCACAAGACCATTTTCTGCTATGAGGCGGGATTGCCGCTGACGGTGGAGAACGTTCGTATCCAGCCCCGGCACCACCCCCGCTGCGGCACCAGCTTCCTGTTTGTGGTCATCATCGTGTCCATCATTGTCTCCAGCCTGGTGTTCCCCTACATCAACTGGCAGAGCGTGTGGGTCCGTGTGGGCGTGAAGCTGCTGCTGCTGGTGCCCGTGGTGGGCATCACCTATGAGTTCAACCGCCTGGTGGGGGCGCACGACAATGCGCTGACGCGCGTCCTCTCGGCCCCCGGTATGTGGCTGCAGAACTTTACGACCCACGAGCCGGACGACAGCATGATCGAGGTAGCCATCGAGGCCATGAAGCTGGTCATCCCGGAGGAGAAGGGTACCGACACCTGGTAAGCCGGGGTCGCGCGGCGGGGCGCAAAACAGCGGAGAGCGCCGAAAAATACCGAAGAAAGTGAAAACGGTACGTATTATGGCGATCACATATAACAATTTGTATTTGGACGTGCGGCAGCAATTCCTGCGGGCAGGACTGCCCGATCCCACGCTGGAGTCCCGGGAGTTGGTATGCTGCGCCTCCGGGAAGACCCGGGAGGCGTTGAGCCGGGATGGCCGGCTGTACGTGCCGGAGTCGGTGGAACAGCAGGTGCGCCGCCTGGCGGAGCGCCATCTGGCCGGCGAGCCGGTGGCGTACCTGATCGGCGAGTGGGAGTTCTACGGCCTGCCGCTGGATATCTCTGAGAGCGTGCTGATCCCCCGGCCGGACACCGAGGTATTGGTGGATCGGGCGCTGACGTACCTGAAGACCGTGGCCGAGCCCCGGGTGCTGGACCTGTGTGCAGGCTCGGGCTGTATCGGTCTGGCCCTGGCCAAAAACGCGCCGGAGAGCCATGTGGTGTTGGGCGAGCTGGACGAGGGTGCACTGCGTATCTGCCGCCAGAACATCCGCCGCAATGACCTGACCGGGCGGGTGGTGTCCCTACAGCTGGACGCGCGGGAGAAGCCGCCGGCCCATCTGGGGGAGTTTGACTGCATCGTGTCCAATCCGCCCTATATCCCCGATGGGGACATCGCGGAGCTGGACGCGTCTGTGCGGGACTACGAGCCGCATCTGGCATTGCGGGGCGGCGCGGATGGGCTGGACTTCTATCGAGCGATCGCCGGACACTGGACGGCAGCGCTCCGCGTGGGCGGGCGGCTGCTGTTCGAGGTGGGTATCGGCCAGGCGGACGAGGTGCTGCGGATCATGCGGAGCGTGGGCTTCGGCGACCTGGAGATCACCCCGGATCTGAACGGTATTCCCCGGGTGGTGGAGGGTGTGCTGTGCTCGGAGCTTTGACAGCGTACGTTGACTGTCCGTTTTTTGGGACAGTTGGGGAGATATATTAGATACATCAGAACTTGAGGAGGACGGAACTATGGCAGTCAAAAAGGAACCTGTCGCCCCGGCACCGGTGGTATCCGACAAAAAGAAGGCGCTGGAGACGGCCATGCAGCAGATCGAGAAGATGTACGGCAAGGGGTCGATCATGCGCTATGGTGCGGAGAGTACGCTGAATGTGGAGTCCATTCCTACCGGCTCACTGTCGCTGGATCTGGCGCTGGGTATTGGCGGCCTGCCCCGGGGCCGTATTGTGGAGATCTACGGACCGGAGTCCTCCGGTAAGACCACGCTGGCACTGCACGTGCTGGCCGAGGCACAGAAAATGGGCGGCGAGGTGGCCTTTGTGGACGCGGAGCACGCTCTGGACCCCACCTATGCCAAGGCGCTGGGCGTTAACGTGGAGGATATGCTGATCTCCCAGCCGGACACCGGCGAGCAGGCGCTGGAGATCACCGAGGCCCTGGTCCGCAGCGGCGCCATCGACGTAGTGGTGGTGGACTCCGTGGCAGCGCTGGTGCCCCGGGCGGAGATCGAGGGTGAGATGGGCGACAGCTTTGTGGGCCTGCATGCCCGACTGATGAGCCAGGCGCTGCGCAAGCTGACGGGCATCATCAACAAGACTAATTCCATCGTCATTTTCATCAACCAGCTGCGCGAGAAGGTGGGCGTCATGTATGGCAACCCGGAGGTCACCACCGGCGGCCGTGCGCTGAAGTTCTATGCCTCCGTCCGCATTGACGTGCGCCGTATCGAGACGCTGAAGTCCGGCGGCGAGGTCATCGGCAACCGTACCCGGGCCAAGGTGGTGAAGAACAAGGTGGCGCCTCCGTTCCGCGAGGCGGAGTTCGATATCATGTACGGCGAGGGCATCAGCAAGCTGGGCGATCTGCTGGATCTGGCGGTGAAGCTGGACCTGGTGCAGAAGAGTGGTTCCTGGTTCAATATGGGTGAGCTGCGCCTGGGACAGGGCCGTGATGCGGCCAAGCAGTACTTCCGCGACCATCCGGACGAGGCGGATAAGCTGGAGACGGCGGTGCGTGAGAACTTCCACAAGCTGATGGGCAGCCAGTCCCGGGTGGCGGCCAAGGCCGCCGGACGGGCGGTGGACGTGTCCGCCGACGATTTTGACGACGAAGACTGATGCGGATCGAGCGCATTGAAAAATCAAAGTACAAGCAGGAGCGCGTGCTGGTGTTTCTGGAGGGGGGCGACCTCCTTCGAATCACCGGCGCGGAGCTTCTGCGCTTTGGTTTATACAAAGGTATGGACTTGTCGCCGGCGCTTGTGGTAGAATTACAGGCGGCGGCACAGCAGTCTCAGCTGAAGCAGACCGCGGCGCGGATGGCGTCGGGACGGATGCTGTCCAAAAAAGAGGTACAGCACCGTCTGACAAAAAAGGGCGCCACAGAGGAGCAGGCGGCGGACACCGCCGACTGGCTGGAGACGCTCGGCGCGGTGGATGACGAGGGCTATGCCGGTGTTATCGTGCGGCATTACGGGGCCATGGGTTATGGACCAGGCCGGGTGAAACAGGAACTGCACCGCCGGGGCGTGCCCCGAGAGCTGTGGGACGAGGCGCTGGCACAGCTGCCCCCGGCGGATGCTGTGCGGAAGGTGGTGGCTGCCAGACTGCGTGGGCGGCCCATGACACAGGAGGACAGCCGGAAGCTGGCCGCGGCATTGCAGCGGCGTGGGGTTTCCTGGAATGACATACGGCCCGTGCTCAATGAGTGGGGGCAGGAAATAGACGAGACGTGAGGTATACAACGTGAAGGTTGCATTTATTTCCCTTGGCTGTGCCAAGAATTTGGTGAACACGGAGCAGATGATGGCTCTGTGCCGCGATGCGGGGTATACGCTGCTGGAGGCACCCGCCGGTGCAGACGCTGTGGTCATCAACACCTGTGGGTTTATCGACAGCGCCAAGGAGGAGGCGATCGACACCATATTGTCCGTGGCAGCGTTGAAGGCCGAGGGACAGGTGGGCAAGATACTGGTGACGGGGTGTCTGACCCAGCGCTACCAGCAGGAGATACTGGACGAGCTGCCGGAGGTGGACGGCATCATGGGCACCGGCAGCTACGGTGAGATCGTGCCGGCGCTTTCCGAGATGATGGCCGGCGGTACGCCCCGGCGCTTTGCCGATATCCACGGGATGATCGATGAATTCGACCGGGTGCTGACTACGCCGGGGCACTATGCCTATCTGCGTATTGCCGAGGGCTGCGACAACCGCTGCGCCTATTGCGTGATACCTTCTCTGCGCGGGAAATACCGCAGCCGCCGCATGGAGGATGTGCTGGCCGAGGCGAAGCATCTGGCTGACGCCGGGGTGAAGGAGTGCATTGTCATCGCTCAGGATATCACCCGCTACGGCATCGACCTGTACGGCGAAAAGAAGCTGGCGGCGCTGCTGCGGGAGCTGTGTAAGCTGGACTTCCGCTGGATCCGGCTGCACTATCTGTATCCGGATGAGTTTACCGACGAGCTGATCGACACCATTGCCGCAGAGGAGAAGGTGCTGCCCTATCTGGATATCCCCATCCAGCACTGCAACGACAAGGTGCTGCGCGCCATGAACCGCCGTGGCGACAAGGCGGAGCTGCTGGCGCTGTTCCGTAAGCTGCGGGAGCGTATCCCCGACCTGGTGCTGCGGACCAGCCTGATCACCGGTCTGCCCTTCGAGGATGAGGCGGCGTTTGAGGAGCTGTGCGAATTTTTACAGGAGGTCCGCATCGAACGGGCGGGCGTGTTCCCCTATTCTCCGGAGGAGGGGACGCCGGCGGCGCGTATGCTGAACCGGGTGGATACCGCCGAGGCCGAGCGCCGGGCGGAGCTGGTGGTAGACGTACAGTCCCGGATCATGGACGACTTCAACGACAGCCGTATGGGCACTGTGGCAGAGGTGCTGTGTGATGGCTTCGACCAGGAGGCTATGCAGTTCGTGGGACGCAGCTATGCCGAGAGTCCGGATATCGACGGGCGCATCTATTTCACCGCCGACCACGAGGTAGAGGCGGGTGAGTTCGTGCCGGTGCGTATCACCGGTGCCATGGACGGCGAGTTGACCGGCGAGTTGGCGGAGTAAAAGGGGGCTTTCCCTTTGCGCGGCACTGTGCTATAATGCTGCGAGAGATAAAAGCGAAAGGTGGATACATATATGACTACGGCGAACAAACTGACGATCCTGCGGGTGCTGATGATTCCCGCGTTCTTGGTGGTGTTGTACTGGGGTTTTCCCGGCAGCCGCTATGTGGCGCTGGGCATCTACATCGTGGCGTGCCTGACCGACCTGCTGGACGGATACATTGCCCGGCACTATAATCAGGTCTCCGATTTCGGGAAATTCATGGATCCGCTGGCGGACAAGTGTCTGGTGATGGCGGCGCTGTGCTGGTTCGTGGAGGAGGGCACCTTCTTCGCGTGGGTGCTGGCCATCGTGCTGCTGCGGGAGTTTGCTGTGTCCGGTATGCGTTTGGTGGCCGTGGAGAAGGGGCGGGTCATCGCCGCCGGGTGGTCCGGTAAGGTCAAGACAGCCAGTACTATGGTGTGTATCTGCCTGATCCTGCTGGGTATTCCCCAGGTGTTGAACTATGTATGCCAGGGTATCATTTTGGTGACAACGGTGTACTCCGGAGTTGAGTACTTTGCCAAGAACGCTGATGTGTTCAAAGAGGTGAAATGAAAAAAGAACGGCCGTGGGCCGTTCTTTTTTGCGTGAATTTTTACAGCATTGTGACAAACAGAAGCTTCCCGCAGACGATTGCGCCAAACACGGCGCCCACCCAAGAGACGACGGTCCCAGCGATGCGTAAACCGCCGCGATAGCCGCTGTTTTTTGCCGCGTTCCCTGCGCCTATGCCGACAAACCCCAGAATGACGGCGATTGCACCGAGTGACAGCCTGCCCGAAAAAGCATACACAAGAATAGTAAGGCAGGAGATGATGCCCAGAACCAGACTGGCGATGGCAGAGCCTTCGCCGGGGCGGGTTTGTTTGTCCACAATAAGACCTCCCTCTGTTTTTGTATATTGTATAACAGTTCGTTATATTTGTCAATAAAACAAAATGTTTTGTCTATACTTTTTGTATCTCAAGCGGTGAGGTGCAGAATGTATCAACGAATACGCGATCTCCGGGAGGATGCGGACTTGCGGCAGCAGGACATGGCGGAGTATTTACAGTGCACGCAGGTCTGCTATTCTTATTACGAATCGGGAAAAAGAGATATACCGACGGATGTGCTGATACGGATAGCACGGTATTACGATGTCAGCGTTGACTACTTACTGGGGCTGACAGACCGGCGGGAGGCGTACCCAGCGCGGAAACAGAGCACTTGACAGGCCGGGGAATTCCTGCTACTATTAACTGAACCGAATAGCGCGTTGATCGGAAAGAGTACGCACCAGAGCTTTGCCAAGAGAGGGACGGCCACCGGCTGAAAGCTGTCCTGCCGAGCGGTGCAGAAAGTGCGTCCGGGAGCGCGAGGGATGTGGATGCCCTCCGCATGGCCTGCGTTATGGCCGGACTTGAGTGATAAACGAGAGTGGAACCGCGAAGTCTTTTTCGCCTCTCATGCCCTACGGCATGAGAGGCGTTTTTGTTCGGCATAATAATATAATGTAGATAGAAGGAGAACCGTTATGTATCTGTATAATTCCGCCACCCACAAGAAAGAGGAGTTCAAGACCCACACCCCCGGCCATGTGGAGATGTATACCTGCGGCCCCACCGTGTACCACTTTGCCCACATCGGCAACCTGCGCTCCTATATCATGGAGGACGTGCTGGAGAAGTACCTGCGCTACGCGGGCTACGACGTGAACCGCGTCATGAATATTACCGACGTGGGGCACCTGACCTCCGATGCCGACGAGGGCGAGGATAAGATGCTCAAGGGCGCCAAGCGTGAGCACAAGACCGTCATGGAGATCGCCAAGTATTACACCGACGCCTTCTTCTCCGACTGCCAGAAGCTGAACATCAAGCGTCCCGATGTGGTGCAGCCCGCCACCGGCCTGATCGACGACTATATCAAGATCATCACAAAGCTCATCGACACCGGGTACGCGTATCTGGCCGGCGGCAACGTGTATTTCGACACCAGTAAGCTGAAGCGGTACTACATCTTCAACGATCACAACGAGGAGGATCTGGCTGTGGGCGTCCGCGAGGGCGTGGAGGAGGACACCAACAAGCGCAACAAGAACGACTTTGTGCTGTGGTTCACCAAGTCCAAGTTCGAGGACCAGGCGCTGAAATGGGACTCTCCCTGGGGCGTGGGCTATCCCGGCTGGCACATTGAGTGCTCCGGTATTTCCATGAAGTACAACGGCGAGTATCTGGACCTGCACTGCGGCGGCGTGGACAACGCCTTCCCCCACCATACCAATGAGATCGCCCAGAGCGAGAGCTATCTGGGCCATCCCTGGTGCCCCCACTGGTGCCATGTGGCGCACCTGAACACCGACCACGGCAAGATGTCCAAATCCAAGGGTGAGTTCCTGACGGTATCGCTGCTGGAGGAGAAGGGCTATGACCCGCTGGCCTACCGGTTCTTCTGCCTGCAGAGCCACTACCGCAAGAGTCTGGTGTTCACCTGGGAGAACCTGGACAACGCCACCGTGGCCTACAACAAGCTGCTGAGCAAGATCGCGGCGCTGAAGGATGAGGGCGAGGTGGACCGGGCTGCCTTTGACGAGTACAAGGCCAAGTTCATGGCTGCCATGGACAACGACTTGAACACCTCTATGGCTGTGACGGTGCTGTATGACGTGCTGAAGGCCAAGACCAATGACAAGACCAAGCTGGCCCTGCTGGACAGCTTCGACACCGTGCTGGGCCTGAAGCTGCTGGAGAAGGCCGCCGCCCTGCGGGCCAAGCAGGCTACTGCCCCCGCCGCCGGTGGGTTTGCCGTCATCAGCGAGGATGGCGAGATCAACGCAGAGGTGGAGGCGCTGATTCGTGCCCGTGCCGACGCCAAGAAGGCGAAGAATTTTGCCGAGGCCGACCGTATCCGCGATGAGCTGAAGGCGCAGGGAATCGAGATCACCGACGTGCCCGGCGGTGCAAAGTGGAAACGTATCTGAATATAAAAAAGACCGCCTGTGGGCGGTCTTTTTTCAGCTGGGAACAAAGGGGCGGCGGCGTGCGTCCAAAGGAATAGAAGGAAGAAAAGGAGGTATTTCCCATGAAGCGAGTAAGAGCGATGCTTTGCGCCCTTTTGGCGGGAATGTTGCTGGCGGGTTGCGGCTCGGAAGAGGTGATAACCTACAGGGCGGAGGGGCCGGTAGCGGCGGTGGATCTGACGAAATACGTCGTTAAGGAAGCGGCGTACCCGGCCTATCCCAAAGAGCCGCGGTTTGAAGACTACTTCGATGAAAACGGTGAGGGCGACTGGGACACTTATATGGCGGCGGAGGACGAATATTTGGCAGCGCTGCAAAAGCTGGGCAAGGGGCGGCTGGATCAGGAGAGCGCCGCGCCGGTGCTGACCTTTGCCGACAGGACGGCGGAGGCGATTTTCACCAACAGCGAAAACCGGGTGTACTCGCCCATCAGCCTGTACGCGGCCCTGGCCATGCTGACGGAGGTTACCGACGGCGATACGAGGCAGCAGGTTATGGATCTGCTGGCTGGC
>ENA-OURP01000421-OURP01000421.1-human-gut-metagenome-genome-assembly--contig:-NODE-421-length-9794-cov-3.08759_pt1 | contig 9794 bp, 10 predicted proteins | sample MGYA00242101_ERZ508991 | MGnify/ENA primary metagenome ERZ508991 (study PRJEB26280, sample SAMEA2338730) | human gut metagenome | biome: human gut; feature: human-associated habitat; material: faeces...
CCGCCGCGTCATAGGCGGCCGCGTCCAGATAGGCCAGCGCCTCCGCACCGTCCGGTACGCCGTCCACGGTATAGCCCGCCGCCGTTAGGTTCTTCACCAGCATCCGCCGCAGCTCCGGCTGGTCCTCCGCGATAAGAATACGCATACGCCGTGCCCTCCTCCGCAAGCCACCGTCCGGCGGCAATCAAAAATGTCCCGCCCGCCCATCGGCGGGCGGGACCTCTCGCTCACACCCAGTATACCAGAAAGTGTTTTCCCTGACAACCCTTACGCCGTCAGCATGGGCAGGTCGGCGGCGTCCACACCGCTGTACTTCCGGGTCAGATAATCCTCAATATACGCCGCCTCCTCCACGGAGCGCAGGTCGGCGAAGCTCTCCAGCTGCTTTTCGTAGCTGGCGGACACGGTCAGCGTCTCGCCGCAGTGGATCAGCTTCAGCACCACGCCGTTGTCCAGGGTGCGGCTGCTCTCCAGCGCGTAGTTGACGGGGGAAGCCTTTTTGATGATGTGAAAACGTTTCATATTCTTTACCTCCTGAAACCGTATTGTATATGTAGATGGCCTTGTGTTGATGTGTTGTGTGCTTCCTTAGGATAGCCTTATCTTACGTCCGGTTTATTAGAGGAACATTAAAGAAATGAAAATAATTTTTGAACGTCCCGCCCTGCCGCTTTTCAAATCCCGCCCGCGGTGGTACAATACCCATAACAGAAATTTTGCCGATAAGGAGGCATTCCCTATGAAAAAGTCTGTTCTCCGTTCCTACGCCCGTCTCATCGCCCGCACCGGCGTCAATATCCAGAAGGGGCAGGAGGTGTTCATCGCCGCCGACCTGGACCAGCCGGAGTTCGTGGCCATGCTGGTGGACGAGTGCTATAAGTGTAAGGCCAAAAAGGTCGTGGTGGACTGGAACTACCAGCCCCTGCAGAAGCTCCACGTCCGCCACCGCAGCCTGACCACGCTCTCCAGAGTGGAGGATTACGAGCTGGCCCGCTGGCAGCACTATGTGGACACCATTCCCTGCCGCATCTACCTGCTCTCCGAGGACCCGGACGGCCTGAAGGGCATCGACCAGGAGAAGCTGGCCAAGAGCCAGCAGGCCAAATTCCCCATCATCAAGCCCTACCGCGACCAGATCGAGAACAAGTACCAGTGGTGCATCGCCGCTGTCCCCGGCGAGGCCTGGGCAAAAAAGCTGTTTCCCGGTCTGCGTAAGTCTCAGGCGGTGGAAAAGCTGTGGGAGGCCATCCTCTCTACCTCCCGCGCGCTGGAGGGCGATCCCCAGGCCAACTGGGCGGCCCACAACAAGGACATCCACGACCGCCGCGACTACCTGAACAGCCTGCACATCCGCCAGCTGCGCTACAGGAGCGCCACCGGCACCGACTTCACCGTGGGTATGATCCCCGAGGCCCATTTCTGCGGCGGCAGCGAGCGCAGCCTGCAGGGCATTGTCTTCAACCCCAATATCCCCTCTGAGGAGTGCTTCATCTCCCCCAAGCGAGGCGAGGCCGAGGGTATCGTCTACGCCACCAAGCCACTGAGCTATCAGGGGCAGCTCATCGACAAGTTCTGGATCCGCTTCCACGCGGGCAAGGCTGTGGAGTGGCACGCCGAGCAGAACAACGACCTGCTGACCAAGCTTATCACTATGGACGAGGGCAGCGCCTATCTGGGCGAGTGCGCCCTGGTGCCCTACGAAAGCCCCATCCGCCAGTCCGGCCTGCTGTTCTACAACACGCTGTTCGACGAGAATGCCGCCTGCCATCTGGCTCTGGGCATGGGCTTTGCCGACACCATTAACGACTTTGAGCACAAGACCTTGGCCGAGTGCCGCGCCCTGGGCGTCAATGACTCCATGATCCACGAGGACTTTATGATCGGCTCCGAGGATATGGACATCGACGCCGTCTGCGAAAACGGCGATGTGGTCCCCGTGTTCCGCCATGGCAACTGGGCCTTCTGAAACAACAAATATCCCCCGGCTGCCGCCGGGGGATATTTCTTTTCTGCTGATGCATATACTCTCCCAAAAGCAAAAGGGAGGAACGACCATGGCACAGATCGAACCCATCACCTGGTTCCGTAATGCCCACCCGGAGCAGGGCAGCCTGCGGGTGCAGGTATCCGCCGCCCAGGGGATATTCCCCATCCCCGGCGCGGCGGTGGAGGTATACCGCGACTTCGGCGCGGTGCGGGAGACGTTCTACTCCGGCGTGACCGACAGCTCCGGCATTGCCGACAGGATACTGCTGCCGGCGCTGCCCGCGTCGCTGGGACTGTCGTCGGACACGGCGGGCATCAGCGGCACCGCCTACACCGTGGCGGTGAGCCACCCGGACTACCACTGTCCGGAGCACCAGCAGGTGCTGGTGTTTCCCTGCATCGAGTCCGTGCTGGCGGTGACGCTGCCGCCGCAGCGAGAGGAGGGCTGAGCCGTGCCCTATCCCGTTATTCCGGAGTACATCACCGTCCATCTGGGCGCGCCGGACGCCCCGGCGGAGAACGTCACCGTCACCTTTCCCCGCTATATCAAGGGCGTGGCCGCCAGCGAGATATACCCCACCTGGAACGAGAGCGCCATCCGCGCCAACGTGCTGGCGCAGATATCCGTGGCGCTGAACCGGGTCTATACGGAGTTCTACCGCAGCCGGGGCTATGACTTCGACATCACCAACAACACCCAGTACGACCAGGCCTTCTCCCCGGATAAGGAGACGTTCGAGAACATCAACGCCATCGTGGACGACATTTTCAACAACTACATCGTCCGCCGCGGCAATGTGGAGCCCCTGTACGCCCAGTTCTGCGACGGCGTCCGCACCCAATGCCGGGGCCTGTCCCAGTGGGGCAGCCAGGAGCTGGCCGCCCAGGGAAAAACACCCTATGAGATACTGCAATACTACTACGGTCAGGACATCGACCTGGTGTACAACGCCCCGGTGGGGGACAGCACCCCCTCGTACCCCGGCCGGCCGCTGACCGTGGGCAGCGTGGGCGAGGACATCCGCACCATCCAGCGGGAGCTGAACCGCATCCGCAAGAACTATCCCGCCATCCCCGCTATCGCCGAGACCGACGGCGTCTTCGGCGCGGACACCGCCGCCGCCGTCCGCGCCTTCCAGCGCATTTTCAATTTGACCCAGGACGGCATTGTGGGCAAGTCCACCTGGTACCGTATCAAGTCCATCTACAACGGCGTCAAGAGCCTCTCCGAGGTCACCAGCGAGGGCCTGACCATCTCCGAGGCTCAGCGGCAGTTCCCCAAGGTCCTCCGCCTGGGCGATACCGGCATCGGCGTCCAGACCATCCGGTTCTATCTGGCCTTTCTGGGCTTCTTCCTGCCGGAGCTGCCGCCCATCCGCATCACTGACGTGTTCGACGAGGAACTGCGGGACGCGGTGCTGGCCTTCCAGAGCACCTATGGCCTGACGGTGGACGGCGTGGTGGGGCGGAACACATGGAACGCCATCCAGAACGTCTATGAGCAGACGCTCTACCAGCTGCCCGCCAACTACCAGACCTTCGCCCGGCAGATATACCCCGGCCATTTTCTGGTGGAAGGCGACACCGGCGCGGAGGTGACGCTGCTTCAGACCCAGCTGAACCGGCTGGCGCAGCGGGACAGCGCCCTGCCCCCTGTGACGGCGGACGGTATCTTCGGCGCGGCCACCGCCGCCGCGGTCCGCGCCCTGCAAAACCGCCTGGGGTACAGTCCCACCGGCGCCGTCGGCCCGGTCCTCTGGTCCTACATCATCACCCAGGGCCAGGGCTACGGCGTGTTTTGAACAAAAAAAGAACCGCCCTCCGGCGGTTCTTTTCCGTCTTTCACACCATGCGGCAGCTCTCGCAGTCCTCGCAGGCGGGGAACTTACTCTTGTCGTAGGCGATGCCGTTCTTGTCGTAGTAGTCCTTTACCGCGGACTTCACGGCTTCCTCCGCCAGCACGGAGCAGTGCAGCTTGTGGGCAGGCAGACCGCCCAGCGCGTCCACGACCTCCTTGTTGGTCAGGGCCAGCGCGTCCTCGATGCGCTTGCCCTTGATCATCTCGGTGGCCATGGAACTGGAGGCGATGGCGCTGCCGCAGCCGAACGTCTCAAACTTCACGTCCTCGATCTTGCCGTCCTTGATCTTCAGGTACATCTTCATGATGTCGCCGCACTTGGCGTTGCCCACCTCGCCCACGCCGTCGGCGTCGGCGATCTCGCCCACGTTCCGGGGGTGCAGGAAGTGGTCCATCACGGTATCGGTATACAAAGCCATAATCAACGCTCCTTTACATTACAGAATGAATGTCCGCTTGCCGGACTCCAGATCCTTCCACATGGGGGACATATCCCGCAGGTACGCCACGATGCCGGGCACTTTTTCCAGAATATAGTCCACCTGCGCCTCCGTGGTGTCGTGGCACAGGCTCAGCCGCAGGGAGCCGTGGGCCACCTCATGGGGCCGCCCGATGGCCAGCAGCACGTGGCTGGGGTCCAGGGACCCGCTGGTGCAGGCGCTGCCCGAGCTGGCGCAGATGCCCGCCTGATCCAGCAGCAGCAGAAGGCTCTCGCCCTCGATGCCCTCGAAGCAGAAGTTCACGTTGGTGGGCAGCCGGTGCACCGGGTCGCCGTTCAGCGCGCCGTGGGGGATCTTACTCAGTCCCCCGATCAGCTTGTCCCGCAGCTTCGTCAGCCGGGCGGTGTCCTCATCGATGTGCCCGCAGGACTCCTCCAGCGCCGCCGCCAGACCCATGATGCCGGGGATGTTCTCCGTGCCGGCCCGCTTGCCGCGTTCCTGCGCGCCGCCCTCGATGATATTGGTCAGGGGGATGCCCTGGCGGGTATACAGCACGCCCACGCCCTTGGGGCCGTGGAACTTGTGGCCGGACAGGGACAGCATGTCGATGTTCTGCTCCTTCACGTTGATGTGCAGGTGGCCCGCCGCCTGCACCGCGTCGGTGTGGAACAGCACGCCCTTCTCGTGGCACACCTTGCCGATCTCCGGGATGGGCAGGATAGAGCCGATCTCGTTGTTGGCGTACATGATGGTCACCAGACAAGTGTCCTCCCGGATGGCCTCCGCCACCTGCTGGGGGGTGATGGTGCCTGTGGGACCCACGTCCAGCAGCGTCACCTCAAAGCCCTCTTTTTCCAGCTTCTTTAGTGTGTGCAGCACCGCGTGGTGTTCGAAGGCGGTGGAGATGATGTGCTTCTTGCCCTTTCGCTCGCCGATCCGCGCCGCCGAGACGATGGCCTGGTTGTCGGCCTCGCTGCCGCCGGAGGTGAACGTGATCTCCTTAAAGTTGCACCCGAGACAGTCCGCTACCCGCCGCCGTGCGTCCGCCAGCGCCTCCGCGGCCTGCTGGCCCACGGTGTGCAGGCTGGAGGGGTTGCCGTAAAACTGCTGGAAATAGGGCGTCATAGCCGCCACGGCCTTGTCGCTCATCCGCGTGGTGGCCGCATTATCTGCATAGACCTGCATAGGATCACTCCTTTAACATATCTTTTTTGTAGGTAAGTGCATGGTAGCACATAAACCCTACAATGTCAATAGGTTTATAGAAAAAAGTAACCCTAAAGTCTTCCCCTGTAGGGGGGCGGCGTCCCCGACGCCCCGCCGCGGTACTACTACCACCCCACCACCGACACCAAGGCGGACGACACCAAGGGCAGCCCCAAGACCTTCGACGCGGGCGTGGGTATCTACGCCGTGACCGCTGTTCTCAGCGTTACCGGCATGGCCTGGACCGCTAAAAAGCGCGGAAACTGACCCGCATTTCCTGCGGTGTCTTACCCCGGCGCCGCGCGAAATAAAAAAGGCACCCCGTCAGGGGTGCCTTTTCTGTTTACTCAGCAGGGGAGGGGACGTCCTCTATCTCCGGCTCCGTCCATTCCACCATGGTGGCCACGCATCGGTTGATGCTCTTGCCCTCGCCGTAGAACTTGCGCTCATAGTCGGTCATCACGCCCACCGGCCCGTCCGCGTGCAGATCCCGCGTCACCTCCGACAGCGCGAACCCGAACTGCGGTATTTCCTCCAGCGACCACTCAAACAGCTTGTCGTTGTCGGTCTTGAAGTGGATCTGTCCTCCCTCGGCCAGCACCTGCCGATACTTTTTAAGAAAGTTCCCGTGGGTCAGCCGCCGTTTTTTCTGGTTGCTCTTGGGCCACGGGTCGCAGAAGTTGATGTACAGCCGGTCGATCTCCCCGTCGGCGAACATATCCGGCAGCAGCGCCGCGTCCCCGTCTACGAACCATACGTTCCGCAGCCCCGCGTCCCGCGCCTTCTCCATGGCCACCACCATGGCGTCCGGCACCTTCTCCACGGCGATCAGCAGTACCTCCGGCTCTGCCGCCGCGGTCCCCACGGTGAAGCCGCCCTTGCCGCAGCCCAGCTCCACCCGCAGCTCCCGTGCCTCCGGCATCAGCTCCCGCCAGCGCCCCCGCAGGGCGAACGGGTCCCGGATCAGGTACGCGCCGCAGGCTTCCATCCGGGGCGCCAGATTTTTTTTCTTCCGCATCCGCATATTCATGTCCTCGCCATTTTACGATTTTCTCCCATCATACCCCATCTTGCGTCGGGATACAAGCACGTTTTTCCCTGATATCCCTGTTTGCTGCGCCCCTGCCCGAAAAAGTGTGCAAATTCCGGTGCCCACTTTTGTGGAAACCGCTAAAAAAGTAAAAAGCCGGTGGGTTGGACTTGATAAATTTCTAACGGGCCACTATAATGTGATATGTATGAGGAGGCGTATGCCCACCTGCCGGCCCCGTGCCGTTTCCGGGCGCTGCGCCCACGGAAAGGAACCATAAGGAGGAACTTGACATGACCAACATTCTGCTGGAAAAGAAGGGCCTCATCGCCGTGGCGACCATCAACCGTCCCAAGGCGCTGAACGCGCTGAATTCCGAGGTCCTGACCGACCTGGACGAGCTGGTTTCCGCCGTAAAGGCGGACGCGGATATCCGCGCTCTGGTCATCACCGGCAGCGGTGAAAAGGCCTTCGTGGCCGGTGCCGACATCGGCGAGATGAGTACCCTGACCAAAGAGGGCGGCGAGGCCTTCGGCAAGCACGGCAACGATGTTTTCCGCGCCATCGAGACGCTGCCCATCCCCACTATCGCCGCGGTCAACGGCTTCGCCCTGGGCGGCGGCTGCGAGCTGAGCATGGCCTGCGATATCCGCATCTGCGCCGACACCGCGGTCTTCGGCCAGCCCGAGACCGGCCTGGGCATCACCCCCGGCTTCGGCGGCACCCAGCGTCTGGCCCGCCTGGTCAGCCCCGGCATGGCCAAGCAGCTGATCTATACCGCCAAGAATATCAAGGCTGACGAGGCCTACCGCATCGGCCTGGTCAACGCCGTCTATCCCCTGGACGAGCTGCTGCCCGCCGCCGAGAAGCTGGCCGAGACCATCGCCAAGAACGCGCCTATCGCCGTCCGCGCCTGCAAGCAGGCCATCAACGAGGGCCTTCAGGTGGACATGGACAAGGCCATCGTCATCGAGGAAAAGCTCTTCGGCAGCTGCTTCCAGTCTGCCGACCAGATCGAGGGTATGTCTGCCTTCCTGGAGAAGCGCAAGCACGAGCCCTATCAGAACAAGTAAGTTAATTGACAGGCACACCGCCTGATAATTAAGCAATTCATGTAAAAATTTAAGTAGGAGGAACTATCATGAAAGTAGCAGTATTCGGCGCCGGTACGATGGGCAGCGGCATTGCCCAGGTTTTCGCAGCGAAGGGCCACACCGCCCTGATGTATGCTTCCAGCACCGCCAGCGCACAGCGTCATAAGGACAAGCTGGCCGCCTCCCTGAACAAGAAGGTCGCCAAGGGTAAGATGACCCAGGAAGCCGCGGACGATATCATGAGCCGCGTTCTGGTCGAGGAGTTTGACGCTGCCGCCGATGCCGATCTGGTCATCGAGTGCGTGGCCGAGAACATGGCCGTCAAGAAGGAACTGCTGGGCAAGCTGGACGCCATCTGCAAGGACGAGACCATCTTCGCCTCCAACACCTCCTCTCTGTCCATCACCGAGATGGGCCAGGGCCTGAAGCATCACCTGATCGGTATGCACTTCTTCAACCCCGTGCCCGCCATGAAGCTGGTGGAGGTCATCGCCGGCGGCAACACCCCCGCCGACCTGGTGGACTATATCAAGAACCTGTCTGTGGAGATCGGCAAGACCCCCGTGGTGGTCAACGAGGCCCCCGGCTTTGTGGTCAATAAGATCCTGATCCCCTACTGCAACGAGGGCGTTTGCGTTCTGCAGGAAGGCGTTGCCTCCGCGGAAGATATCGATATTGCTATGCAGCTGGGCTGCAACCATCCCATGGGCCCCCTGCATCTGGGCGACCTCATCGGCTGGGACGTGGTGCTGAACATTATGGACGTGCTGTTCAACGAGACTCACGATAGCAAGTATCGCGCAAACGTGCTGATCCGGAAGATGGTTCGTGCGGGCAAATTGGGTATTAAGTCCGGCGAAGGCTTCTTCAACTACAACAAGTAAAATCAGAAAAAGGAGAAAAAAGTATGGATTTCCATCTGACGAAGGAACAGCTGCTCGTTCGCAAGATGTACCGCGATTTCGCGGAGAACGAGGTCAAGCCCCTGGCCGCTGAGATCGACGAGGAAGAGCGCTTCCCCATGGAGACCGTCGAGAAGATGGCCAAGCTGGGCATGATGGGCATTTACTTCCCCAAGGAGTACGGCGGCGCCGGCGCTGATGTGCTCTCCTATGCCATGTGCGTCGAGGAGCTGGCCAAGGTCTGCGGTACCACTGCTGTTATCGTTTCCGCCCACACCTCCCTGTGCGCCGCCCCCATCTTCGAGAACGGCACCGAGGAGCAGAAGATGAAGTATCTGCCCGACCTGTGCTCCGGCAAGAAGATCGGCGCTTTCGGCCTGACCGAGCCCGGCGCCGGCACCGACGCCCAGGGCCAGCAGACCACCGCCGTGCTGGACGAGTCCGGCGAGAACTACATTCTGAACGGCTCCAAGTGCTTCATCACCAACGGCAACGTAGCTGACACCTTCGTGGTCATCGCCGTCACCGGCAAGACCGTTGACAAGCGCGGCCGCAGCATGAAGGAGATCTCCGCGTTCATCGTGGAGAAGGACGACAAGGGCTTCTCTCAGGGCAAGCACGAGAAGAAGATGGGTATTCGCGGCAGCTCTACCTGCGACCTGATCTTCGAGGATTGCGTCATTCCCAAGGACCGTATGCTGGGTAAGAAGGGCGAGGGCTTCAAGATCGCCATGAAGACCCTGGACGGCGGCCGTATCGGTATCGCCTCTCAGGCCCTGGGCCTGGGCGAGGGCGCTGTTGAGGAAGCCATCAAGTACACCAAGGAGCGCGTTCAGTTCGGCAAGCGCATCTCCCAGTTCCAGAACACCCAGTTCCAGCTGGCTGAGATGCACACCCGTATGCAGGCCGCGCAGTTCCTGGTCTACTCCGCCGCTATGAAGAAGCAGAACCACGAGCCTTACTCCATGGACGCCGCCATGGCCAAGCTGTTCGCCGCCGAGGCCGCTTCCGATGTGACCCGCCGCGCCGTCCAGCTGTTCGGCGGTTACGGCTACACCCGTGACTACCCCATCGAGCGCATGATGCGTGATGCCAAGATCACCGAGATCTACGAGGGCACCAGCGAGGTCCAGCGCATGGTCATCGCCAGCAATCTGGGCGTGAAGTAAGGTAGGAGGTAAAAGGAAAATGAAAATTCTCGTAACTGTTAAGCAGGTCCCCGATACCTCCGGTAAGGTGGCCGTCAATCCCGATGGCACTCTGGACCGTGCGTCCATG
>ENA-OURP01000425-OURP01000425.1-human-gut-metagenome-genome-assembly--contig:-NODE-425-length-9746-cov-6.02962_pt1 | contig 9746 bp, 5 predicted proteins | sample MGYA00242101_ERZ508991 | MGnify/ENA primary metagenome ERZ508991 (study PRJEB26280, sample SAMEA2338730) | human gut metagenome | biome: human gut; feature: human-associated habitat; material: faeces...
AAATCATGATTGACTTTTCCAAAATCGAGCAATATCGGGAGAACAACCGCATTGAAGCCAAGAAAGCCCTTGGCGGGCTGCCCAAGAGCATTTGGGAAACCTATTCTGCCTTCGCCAATACCCATGGAGGAATTATCCTATTGGGAGTGGAAGAATGGGCGGATAAATCCCTGCACACGGTAGATCTGCCCGATCCGGACAGGCTCATGAAGGAGTTTTGGGATATCGTCAATAACCCCAACAAGACCAGTGTGAATGTCCTGTCCTCCAAAGATGTATTTGTCCAGGAGATGGATGGCGACCGCATTGTGGTCATCAATGTTCCTCGTGCAGAGCGCTCTTATAAGCCGGTTTATGTGGATGGGAATCCGCTCTGCACCTACCGCCGCAACGGTGAAGGTGACTACCGCTGCACCAAGGAAGAATATCAGGCCATGGTGCGGGATGCCTCCGTGAAAACCCAGGACATGCTCATCCTGAATGAAATGGATATGACTGTGTTCAACAAGGAGAGCATTCGCAGCTATCGTCAGAGGATGCGCCTTTCCCGTCCTGGTCATGTATGGGAGGCGCTGGAGGATGAAGATTTCCTCCTGAAGCTGGGTGCTGTGGGCATCGGCTCTGATGGGAAGAAGCATCCCACTTCTGCCGGACTTCTCATGTTCGGCAACGAATACGATATTGTGCGGGAATTTAACGCTTACTTTCTGGACTATCAGGAACAGTATGACGCTGATACCCGTTGGACTGACCGTATCATATCTTCTTCCGGCGACTGGAGCGGCAATGTGTATGACTTCTATTTCCGGGTCTACAACAAGCTGATTCAGGATATCAAGGTGCCCTTCAAAATGGACGGAGGTACTCGTATAGATGATACCCCAGTGCATCAGGCTCTGCGTGAAGCACTGGCCAACTGTCTGGTGAATGCCGATTATTACGGCAGACAGGGGCTGGTCATCATCAAAAAGCGTAATAGCATTACGATGTCCAACCCAGGCAGCTTCCGCATCGAAATTGATGCCGCAAAGAGCGGCGGTGTTTCTGATCCGCGTAATGGAGCGATGCTGAAGATGTTCAACCTGATTGATATTGGTGAGCGTGCTGGTAGCGGCATTCCGAATATCTTCCGCGTCTGGCGCGAGCAAAATTGGACAACTCCGGAGATTACAGAGCAACTCGAGCCGGAGCGGACAACATTAACGCTCTTATTCTCCAAGAGTGACGATAAAAAAGCGGCGATAAAGAGTGACGATAAAAAAGCAACGATAAAATCTGCCCGGCAGAAAGAAGAAATCATTGCATACCTTACTGATCATATTTCGGCCAGAAGTGCCGATATTGCAGAGCTCCTTGGAGTCAAAAGTACACGAGCCAAGAAACTCCTCTCTGAACTGACTGCGGAGGAAATTGTCGTAGCCGAAGGCGGAAATCGAAACAGAACTTATAAGCTGAAATCTTAATAGTCCAGAATAACGGGTAGAAACTTTAGTAAGATACCATTCAGGATATGATCATTGGTGCCTTATTACAGCGAGAAAGGAAACGAAGAAATATGGACAATCAGGTGCATAATCAAATAGTTAGTTTTATATGGAGTATCGCAGACGACTGCCTGCGTGATGTTTATGTGCGCGGCAAGTACCGTGATGTGATCCTGCCGATGACGGTCATCCGGCGTTTGGATGCTCTTTTGGAGGACAGTAAAGAGGCTGTCCTGGATATGAAGAAAAAGTTGGATGCAGCAGGTATCGATAACCAGTGGCCTGCACTGTGCAACGTGGTGGGACAGGCTTTTTGCAATGCATCGCCGTTCCGTCTGCGAGACCTTACCAGCCGTGCGAAGAAGCAGACATTGAAAACGGACTTTGAAGCATATCTTGATGGTTTCTCTCCAAATGTGCAGGAGATCCTGGAGAAGTTCAAGTTCCGCAATCAGATCGACACTATGATCGAGGCAGACATCCTCGGCGCAGTCATTGAAAAATTTATATCTTCGGACATCAACCTCAGTCCGAACCCAGTGTACAAGGATGAAGAAAAGACCATTCTCAAGCATCCGGGTCTGGACAACCATGGTATGGGTACGATTTTTGAGGAACTGATCCGTAAGTTCAACGAGGAAAACAACGAGGAAGCCGGCGAACACTGGACGCCCCGTGATGTTGTTGAGCTGATGGCAGACCTTATCTTTATGCCGATTGCGGATCAAATCAAGGACGCTACTTACTCCTGCTATGACGGAGCCTGCGGAACAGGTGGCATGCTCACCGTTGCACAGGATCGTCTTACCACATTGGCAGCACGGCGCGGCAAAAATGTATCTATCCACCTTTTCGGACAAGAAATCAACCCGGAAACTTACGCCATCTGTAAGGCAGATATGTTACTCAAGGGTGACGGCGACCAGGCAGAACATATCAGTTACGGCTCAACGCTGTCTTTGGACGGCAATGCTACACGGCAGTTTGACTTTATGCTTTCGAATCCGCCTTACGGAAAGAGTTGGAAAACCGATGCCGAGAAGATGGGTGGCAAAAAAGAAATCCTCGACAGCCGTTTCAACGCTTATCTGGACGGCGGTGAGCAGCTTACAATGATCCCGCGCACGAGCGACGGTCAGCTTCTCTTCCTGCTGAACAATGTAGCGAAGATGAAGAAAGATACGCCCCTCGGCAGCCGCATTGCAGAGGTACATAACGGTTCGTCCATCTTCACGGGCGATGCGGGAAGCGGCGAGAGTAATGCCCGACGTTATATGATCGAGAACGATCTGGTGGAAGCTATTATCGCCGTGCCGGAGAATATGTTTTACAACACGGGCATCGGCACATTCATTTGGGTGCTTTCCAATAAGAAGGAGGATCGCCGCAAGGGTAAAATTCAGCTTATCGACGCAACGGCGATGAAGTCGGCACTGCGCAAGAATATGGGCAAGAAGAACTGCGAATTTACCGAAGAAATCCGCAAGGAGATCGTTCGCATGTTCCTTGCAATGGAGGAAAGCGAAGTCAGCATAATTCTGAACAACGAGGACTTCGGTTATTGGAATGTGACGGTGGAGCGACCGCTGCGTCTGCGCGTGTATCCTGACAGAGCAATTCCGGCAGATACTTTCAAGAAGTCGGACGAATATGACAGCGTGATGGCGGCTATTGAAAAGGCTGCAAAAACTGCGCCGTTGGACGATTGGACTGTCTTTGCCAAGGCTACCAAGCTGAAAGCCGCCGCGTTGAAAAAGGTGCGCCCATTTATCACCGAGAAAGACCCGGCCGCGCAGCCAATCGAGGGTGAACCGGATGTTGATCTGCGCGACACGGAGAACATCCCCTTCACCTATGAGGGCGGCGTTGATGCCTTTATGAAAAACGAGGTTCTGACCTACGCGCCGGACGCATGGGTGGATGAGAAGAAAACACAGATTGGCTATGAAATCAGCTTTACGAAGTATTTTTACAAGCCCGTGGAGCTGCGGGACATGAGTGATATTTTGAGTAACCTTTCCTCTCTTGAGCAGGAAGCTGACGGATTGTTGGCGGAGATAATGGGAGGCGTCAGATAATATGCAAAAATATGCAGACTACACACCTGCTCAGGCAGCTTGGCTGGATGAACTCCCATCACATTGGCAATGCACGAAAATAGGCGCATTGTTTTCTGAACGCAAATCAAAAGTTTCCGATAAGGACTACGCACCACTTTCTGTTGCACGGATAGGTGTTGTTCCACAATTGGCTACGGCGGTCAAAACAGATGCTGGTGATAATCGAAAACTCGTATGTGCTGGGGATTTCGTTATCAACAGTCGCTCTGACAGAAAAGGTTCATGCGGTGTAGCGAAATTGGATGGATCCGTTTCTTTAATCAATATTGTACTAACTCCAAGAAACGGCTTGAGCGAAAGATATGTTCATTATCTGCTAAGAAGTCAGCCGTTCTCTGAGGAATACTACCGCAATGGGCGTGGAATTGTAGCAGATTTATGGACGACAAGATATAGTGAGATGAAATCAATTCTGTTGCCCGTCCCGCCCCGTGAGGAGCAGGATCAGATTGTGCGCTTTTTGGATTGGAAGGTTTCGAGCATCAATAAGCTGATCAATATCAAGAAAAAGGAAATCAAAGCAATTGATGCGCTGAAGCGGTCAATGGTAAGCCATGCGATCACTCGCGGGCTGACAACAGATGCCCCCATGAAGGATAGCGGCGTCAAGTGGCTGGGAGATATTCCGGCCCACTGGAAAATCACAAAACTTCGGCAGATTTTACATCCGGTTAGCGAGAAAAATCACCCGGAATTTCCACTGCTGTCAGTTGTCCGTGAACAGGGTGTCATTCTCCGTGATGTCGAGGATAAGGAAGCCAACCACAATTTTATTCCTGATGATTTAAGCGGCTATAAAGTTGTGCGAAAAGGGCAGTTTGCGATGAATAAGATGAAGGCTTGGCAAGGATCCTATGGCGTTTCGGATTATACCGGAATCGTCAGCCCTGCTTACTTCATCTTCGACATTGCTTTTGAGAATTTGGAGTATTTTCACTATGCCATCCGCAGTAAGGTTTATGTGAATTTTTTCGCCCAAGCGTCCGATGGCATTCGTGTTGGGCAGTGGGATTTACAAATGGATAAAATGAAGGAGATCCCATTCATTGTCCCGCCTGCGGATGAGCAGATTGCCATTGTCAAATATATAAAGCAGGCACTGCCCCAATATGATGCTGCAATCGAAAAATTGACAGAAGAAGTTGCTGTGCTTGAAGAATATAAGAACAAGGTTATTGCTGATGCCGTCACTGGCAATATTGATGTCCGTGGCATCGAAATCCCCGAATACGAATTTGTGGATGAAGATAACGATAATGTAGATGAAAATTTGGAACAAGGTGCGGACGAGCCTCCTGAGGAGGAATAAGTATGATAGAGATAAAAGAATGGACTTGGAAGGCCATTCCCAAAAAAGAGATGACTGCAAAAACAATAACCTGTCCATACTGCGGCGTGCGGGTACAGGCGGGTTCTACCACCAGAATTGTCGATACAGCTACCGGTGCCATTAAATATCAAATTCACAAATGCCCGGAGTGCTTCATGCCGGTCATCATTGGTCTTGACGGAAAAATCATACCGCAGTCACAGCTGCTGCCCTATGAAGATGTACGCTTTCTACCGCCCAATGTAGAAAAGCTGTATAACGAATGCAGAAAGTGCTTTCTAAATGAGTGTTATCACTCGGTTATAATGGTTTCACGAACATTGTTAATGTATATTGCGGTTGACAAGGGCGCTGATGTGGGAAAACGCTTCGTCGAATACATAGATTTTTTGGAAGTGAATGGCTATATCGGTAGCCAAAACAAAGCATGGGTCGATAAAATAAGAAAGATAGGAAACAAGTATACGCACGAAATGGGAATGGCAACCCAAGAAGATGCCGATAAGGTTATTGTATTTATAAAACAGCTATTGGGCAACTTATATGAGATGCCTCATTTAGCAGAAGAGGAGGAAGCGTAATGCCGACCAATACCAAGGAAAGCGGATTCGAAGCTCTCATTGTAAACTGGCTTGTTGAGCACAACGGATATGAAGAAGGCTCCAACACCGACTACAACAAAGAATACGCCATTGATGAGACTCGGCTTTTTCGGTTCCTGCAGGATACGCAACCGGAGCAATTAGAGAAGCTGGGCATCCGGAAAAGTCATCAAAAATACGCACAGTTTCTCAACCGTTTACAGGGCGAGATTTCTAAGCGCGGCATAGTTGATGTGCTGCGAAACGGCATCAAAGTATACCCCGCCGACCTGATCATGTTTTACCTGACTCCCTCTGAGGGCAACGCAAAAGCTAAAGAGCTGTTCCAAAAGAATATTTTCAGCGTCACCCGACAACTCCGCTATTCACAGGATGCGGCCAAACTGGCACTGGATTTGTGTGTATTTATCAATGGCCTCCCGGTTATTACATTTGAACTAAAGAATCAGATCACAAAGCAAAATGTTGATGATGCCGTTCAGCAGTACAAGGATGACCGTGATTCCAGAGAGATGCTGTTCCAGTTCAAACGCTGCATGGTGCATTTTGCCGTAGACGATGCCCGTGTCAAGTTCTGCACGAAAATTGCCGGACAAGACAGCTGGTTTCTGCCCTTTGACAAGGGATATAATGATGGGGCAGGTAACCCGCCGAATCCAGACGGCCTTATGACCGATTATCTTTGGAAGGATATCCTCACCAAGGAAAAACTGACGCTGATTATAGAAAACTACGCGCAGGTCGTCGTCGAGGTGGACGAGGACACCAAAAAGAAAAAGGAAAAGCAGATTTTCCCCCGTTACCACCAGCTCGATGTTGTAACGAAGCTACTTGCCGATGTGAAAACAAACGGTGTCGGAAAAAAGTATCTCATTCAGCACAGCGCAGGCAGCGGTAAATCCAACTCTATCGCATGGCTTGCTCACCAGCTTATCGGGCTGGAACAGGACGGTCGCCCGATGCTGGATTCCGTTATTGTAGTCACCGACCGCCGGATTCTCGACAAGCAGATTCGGGATACTATCAAACAATTCATGCAGGTCAGCAACACGGTCGCATGGGCAGAACACTCCGGAGACTTAACAAAGGCGATTACTGATGGGAAACGTATCATCGTTACTACGATTGAGAAATTCCCGTATATCGTCCCGCAGATCGGTGCCGAACATAAGAATAACCGTTTCGCAATCATCATTGATGAGGCACACTCCGGACAGAACGGCAGAAACTCGGCACAGATGAACCTTGCGCTTTCCGGACTTGCTTCCGATGACGAGATGGATAACGAGGATAAGATCAATGCCATGATGGAAGGGCGCAAACTGCTGAACAATGCCAGCTACTTTGCGTTTACCGCAACCCCGAAGAATAAAACGCTGGAAACCTTCGGCGTTCCGTATCAGGACGGCGACGATATTAAGCATAGACCTTTCCATGTTTATACGATGAAACAGGCGATCCAGGAAGGATTCATTCTGGATGTACTGCAATACTATACGCCTATCGACAGCTTCTATAAACTGATGAAGACCGTCGAGGACGACCCGATGTTCGATAAAAAACGGGCGCAGAAGAAGCTGCGCAGCTTTGTGGAAAGCGACAGCTATACCATTGCCAAGAAAGCGGCTATGATGGTAGATCATTTTCACGAACAAGTCATTGCCAAAGGAAAAATAGGCGGGCAAGCTCGCGCTATGGTTGTGACCTCCAGCATCCCCCGCTGTATCGAATATTATTACGCCATCAATAAATGCCTTGCGGATAGGCGCAGTCCATATAAAACGATCATCGCCTTTTCCGGCGAGAACAAGTATCAAGGTCAGGAACCGCCGCTTACCTCTGCCGGATTGAACGGTTTCCCGGACGCTAAGATACCGAAGGAGTTCAAAAAAGACCCGTTTCGCATTCTCATTGTTGCGGATATGTTCCAGACGGGCTTTGATGAACCTCTGCTCCACACCATGTATGTGGACAAGGTGCTTTATGACATCAAGGCGGTACAGACGCTCTCTCGCTTGAACCGCTGCTGCCCGAAAAAGTACGATACCTTTATCTTGGACTTTGCCAACAAGCCGGAGATAATTCAGGAATCATTCTCCCGCTACTACCGCACCACGATTCTGTCCGGCGAAACCGATCCGAACAAGCTGTACGATCTTGTTGCAACAATGGAGGAATACCAGGTGTTCTCCAACGAAGATGTCGAGCGGCTGGTCAATTTGTACCTGGATGGAGCGGATCGCGACAAACTTGATCCCACATTAGATGCCTGTACTGCCGTTTACAAGCAGCTTGACACGGATGATCAGATTAAATTTAAGAGTGCGGCAAAGGCGTTTGTGCGTACCTATGGATTTCTCGGAGCGATTTTACCGTATGGTAATGCTGACTGGGAGCGGCTGTCCATTTTCCTTAATTTGCTGATACCAAAACTGCCGTCTCCACGAGAGGACGATCTTTCGCAGGGGATTCTTGAAACGATCGACCTCGAAAGTTACCGCAACGAGGCGCGTGAGGTTATGTCCATCCGTCTGGAAGATGCCGATACGGAGGTAGCTCCCGTTCCGGCGGGAAAGGTCGGGCATATTGTCGAGCCTGAAATGGATTTGTTGTCTGTCATTCTTTCCAATTTCAATGATATGTTTGGTAACATCAACTGGAATGATGCGGATAACGTGCGGCGTCAGATCCTTGAGATACCGGCCATGGTGTCTAAGGATGAAAAATATCAGAACGCCATGAGAAACTCTGATGAGCAGAGTGCGCGCTTGGAAAGCGAACGTGCGCTGCAGCAGGTCATCTTTTCGATTATGGCGGACAATATGGAGCTGTTCAAGCAGTTTCAGGACAATCCATCGTTTAAGAAATGGCTGTCTGATCTTGTATTTAATTTGACCTATAACAAGGATGGTAAACCTTACGAGAATCCTGATGCAGCTTCAACTGAGTAAAAAGCATAGTTAGAGGGAGTGAAGCACCGCAAGTGCTTCACTCCCTCTTTCATAGTCATTCTTTTTTCTGCGATCCATTCAGGCTGGCCCAATGCTGGCGCAGCAGCCGTTCTGCTTCTCTGCGAAGGGAATTTTGGAACATGACAGCCATAACCAATGTGCTAAGCACTGCAGCCACAGACTCCAGCCAGGGATATGCGGCCCAAAGCTGTTCTCCCCAGCAAGCAAGCGGAACACCAACAAGCAGCATAAACAGCAAAATAATGATGGCAACGTCGGGCCTGCCGTAGCCTTCACGTCTTTTGATTTTGGCCCGTATCTGTCGAAGCGCACGGGCTCGGATATCCCGGATGTTTCTGGACGAACACTGTTTGTCCTGTGCGACGGATTCAGTGGACTCGCCATTGATGACCGTGCGGAACAAAATCTCCCTCTGCAGTTCGGTCAGTGCATGCAGGGCGTCATAGATTTGGGTGTCCAGATACATGAAGGGATCTTCATCAGAACCCTCTGGCAGATACTTGCTTCGGTCAAACCAATGTCTGTCATTGTAAATCGCATTGCGTACTTCCTCCGGCAGGAACGCTTCCGGATTGTAAGATCGGGGCTGCTTTATATCCACATCCTCCAGAGTATCCGGTGCTACACGCTTGTGAAAGTTCGCCTCGCTGTAGTAGAGCATATGCTCCAGCTCCTTCCACTCCTCTGGATGCTCCTTCACCCATTGGTCTGCGGCAGCGGCAGCTTCCGGGTCCATTTCATGTATCCAGCGCCAGTCAGACCGAAGTTCTTTGTACGACTGAGTATCTTTGAAGGACATGAGCTCACCACCCTTTCTGCGTTCACAAAAAATTTACGATTCCAGACCTTCCGATTTTGCGAATTTTCTCTAAGTAATAATAGAAGGACAATTTCACCCGGGTGGAGTTTCCTTCGGTTCGGTACGGCACAGCCTCTGCGCTGACGAACCCACATGACCTTTGACAGAACACCCCATGAGAGCATGTGCGCTCTCTGCCATACGGCAATCCGCTCGGAAGGCCATTCCATCTCTGGCCGTGCTCCCGGGAGCACGGTCTTTTGCTATGTGCCGTTTCCAACGGCACGGCTATATAAATCATTCTAACACGGAGGAGGTAAAAAAGATAGTTCACAGATGAAAGTAAAAGACTCAGCTGCAAAGCAAAGGAGGAATGCACACCAGTACGACCGCAAAATAAAAGCCGCCGCGACTGCGGCAACAGTCCGGCGGCTCGGCG
>ENA-OURP01000427-OURP01000427.1-human-gut-metagenome-genome-assembly--contig:-NODE-427-length-9658-cov-3.1359_pt1 | contig 9658 bp, 10 predicted proteins | sample MGYA00242101_ERZ508991 | MGnify/ENA primary metagenome ERZ508991 (study PRJEB26280, sample SAMEA2338730) | human gut metagenome | biome: human gut; feature: human-associated habitat; material: faeces...
ACTCGCTACCTCGACCTTGGCAAGGTCGCGCTCTACCAGATGAGCTACGCCCGCAGGCGGCACCACTATTGCAGCGCCTATGGTGCCTCAGGCCGGGGTCGAACCGGCGACACGCGGATTTTCAGTCCGCTGCTCTACCAACTGAGCTACCGAGGCATATTGGCGACCAAGAAGGGGCTCGAACCCTCGACCTCCAGCGTGACAGGCTGGCGTTCTAACCAACTGAACTACTTGGCCGTGTGGATGGTGGGAACAACTGGACTCGAACCAGTGACCCCCTGCTTGTAAGGCAGGTGCTCTAACCAGCTGAGCTATGCTCCCGTACCTGTCGTTCAAACGACAAGGTATATTATAACGTTCCCATCCGCATCTGTCAACAAAAATTTTTCAATTTTTGTCCTTTTCCTTACATATTTTTCAGCAGGCCCTTCAGGTCCTCCGCCGAGAAGTCGTACACCGCGTCACAGAACTGGCACGTCAACTGGCAGCCGCCCTGTTCCGCCAGCATCTGCTCCAGCTCGTTCCGGCCCAGGGAGATCAGCGCCCGTTCCACCCGTTCCCGGCTGCAATAGCACTTGTAGGATACCGGGCACGTCTCCAGTATCTTCAGGTCAAAGTCGCTCATCACATCCCGCAGCAGCTGCTCCGGGTCGTCGTTTTTGTCCAGCAGCGCCGAAACCGGCCCTGCGGCCATGATGCCGCCCTCCACCTTGGTGATGACGTCCTCCCCCGCGCCGGGCATCAGCTGGATAAGATACCCGCCGGCGGCCTTGACGCTCTGGTCACGGTCCACCAGTACGCCCAGGGCACAGGCGGTGGGGATCTGCTCCGATTCCACGAAATAGCCCGCCACGTCCTCGGCGATCTCGCCGCCCAGCAGATCGATGGTGCCCACATAGGGCTCCTTCATGTGCAGGTCCTTGATGACCGTCAATGTGCCCTCATGACCCACGGCCGCACCCACGTCCAGCTTGCCGTCCGGCCGCAGAGGCAGGTCCACATGGGGGTTGGTCACGTAGCCCCGCACGTTGCCCTCGTTGTCGCTGACGGCCAGCACCGTGCCCAGCGGACCGCCGCCCTTGAATTGCAGCGTCAGGCTGGCGCCGTCGCTTTTCAGTGCGTTGCCCATCATGGACGCCGCCGCCAGTGTGCGGCCCAGCGCCGCCGTGGCCACAGGCAGCGTCTTGTGTATCTGCCGGGCGCGCTCTGTCAGGTCGCGGCTGCAAATGGCCGCCGCCTGCACCATGCCGTCGGTGGAAATAGCTCTTACGATACGATCTGCCATAGATATAACCCTCTTTCGCCTCACACGCCCCGCCCAAAAGGGCGGGGCGCGGTCATTCCTTTTGATCCGCCCGAGTACCGGGCCGCTTTATTTGCGGACACAGCTGATGTAGACCCGCTGCTCATCCGCACGGGGCCGGCGCATACGCATATCGCCGTAGACCCGAACATCGCCAAAGCCCGCCGCTGCCAGCCAGGCGGTCAGTTCCTCCACAGAGTAGGCCCGCTGCCGGTGCACCTCCGCGCTGCGGCGCCATGCGCCGTCGCCGCGGCGGCGGAACAGGTCCATGTAGTAGGTACAAAGGCCCCTGTGGTACTCCGTCCGCCACACGCAGTAGGTATCCTCCGTCTCATCCAGAAATACCTGACCGTCCAGCGCCGCCAGCTTGGCCGCGGTGTTCACGTCGAACACCAGCATCCCGCCGGGGGCCACAAACAGGTGCAGCCGCCGGAATGTCCGCTGTACGTCCTTTGGGTCCGTCAGGTAGTTGAGACTGTCCAGACAGCACACCGCCGCGTCCACCGTGCCGTACAGGTCCAGCCTCGGCATGGACTGGTGCAGGAAAACAGGCGGCACGCCCTGTGTCTCCCCGCCCTTGCTTATGGCCGCCGCCAGCATATCCTCGCTGCCGTCCACGCCGATGACCTCGTAGCCCTGCTGCGTCAGCAGCCAACTCATGGTCCCGGTGCCGCAGGCCAAGTCCAGCACCAGCTTCACCGGGATACGGCTGCGGCGCAGCAGTTTCTCGATGAAGTCCAGCCGCTTTCCGTAGCCCACGTCCTCAGTCAGCGCGTCATATGAACCGGCCAGCGCCTCGTAGCAGCTCATTTCTTCTCTTTCTCCTTCATCTTCTCCAGCACGCTCTCATACCCGCCGTTGCCGTAGATCAAGCTGCGGTTCACTCGGCTGATGGTAGCGCTGGATGCGCCGGTGCGTTCCAGAATGTCGTTGTAGATCATCCCATCGTTCAGCAGCGTGGCTACCTCATAGCGCTGCTCCATGCTCCGCAGCTCAGACACCGTGCACAGATCCTGGAAGAAGTTATAGCACTCCTCCTCCGTCTCCAGCATCAGAATGGCCTTATACAGCCGGTCATTCTTTTCTTTCTTTCCGATCTTGGACTTTGCGGTTCGAACCATGATCGTCTCTCCTTCTTTCTCCCTTTTTGGGTACTGATGCCAGTATAGCATTTTAGTCCGCGAAAGTAAACCACCTTATCAAAAATATTTTTGTCGACTAAAGCTGTAAAGCGTCACAGCAGCTGCCCACCTCCGCCACCTTCAAAAACGCTTTGTATCGATGCATGCTCAAATAACATTTCTGCATGTTCATATAATGAACATCAATTTTACTTATTTATAAGTTAAGCATATAATGAGGTCACCAAAAAGTCCAGGAGATGGTAACGATAGGGAAAAACGAGTTTGCCACCGGCGCGAAGGCCGCGCTGTACTCCGAGGCGGAGATCCATGTATAAACCACACATCACCATGTCTTTCTCTCCCCCAAAAAGACAGCGGCGGACGCTTCGCGTCCGCCGCTGCCTTTTTCACGTATTCATCCTTCCGTCTTGCCGTGCAGCTTCTTTTGCAGCCAGTCCTTGCCGTCCACATACCGGGACACGATGAAGGATACCACATAGTCGCCTGCGGCATTGACCATGGTGGCGGGAGGATCCACCAGATTGCCGATAGCCAGCGCGATGGGGTACGCGATGGCCAGCTGGTCAGGGAAGAAGATGGTGCAAACCACCAGTTCGCCGGTACCGCCTCCGCCAGGGATACCACTCATGGCCACAGAGGAGAACACCGCCACGATGATAGCCAAAATAGCCTTATCCGTGGAGAAGTCCATCCCGAACACGCCGAACAGAAATGCCACCTTGATGATGGCGGACATGGCCGAGCCGTCCATGTGCATGGTAGCGCCCAAGGGCAGCACGATGTCCGTTACGTCCTTGCTGATGCCGGACTCCTCCGCCACCTCCATATTGGTGGGAATGGTAGCCACGCTGGAGCAGGTACCGAAGGACACCGCCGCCGGGCGGAACAGCTTGGAGAACATGATCTTGGCGCCGCCCTTGCCGCCGCCGAACCGGGCATAGATGGGGAAGAAGATAAACATATAGGCAAAGCTCATCACATAGTAGATGATAAGCGTACGGCTGTAATCGCCGATGAGCGTCGGGCCGTAGGTAGCCACCAGGCTGGCAAAGAAGCCGAAGAAGCCGATGGGCGCATAGTAGGTGACCAGCTTTACGGTCTTCATAATGCAGTTGGTGATATCCTCCAGAAACTGCGCCGTCTTGGTCTCGGGACCGCCATTCATCTGGACACCGAAGCCGAACAGCACCGCCGCCACGATCAAGGGCAGAATGGCCCGGCGGCTCAGCAGCTCCGCAAAGTCAGGCTTCGTAAAGAAGTTCACGATCATATCGCCGAAGCCCAGTGCTTCGCCGACCTCGCCCTCCACGATGGTGTAATGTCCATCTACCAGCGGGAAGATGCGGCAGACGATATACATCAGTACACCGGCAATGGCGGCGGTGACGAGGAACGTGGCGATGGTCACGCCCATGATCTTGCCGGCGCGCTTCACGCTCTTCATATTGGCGATGGCGGAGGCAATGGAGCAGAACACCATAGGCACCACCACGCAGAACATCATATTGATGAACAGCGTGCCCAAAAACTCGATCTTGCTGCCGAAACTGGGCGCAAACGCGCCTACCAGGCAGCCTGCCACGATGCCGGCAAGCATACACAGAATAAACCAGTAGTTCTTCAGAAATTTTTTCATAGTGACCTCCAACTCTCTCAAATGAAGTCTTACAGTCCCTATTATACGGGCATTTTTCGCAAAGTAAATCAGAATTCCTGCGTTGTTATTTGCAAATCCTGCTGTTTTCCTTTGGTGTCCGCCGAAGGCCCATGGCCAAACTGCTTTTTATAGGCCCGAGAAAAGGTAGAGTAATCCTGATCCCCCGCCTGTGCCGCCGCCTCCGCCGGGGTGCAGCCCTGGCCCAACAGCTGCCGGGCCAGCAGCAGCCGCTTCTCTGTCAGGTATCCATGCACGGAATACCCCGTCTCCTGCCGGAACCGGCGCATCATGTGGTACTTGCTGATATAAAACCGCGCGGCCAATTCATCAATGGTCAGCGGATCGGCCAGGTGCAGGTTCAGGTATTGCAGCAGTGACACCACCTTGCTGTCGCCGCCGGCGGCACCTACCCGGTGGCCACCCCGGACCACCCGGTTCACCTCCACCATCAGCTCTGTAAACTGCGCCTGTGCCAGCAGCGCTGCCCCGTAGCCGCCCTGCCGTACCGTCTCCGCCAATGCCTGGAACAGCGGCCGCACCCGGCTGCCGCCCTCGTCCCGGTATACATATTGAAATGTCTCCTGGGCCTGTCGGAAGCATTCGGAGGGATCGCAGTCCCCCACCGTCAGTGCGCGCAGATAGTCCGGTGCGATATACAGAATCATCCTCTCATAGTAATCCCCCGTTTCCACCACCGGACGATGGATGCTCCCGCTGCCCACCAGCACGAAATCCCCCGGCGCCAGTTCATACCGTTCCCCCTCCACCGCATAGCCAGCTCTGCCGGCCAGCAAAATGATGATCTTGTGGAACGTATGGTAGTGGTATTCGATATATTCCCCCCGCCCGTCCGCCAGATGAAACAACCGAAACGGCTCCTTCAGGTATCCCCTCGCCTCATATTGCAATGGTTCCATGTGCTCACCTCCGCACTTTTTGCCGTTATTATAGCACTTGCTGTGCAAATATTGCAAGTTTCCTTTTCAATTATAACCATTCTGAAAATTTTGTTTCCATTTTGTAATTTTTGTGTAGCTTTTTTGATAGACTTGTGCTATGATACTTCATGTCAGATGTCGGGGGAGCCAATTCCCCGCCGACTGACGGTATATGCCGGGAGCCTTACCCCGGCAGATCCTATGCGAACGGAAGGTAATATCCCATGCTTGGAAAACAGATCGCAGCGCTGAGCCTTTCCGGCCTGCTGCTTTTCTCTGGCGCTGTCACCGCCGCTAACGCGGACGAGGCCACGCCCATCGACACCACCGGCTACGCCGCCGCGGCCGAGGTCCTGGCGGACAACGGCGTGGCATCCAGCGCCGCTACCGCTATGCAGACCGGCAGCGACCTGCGTCTGGCCCAGGCCTCCGGCCTGCTGGACGGCGACGAGACACCCACCCTCAATCAACTGGCCGCCCAGGCCCTGCTGCAGGAAACGGCTGCTCTGGAAAAGCAGAACTTTCTGGCAGAGTATGACGGCGTTCTGGTAGACTGCGGCTCCTATCTCTCCCTGCGCGCCGAGCCGGACACCTCTGCCGATCGCCTTCGCATCATCTTTGACGGCAAGGCAGCCCAGCTGCTGGACGTTACCGATGACGGTGAATGGTACAAGGTCACCTATGGTACCGACACCGGATACGTTCTGGCCGAGTACTGCCAGCCCGTGCACTACGCGGACTATGAGGGCACCGCCGCCACCAATACATTGCTGGAAGATGTCATTTCTCAGGCGTACACATATCTGGGCACCCCCTACCGCTACGGCGGCACCAGCTACAGCGGCATCGACTGCTCCGGCTTCACCATGAAGGTCTTTGGTGCCTTTGGCATCAGCCTTCCCCACGGCGCCACCAGTCAGTATTATATGTGCCGCGGCGTCACCACAGAGGAACGTGCCCCCGGCGACCTGGTGTTCTTTGCCACCGGCGGCAGCGGTATCGGCCACGTGGGCATCTACCTGGGCAACGGGCAGTTCATCCACGCCAGCACCTGCAGCGGCGTGATCATCAGTTCCCTGTACGAGAGCTACTACGCCCGCACCTACCTGTATGCCGCACGGCTCATCGAAATGTAAACACGGCAGCTTCTTCATGGCTCCCTTTTTGGATTCGGAAGCGCCAGCCTTTTGGCTGGCGCTTCCGCTTTTTTCTTGTACTCTGCATATTTGCATATTTATTCAATTATGCGACTATCGTATACAGCAATATACACAACTATCTTTCCTTTACTCCCCAGTTTAACATGTGCTTCTTGTACAAATTTACATTTCGTGCGGATTTTTATACAAATTCATGTTGACATTTATTCACATCAGGTGTATAGTAGCCACTGTCAGGAGGGACACCTCCGAGAATACATGTCTATATTCCGGTTCCCGGTATAGGACCATACATGTTTTGAAAGGAAGTAAGTAACATGAAAAAGTTTATGGCAATGCTGCTGACGCTGGTCATGGCGCTGAGCCTGGTGGCCTGCGGCCAGAAGGCTGACGACACCAAGAAGGATGACGCCTCCGACACCGACGATTCTCTGGTGGTTCTGGAGAATGTGGTGGATTGGGGCGAGACGGAGCCCTACCGTGTCCTGGTGCAGAAGGGCGACCCCAAGGGTCTGCTGGAGGGCATCAACAAGGCCATCGCTGAGCTGACCGCCAATGACGGCGCCTTGATCAAGGAGATTGAGGACAAGGTCGCTTCTCAGGATACCTATATGCCTGACGCTGTTTCCTCTGACCTGGCCGCCGAGACCACCGATGATACCGCCGCCAGCGACAAGCCCGTTCTGGTCATGGGCACCAGCCCCGACTATCCCCCCTATGAGTTCTTCGCAGATGCTGCTATGACCGAGTACGCCGGCATCGACGTGGAAGTAGCCAAGTATATCGCCGAGTCCATGGGCATGACCCTGCAGATCGAGTCCATGAACTTCGACAACCTGGTGACCTCCCTGAGCAACGGCGACTTTGACGTGGTGCTGGCCGCCTGCGAGTACACCGAGGAGCGTGCCAAGGCCTGTGACTTCTCCGAGCCCTACTACACCGATCTGCCTCCCGTCATTCTGGTGAAGGCTGCCAACGCCGACAAGTACAAGACCGTTGACGATATCAACCAGGCCTCCGTCATCATCGGCGCCCAGAAGAACACCACCAAGGCCATGGCCGCCGCGGATATGTTCCCCGAAGCTGCCAACGGCATGGTTCTGGAGTCTCTGGTCCCCACCCTGGTCACCGAGCTGAAAAACGGCACCATCGACCTGCTGGTATTGGACGGCAATGTGGGCCTGAGCTACGTGGGCTGATCTCCCTGTTCCCTATCGCAAACGTGCAAGGCAGATGCCTTGCACGCTTGCGTGTTCTTAAGAACTTTTGAAAGGATGCTTCGTCTATGTCGTGGAATGATCTGTTTGTCAACATGGACAACACCAACTTCTTCAACTTCTCGTTCCTGCCTAAGTACGGCTCCGCCTTTGTCCGCGGCTTTGAATACACGTTGCTGCTGGCGGTGGTGTCCGTGCTGCTGGCCGTGATCCCCGCCCTGCTGCTGGCCATGATGCGCCTGAGCAAGATCAAGCCTATCAAGTGGTTCGCCGGCGCGTATATCGCCGTGTTCCGTTCCACCCCCATGCTGGTGCAGCTGTCCATCATCTACTTCGGATTGTTCCACTACATTAGCCTGCCCCGGACACTGTTGTTCGGCTTCATTGCCATCAACCGGTTTATCCCAGGTGTGGTCGCTTTGGCGCTGAACAGCTCGGCGTATGTAGCCGAGATATTCCGCGCTGGTATACTGGCCGTGGACAAGGGGCAGACCGAGGCGGCCCGTTCTCTGGGCCTCAGCAGTTGGCAGTCCATGCGTCTGGTCGTGCTGCCCCAGGCCATCAAGAATGTGCTTCCCGCCCTGGCCAATGAGGTCGTTACCATGGTGAAGGAGTCCTCCATCTGCTCCGTGCTGGGCATGGCGGAGATCATGTACACCGCACAGACCGTCTCCGGCAACAGCTACATCACCCTGGCTCCCTACGTGCTGGCCGCGCTGGTCTACTTCTGCATCAACTATCCCGCCTCCAAAGCCATCGAGGCCATAGAAAGGAGAATGCGCCGTGGCGATAAGCAGTAAAGTTCTCATCTCCGTAAAGCACCTGGTCAAGGAATACAACCACGGCACCGTTCACGCATTGGACGGCTGCGATCTGGATATCCACAAGGGCGAGGTGGTGGCCATCATCGGCCCCTCCGGTTCCGGCAAGTCCACGCTGCTCCGCAGCTTGAATATGCTGGAGGAGCCCACCTCCGGTGCCATCTTCTTCGACGGTGTAGACCTGGCGGATAAGTCTGTGGACATCAATCTCCACCGTCAGAAGATGGGCATGGTGTTCCAGCACTTCAACCTGTTTCCCCACAAGACGGTGCTGCAGAACATCACGCTGGCGCCCGTCACCCTGAAGAAAAAAACGCCCGCTGAGGCCGAGACCCAGGCCCGCACCCTTCTGGAGCGCATTGGCCTGTCCGACAAGGCCAACGAGTACCCCAATATGCTCTCCGGCGGTCAGAAGCAGCGTATCGCCATCGTTCGGGCGCTGGCCATGGATCCGGAGGTCATGCTCTTCGACGAGCCAACCTCCGCCCTGGACCCCGAGATGGTGGGCGAGGTGCTGGACCTGATGCGCGACCTGGCCAAGGACGGGATGACTATGGCCGTCGTCACCCACGAGATGGGCTTCGCCCGTGAGGTAGCCGACCGTGTGGTCTTCATGGCCGATGGCAAGATCCTGGAGGAAGGCTCCCCCACGGACATCTTCGACCATCCCCAGGACCCCCGGCTGCAGGACTTCCTCAGCAAAGTGCTGTGATAACGATAAAAGTCCACCCCAAAAGGGGTGGACTTTTTTATGTTTCTTATGATTTTCCGTGTATCTCATTGCCGCAGCGGGGGCAGGTGATGACAATGCGCCCTTTCCCTTTTGGCACCCGGCACACCGCGCCGCAGCCCGGGCAGGTAAAGTAGCAGTGCTCTTTATCCATCCGCTGCTGCCTTTTCCCGGCCATACGTCGGCTGATGGGCCACCAGACCTTCTCCATGAACTTCGCGTTCTCCGCCCGGCGCTTCTCCAGATTGCGGGAAAACATCCGGAACAGTGCCAGCAGGGTGATGATCCCGGCCACGGTGCCGATGATGCTGTATGCCAGCGGCACCTTCTCCCGCAGAAAAATGTTGATGATATCCAGTACCAGAGCCGTCCAGACCATGGTCAGCGTCAGCCGGTCCACACCGTTGCGCCCATACATGAAGCGCGACAGCGCGTTGCCAATACGTTGCAAGAAGTTCATAAAACCGTCCCTTTGCCTTCCGCGTCCACACCGCAGGTTTTCTGACAAGGTATTTTACAGGAAAAGTCAGCAAAGGTAAACCCCTTTTATTCAAAATTCACAGAATGGACAAATTTTTGTTTTTTTACTGTCGGTGCAAAACCAGTCCCGCCGCCTTGCAATTCGCCATAAACCTATGCTATAATAAATTGATTATGCACCGCGAGCCGGCGGTCACCCGCCGGCTC